>OIZB01000165.1_pt1 | contig 65183 bp, 56 predicted proteins | sample 1588401 | NCBI WGS metagenome assembly OIZB01 (sample SAMN03283270) | human gut metagenome | biome: human-associated habitat; material: feces | host: Homo sapiens | place: USA | collected 2013
CACCTGCATGGGCTGCCGCAGCTTCCTGACGCCCGACCGCTCCGGCACCGGCTGGAACAACGTCGCAAACGCCGGCAACTATGAACCGGGCAAGCCCAAATATTACGGCCGCTTCAATCAAGGCGTCGTGACGATCAATCTGGTCGACATCGCGCTGTCGTCCGGCGGCGGACTGGATAAGTTCTGGAAGATCTTTGACGACCGGCTCGACCTGTGCTACCGCGCGCTCATGTGCCGCCACAACCGGCTCAAGGGCACGCTGTCCGACGCCGCGCCGATCCTCTGGCAGTACGGCGCGCTGGCCCGCCTCAAAAAGGGCGAACCCATCGACAAGCTGCTCTACGGCGGATATTCGACGATTTCCCTCGGCTACGCGGGGCTTTATGAGTGCGTCAAGTACATGACCGGCAAGTCCCACACCGACCCGGCCGCCACGCCGTTCGCGCTCGATATCATGCACCACCTCAACGACGCGTGCGCCAAGTGGAAGGCCGAGACGGACATCGATTTCTCGCTCTACGGCACGCCGCTGGAATCCACGACGTATAAATTCGCCAAATGCCTGCAAAAGCGCTTCGGCATCGTCCCCGGCATCACGGATAAGAACTATATCACAAATTCCTATCACATCCATGTGACCGAGCATATCAACGCCTTTGATAAGCTGGCCTTTGAGTCGCAGTTCCAGGCGCTCTCCCCCGGCGGCGCGATCAGCTATGTCGAGGTCCCGAATATGCAGCAGAACCTCGACGCCGTGCTGGAGGTCATGAAGTTCATCTATGACCACATCATGTACGCCGAGCTCAACACGAAGTCCGATTATTGTCAGGTCTGCGGCTACGACGGCGAGATCGAGATCGTCGAGCACGACGGCAAGCTCATCTGGCGCTGCCCGAACTGCGGCAACACGGATCAGGACAAGATGAACGTGGCCCGCCGCACCTGCGGCTATATCGGCACCCAGTTCTGGAATCAGGGCCGCACGCAGGAGATCAAGGAGCGCGTGCTGCATCTGTAACGTGCAAAAACGAAAACCGGCGGGCGTGTCCATGCGATACGTCCGCCGTTTGTGAGGAAACTGCTATGTATTATGGAGAGATCAAAACCTGCGACATCGCCAACGGCGTCGGCGTGCGCGTGACGCTGTTCGTTTCCGGCTGCACGAACCACTGCTACAACTGCTTTCAGCCGCAGACGTGGGACTTTCACTACGGCAGGCCGTTTGACGCGGCGGCCGAGCAGGTGATTTTTGCCGAGCTGGAAAAGCCCTTTATCCGCGGCCTGACGCTGCTCGGCGGCGACCCGTTCGAGCCGGAAAACCAGCGCGCGCTCGTGCCGTTTCTGCGCCGGGTGCGCGCGCAGTATCCGGACAAGGACATCTGGGCGTATTCGGGCTTCACGCTCGACAAGGAGCTCACGGTCGACGGCACGCACCCGCGCTGCGAGGTCACGGACGAGATGCTCTCGCTCATCGACATCCTCGTCGACGGGCGCTACGTGGACGCGCAGCGCAACATCAGCCTGCGTTTCCGCGGCTCGGAAAACCAGCGCATCATCGACATGGACCGGACCCGCGCGGCGGGCCGCATCGTACTCTGGGAGGGCATGAACGGATGGAAGTGAAGATCCAAAAACTCCGGCCCGGCGCCGTGACGCCGCGCCGCGGCAGCGCGGATGCTGCCGGCTATGATCTCTATGCCTGCCCGGCGGACGGGCAGTGTGTCACGATCGCGCCGCACACGACGGCCATGATCGGCACGGGCCTCGCCCTCGCCATCCCGGCGGGGTATTTCGGCGGCGTGTTCGCGCGCAGCGGGCTGGCCTCTAAGCAGGGGCTGCGCCCGGCAAACTGCGTCGGCGTGATCGACGCCGACTACCGCGGCGAGTGCACCGTCGCGCTGCACAACGACACGGACGAAGTGCGCACCGTCGCGCCCGGCGACCGCATCGCCCAGCTCGTGATCCTGCCGTTTCTGGCGGCGGAGTTTGCAGAGGCGGATGCGCTCGATGCGACCGACCGCGGCGCGGGCGGCTTCGGCAGCACCGGCCGGTAAAGCAACAAAAAACGCAGCCCCCTTCGAGCGTCTCGAAGGGGGCTGCGTTTTGCTTTATTCAGCGGCAAACTTGCTTTATTCAGCGGCAGTCTGCGAATACGGGCGAGAATTCGTCGAGCTTCTCGCACGTGTAGCGCCGGGTGTTGTCCTCGCACACGGGCAGCATCTGCTGCGTGAATGCGGCGCAGCGCGTCCATTCGTCGGTGACGGCCTGACTGTGCGCGGTGTTCAGGTCATAGTGCTGCGCGAGATAGTCGGCGAGGTAGGGCGTGAATTTCTCCGCGCCGAAAATGTTCAGATGCTCGGCGTTGGCGAAATCATTGAGCGGGTCGAGGCCGATGGCGTCCATCTGCGTGTCGAAGTTCGCAAAATCATACCCGTACTCGTGCACGACCGCCTCCAGCTCGGCAAACACGGCGTCATAGTTTTCAATGACGGTGCGGTGCGGGAAGCGGGCAAAGAGCACGTTTTTGATTCCCCGTGCCTTGGCTGTCTCGCAGAAGGTGCGCAGGCTCTGCTCGTTGAAATCGTCGAGCGATTGCTGGCGCACGGGGATCTCATCCGTCTCCGTGAGGAACATGGAGATGGACAGAAACGGCTTGGTGTAGGAATAGCCCGCGTCGCGCGCCTGCTGTTGCAGTGACAGCGAATTGCGGATGAGGTCCAGCTTTCTCCAGTTGTCGTGGTATTTGAGCAGCGGTACATAGTACGACAGGCGCTTGCCCTGCACGCACTCGTTAATGGCCTGCACCTTGTTGCGCGAGAGCGGCAGCGTGTCGAGCCATTCGCGCGTTGCGGCCGTGCCGAGCTCATCCCGCTCTGCCTCCGTGTAGAGAAAGCCGTTAACCTCGACCACGTAGACAGACGGATTTTGCCGCTTGGCGCTCTCGCGCAGCATGGATGCATAGAGCGTGCCCTGCGCGGCCGACACGGCCAGCGGGTAACTTGTAAACCCGGCGTGCTGCCATGCCAAAGGTGCGCAATAGTCGGTAAACGTCTCACTCGCGCCGAGGATCATGACGTCGAGCGAGTTTTTCGGCTCCAGATAGAAGCTGCGTATGTATTGCTGCTCGGTGATGCTGTTGATGGTCAGCAGCCGCGTGAGCGCGCCGTAGACCAGCGCGACAATGAGCAGAAATGCGATCACGCGCACGACGGTTTTTGTTTTGGAATGGTTAGCTTTCATAGGCGCCTTTCTGACTTAAAACTGCATGTACACAAATTCGGCCGCCTGCACGCCCGGACCGTAAACGCCCATGAGCACGACGGCGAAGATGCCGGCAAGCAGCACGGCCCAGCGCAGGGCGAGACACTTCTCGTCGAGGATCTCGCGGATGGTGCGCTGCGAGCGCTCCTGAATGACGGAGGCGGTGAAAATCACGACCGTGCCGAACAGCAGCACGGCCCAGTCATACCGCGTCAGCGGCAGCGCCTCGAGCACGGCGCCCGGCCGCAGCTGCGACAGGTGCAGGTCGGTCACGGATTTTAACATCATGCCCATCGCGGCGCGAAAACCGTCGGCAATGTCAAAGTAATAGCCGATGAGCACGACCACGAACGTGCGCAGCATGGAAAACACCTGATACCACGCGCTCTTGCGCTCAATGTGCAGCGCGGCGACGACCTTGTCCGACACCGGCTGCAGCAGCGTGGACACGAGGATGACCATGCCGTTCCAGAAGCCGAAGGCGACGTATTTCCAGCTTGCCCCGTGCCAGAGGCCGATGATGAGAAACGTGATCAGCGAGGCCACAGCCGTCGGCAGTACCTTGCCGATGTGGCTGCCGAGGTGCTGCCTGGCGTGGCGGCCCCAGTTGAGAAACGCCTTCGAGATCGACAGCGGGTAGAACAGGTAGTTGCGCAGCCAGTCGCCGAGCGAGATGTGCCAGCGGTGCCAGTACTCGGTGAGCGTGCGCGAGAAGTACGGGCGGCGGAAGTTTTCGCCCATGGTGATGCCGAACATCTGCGCCACGCCGCGCGAGATGTCGATGCCGCCGGAGAAGTCGGCATAGAGCTGCAGCGCGTAGACGATCGCCGCCAGCAGCACGTACGTGCCGGCGTAGTCGGTGTACGCCCCGGCGACGGTGTGGATCATGCCCACGGCGCGGTCGGCGATGACGAGCTTTTTAAAAAAGCCCCATAGGATCAGCTGTGCGCCGAAGCGGATGTTGTCAAAGCTGTATCTGTGCTCGGCATAGAGCTGGTGCGCCAGCTGGTCGTACACGCCGATCGGGCCCTGAATGATCTGCGGGAAGAAGGACACGAACAGCGCGAGCTTGCCGACGTTGCGCTCGGCGGGCACTTTTTCGCGGTAGACGTCGAGCACGTAGCCCATGGACTGGAACGTGTAAAACGAGATGCCCAGCGGCAGCAGCAGCCCGATGTGGCCGAGCGAGACCGTCAGCCCCACGGACGCAAAGAGCGTCTCCATGGACTCGGCAAAGAAGTTATAGTATTTGAGCACGGCGAGGATGCCGAAGTTCAGCAGCAGGATGGCGATCATGAGCGCCTTGCGGCGGGACTTGCAGCGCTTTTTGTACGCCTTACGCTCCTCGCGTTCCCAGTCCTGCTTGTGCGCGGCGACGGTCTGCTCCATGTGCGCGGTCATGGCGTCCATGCCGCGTGCGCCGAAGTAGGTCGTGAGCGTCGTCACGACGATAAAGCCCATGTAGCGCAGGCACACGAACGCGTAAAACGCGTAGCTGCCGATCAGCAGCACCACCCACTGGAACCGCTTTGGCACGAGGTAGTACAGCACCAGCAGCGCGAGCACCAGCAGGTAAAACGACAGCGATGTCAGCGTCATGCTTCGTCCTCCGGCGTCCGGCAGGTGTTGAGCGCGTCGGTCGCAAACCGGTCGCGCACGAGCGTGAAGTTCCCGCCGCGGTACAGCGCGACGCGCGGCATGTCGCGCGACAGAAACACGGCCACGCCCTCCGTCACGGAGTATGCGCCGCAGCGGCCGAGGGCGATCACGTCGCCCACGCGCAGCGGCGGCAGCTGCGCCTCGCGTACGAGCACGTCCGCCGTCGTGCACAGGCTGCCGCAGAGCATCCACGGCTCGGGCGCGTCCGCGCTCTCGCGCAGGAGCGTCAGCGGCGGGGCCTGCATGCCCATGAGCTGGCCGTCATACTTGACCTGGTGCATGCCGCCGTCGCATATGGCGTAGTTCACGCCGAGGTTGCACTTGGCGTCGGCCACGCCGGTGAGAAACGTGCCGCAGGGCGCAGCGAAAAAGCGGCCCATCTCGATCGTGAGCGGGTACTTTTCCCCAAAGGCGCGGATGTGCTCCGCTGCCGCGTCGAGCAGCGCGCAGTCGCGCGCCTCGGCGTCGTCGCGGAAGCACTCGGCATTCAGCCCCGGGCCGTATTCCACATGCTGCGCCGTGAAGCCGTAGCGTTCGTGCAGCATCGTGAGGTATTCGTCCAGATGCGCAAGCTCCTTGGCGATCACGGCGTCCTTGCGCTTTTGCGTGCCGGAAAAGTAGTGGATGCCGACGATCGTCACGTTCGGGAATTCCGCGCGCCGGGCGACGAGATCGGCCAGCGCGTCGGGATCCATGCCGAACTGGCTGCCGGCGGTCAGGCGCGGCAGCACGTTCACGTGCTTTCCCTGCGCGGCCGCGGCCGCGCAGATAAGGTCAAAGTGCAGTGTGCTCTCGGCCGTGAGCAGATCTGCCCCCAGCGCGACGGCGCGCGCGACATCGTCCGCGCCCTTGTTCACGCCGGAGTACAGGATGCGCTCCGGCGGGATGCCAAGCTTCTCGCAGATCGTCAGCTCGCCGGGGGAGCACACCTCCACCCAGCGGAACACGTCCGGCAGGCCGCGCAGCACGAAGGGGTTGGCCTTCATGGAGTAGCACAGATTTACGTCCGAGCCAAACGCGGCGCGCACTCTTTGAGCGCGCGCCGTGAAGGCCTCCAGATCAAACAGATACAGCGGCGTGCCGTATTTCGCGGCCGCCGTCCGGAGTGCAGTCTTGTCCATCAGTCCTCGTCCTGCAGGCGCTGCACCATGGCCAGCAGACGCTTGGCGGAGTTGAAGTTCTCCGGCACGAGGTCCTTGGCGCCGATCTCAATGTCGAACGCGTCGTTGAGCGCCGCGACGAGCGACACGATGTCGAACGACTCGAGAATGTGGTCGTCGATGAGGGCGGTCTCGGTCTCAAAATCCACGTCGGGGCGCAGATCGGTCAGAATGTCCATCAGTTCCTGTTCCATGATAAATATACCTCCTGAAGTGAGTAAAGTAAGCAAAATCAGTGCTTGGCCGCAGCGGTGATGCGCTCGGCCAGCGCGCGCATGTTCGTCTTGCCATTGTCGAGCCGGGGCATGGCCGCGAGCTGCTCGATCTTGCGCGGCACCATGAAGCCCGGCAGGTCGGCGCGCAGGGCGACGGCGATGTCGCGCTTGGTCACGCCCTCGCCGGTGTAAAACAGCCAGATCTGCTCGTGCGCCTGGTCATAGAGCGCGCAGGCGTCCTCCACGCCGGCCACCTTCGCCGCGGCGAGGTCGATCTCCCCGAGCTCCACGCGGTGGCCGAGGTGCTTGACCTGCCGGTCCTTGCGGCCGTGGAACATGAGGTTGCCGTCGGGCGCGAAGTGCCCGAGGTCGCCGGTCTTATAGATGCGCTCATCGTATGCGTGGTTGAGCGGGTTTTGCAGGAAGCTCTCGGCCGTTTTCTCGCGGCTGTTGTAGTAACCCAGTGCGAGGATGGGGCCCTTGACGCAGATTTCGCCGATCTCGCCGTCGGGCACGGCCTCGTTGCGCTCCGAGAGCAGAAACACCTCGTAGTGCGGGTACGGCCTGCCGATCGGCAGCACGTCGGTGTCCTCGACCAGACCGGGCACGACGTAATACGTGCACGAGGCGGTCGCCTCCGTCGGGCCGTACTGGTTGACGAACCGGGCCTCCGGCAGCGCGAGCTGCCACTGGCGCAGGCAGCTGCACGGCATCACCGAGCCGGAGAAGCACACCTTGCGCAGGTGCTGCGGCGCGCTGCACTCGAACGCGCCGAGCGCGGCCGGCACGGTCAGCGCCGAGACGCTCCAGCCCACGGCCGTGACGCCTTTGTCGTTCATGTATTCGAACAGACGCTCCGGCGACATGAAAAGTTCCTTCGGGATGATGGCCGTCGTCGCGCCGAAGCGCAGCGGCAGATAAATGTCGCGCACGGCGGCGATGTAGTCCAGCGGCGACTGGTTGCCGAGCACGTCGGCACGCGCGATGCCCATCACGCCGGCGTAGTCCTCGATGTAGCACATGAGCGAGTGCTGCGCCGTGATGACGCCCTTGGGCGTGCCGGTCGAGCCGGAGGTGAAGATGATGTACAGCGGGTCGAGCTCTCGGGCGCGCGCGCGGCAATCCGCGAGCAGCGCCGCGTCCTCGCTGCCCGCGAGCAGCTCCTCCGCGATCAGGATCGTGCCGGAAAAGTCCAGCGTCTTCGCCTTGTCATAAAACGCGCGCTGCACGATCATCAGATCGGTGTCGAGCGTACTTAAAATAGAGTTGAGCCGGTGCACGGGCATCGTCCCGTCCATCGGGGCGTAGCAGCAGCCGGCATACACCGCGCCGAGAAACACGGCCGGCGTGTGCGCGTTGCGCCCGCTCATGACGGCGATGGGCCGCTTTTGCCCGGCGCGGAACTTCGCCGCCGCCGTGCCGATGATGCGCGCCTCGCGCCGCACGTCGGCAAACGTCACCGCGCTGTCCTCATCGAGAAAAGCGGGTTTGTCCGGACAGGCTGCGGCGGTGGTTTCCAGCCAGTCGAGCACGTTGGTTTCCATGCTTGCCAGCTCCTTTCCGATAAATGTCCATAATCGCCTTATCCTATCATGTTTTTCGCGCAAAAACAAGACGGAACGTGTCATATTTAAGAAAAAGGTAAGAATGTGGCGCGCCGTTTTTCCGTGCGCTGACACCCGGCTCTGCCCGGGCGGTTTGCCCTTGACGCATCCGGGCCGGCAAAGTACAATGGAAACCATCATCAATCGGCGCTTCGCAGCACGACGCAATGGGCGCGCCCGCGGCATATTCGCAGCCGGATTTGTCTGCTATTGCCAAAAAACGCGCCTGGAAAATTGTGAACATTTTTCCTTTCTCATTTATGGCATATGTGGTATGCTTTAGGAAACCGCGCAAAAAATTCCGTATGTGGTTCCGACGTATTTTGCGTCTGTCGTGTGTTATGATCGTTCCTGTTTCCGGTTTCCGGACACGGGCCGGTGTCTCCGCGGAAAGGAGGGGGAGTGCAGCGAGGCGGAAAGGAAGGTCACAGATGTCAAAGAGAGTTCAAAAGGTGTGGAACGCTGTCACCACCGTGCTGGTGATCCTGGTTGTCATTCTGGCGCTGCTTCTGGTGGGCGTGCGGCTGGTCGGTCTGCGGCCGATGTGCGTCCTGTCCGGCAGCATGGAGCCGACGTATCACACCGGCTCACTGATCTATGTCAAGCCCTGTGCGCCCGAGGACGTGCAGGTCGGCGACGCGATCACCTTTGTGCTCAATGAGGACTTGGATGTCGTCACACACCGCGTGATCTCCATCGATGCGGAAAACGAGCATTTCTACACGCAGGGAGATGCGAACGACGCGCCCGACGGCGCACCTGTCTATTTCAAGAACCTCATCGGCCGCCCGGTGTTCACCATCCCGTACCTGGGTTATGTCTCGCACTGGGTGTCGAACCCGCCCGGCATGTATCTGGCCATCGCGCTCGCGCTCGTGCTCATCATCCTGACGTTCCTGCCGGATGTGCTCCGCAAGGCGTCGGAGGCGGACGCGCGCGACGCGGCCCGCCGTGCCGCGGACAAGCCCGGCGATGCCCCGGATGCCAAAAATTCCGGCGAAAATATGGGAAAATAAAGGTTCCATGCAATATTTTTGTCTGTTCGTGCATTAACTTAGTGATTGCTGGCAGCGCCCGGCACGGCGCTGTTGGACATAGGGAGCTTTGAACAAAATTTAAGGGAGGAAAACATTACATGAAGAAGAAAACTCTGACGATCGCCATCGCGCTCGTGCTCGTCGTGGCGCTGGCGGTTGGCGCGACGTATGCCCTGCTGACGGATACGACGAATGTGGTTACCAACACGTTTACGGCAGGCAAGATTACTGACAACGACACGGTGTTTACTCTTAAGGAGCATAAGGTTACGCAGGCGGCTAATGGCACTTACGCCCTGACGGGTGAAGAGGCCGTTGGCGGCGTTCAGTACGATGCGGTTGTTCCGGGTACGGAAATCGCTAAGGACCCGACTGTGAAGGTTGAGAAGCTGGAAGGCGATGCGTATCTGTATATCGTGGTTGACGATACGCTGAATGCGAAACTCACTCATTCCATCGATACTGCTTGGACTGCTATTGGTACCAACGGCACAAAGACGCTGTACAAGTTCGCGGCCAATGATGGCCTGCTCACGGCAAACAGCACAGTGGATCAGGGAATTCTGACTGGCAACAAACTTGCGGCCGCAGCCGACCTTGCTTCTGGTGATCTTGGAACCATCACGTTCCAGGCTTATCTGATTCAGGCTGTTGGTACGACGAGTGCTGTTAATGCTTGGAACGCTAACGGCGGCTTCGGCACTGGTATCACTGCTGCCTAATCACCCCCTCGCTTTTCCCATGTAATATACGCACAGAAGGCTGTGCGGGAAAATAGAAAAGGAGAAGACTACATATGAAGAAGAAAACCATTCTTGTGGTTGCCATCGCGGTCATGCTCGTCGCGGCGCTTGTCGTCGGCGGCACCCTCGCGTACTTCACCGATACGAAGTCCGCGGACAACACCTTCACCGTCGGCAATGTTAAGATCAAGCTCGATGAGAGCAATGTGAACGACCCGAATGGTGATCGAGTTATCAGCAACGAGTATACCGGCGTGCTCCCGGGCATCCAGTATAAGAAAGACCCGGTTGTCACCAATACCGGTAAAAACGACGCTTATGTGCGTGCTGTCGTGACCATTGAAAACGGCATGAACTGGATGGGACTCTACAACGAGAACGTCTGGACTGCTCCGCAGGCCGAGGCATTCATGAAGCTTATCTGCAACACGATGGGTGATGGTTGGTCGCTCGAGGACTATGGCTATGTTCCTAACGCAGAAAGAGGTTCAACGGACTTCGTTGCTGTGTTGAAGTATGATGGCGTGCTGGTAGCTGGAAAAGCGACCTCGGCCATGTTTGAGAACATCATGCTGCCCGCCAATGCGACGACCAGCGACATCACGACGCGCGTTGCGCAGAACGGTGTTTTCCATATCGATGTGGTCGCACAGGCCATTCAGACGGAGGGCTTCGCTACTTGGGATGATGCCTTTAAAGCCTTTGATGCTCAGAAGTAATTAAAGGAGAACGCGACATATGAAGAAGAAAACCATTCTTGTGGCTGCCATCGCAGTCATGCTCGTCGCGGCACTTGTCGTCGGCGGCACCCTCGCGTACTTCACCGATAAAGACAATGCGACCAACACCTTCACCGTCGGCAATGTGAACATCGAGCTGCTTGAGTCCCAGTACCATCGTGTCAATGCCGGAATTAGCAATGACGATGCCAAGGGTAAGACCGAGCCCCTGAGCGGCGGTTACCTGTGGGCTGCGAATGTGGACATGCAGGGTACTGCTGAGAACACCCCCAACTATGCGACTTCCGGCGAGACTTGGAGTGGTCAGTATTTCTCGGATAAGCAGATCGAAGATGACGCTGCGGCCTATAAAAACGGATACTTTGCCCAGCACAGCAAGAACATGGTTCCCGGCTCTAATGTCCGCAAGTGCCCCTATGTCAAGAATACTGGCGCAAGCGACGCGTATGTTCGTGTTCGCGTCCTGATTCCGGTCTCCCTGTTTACTGTCATCGATAACGGCCCGTCTTACTGGACGTCGACTGCGCTGAACGAGGGTCAGGTTACGTCCGTGGCGGTCGATACGTACAACCACAAGGGAGCAGATGCAGTTGATACGGTTACGCGTGGCGGCATCGAGTACTACGTGTATGACTTCACCTACACCAAGGCTCTGAAGCCGGGTGAGCTGACCTTCTGGAACGCGTGGGGCAACATCGCGATTGATGATAAGGCTACTTCTGAGGATCTTGCCAATGTTAAGTCCTTCGATGTCCTCGTTGAGGCGGACGCCATTCAGGCTGACGGCTTTGCGAATGCAACCGATGCTTTCGCCGCTTTTGACGCCAAGTAATTCCCCAACATTTTGACCCCAAAGGGGCGGCGAAATCGCCGCCCCCATCGGGGACTCTGGCTCGGCTTCAGTCCGGGCGCGGGCGGCGGCGCTGCCGCCGTCCGCGCGCAGATTGAAATGATGATCCCACAAAAATTTCCTGCGTGCGCCCTCGGGCGCAGAGAGAGTGAGAACTCGGTACTCAGAAACATCCTATCAGGGAGAAAGGTGGTTTGTGCATGAAGAAGAAGTGGACCATCGCAACGGTGCTCCTCCTGGCAGTGGCACTGCTGGCGGTCGGTACGTGGGCGTATTTCTCGGCCGTCGGCCGGGCGGATAACGTCATCACGATGGGCTCCGTCAAGCTTGCACTGCACGACGAGGACGGCAGCGGCCAACCGTTTACGACGGTGAGCGCCATGCCCGGCAGCGTCGTGAACAAAGTGGTGTATGTGGAGAACGTCGGCTCCGGCGCTTTCTACACCCGCGTGAAGATCACGCCTGAGGTGGTCGGCGCCGATGGCGAGATCATCCCGCTCGATGCGAGCGAGCGGCTGCTCACGCTGGATCTGAACGACACGGACTGGATCGCCGGCGAGGGCGGATACTATTACTATCGTGGTTCGGTCGACCCGAAGACCGCCACGTCGAAGCTCTTCAACCACGTCACATTCAGTAAGGACATGGGCAACGAATATCAGAATGCCACGGTGCACATCTACGTCACGGCCGAGGCCGTGCAGACGGCGAACCTCGAAAAGTACGCCGCCAATGATGTCAGAGATGTGTGGAAGCACGTCGGTACGGTCGAAGCGAGCACCTCGAGCACGCAGATCGACCCGATCCCGACGCCCTGAGAAAGGAGGACGACTATATGAAAAAACGCATTCTCTCGCTCGTCCTCTGCGCAGTCATGCTCCTGAGCATGTGCCTGTTTATGGGCGCGGGCGTCACGGCGGACACTGACGCTGCCGACGGCAGTGCGGAGAGCACGGAGACGGTCGTGAGCACGAGCGGCGCTCCTGAGTTTCAGGGCGTCGGCCCGTTCATGACGTATTTCCCCGGCAGCAGTACGGTGAGGAAAGCGCCGGTGCTCCGCGCGGCGGCAAAGGATACATCGGACGGGGCGAGCAATGCTGTGGATGTCACCAAGACTGCGACGGCGACCGACGTAAAAGATGCAGCCGGAAATCCGGTCTATCAGATCGATCTGACCGCAGCTGCCAAGTCGAACATCGTAACCCACACGAAAGCGTGCGACATTGTGCTCGTCCTTGACCGCTCGGGCAGTATGAATTTCTCCCTGGCCGGCAAAGACAATAACAGCAAGGAGCGCGTCGAGGCATTGCAAACAGCCGTGAATGCTTTCCTTACAACGATTCAGAAGAGCTCTCCCGACAGCCGTGTGGCAATCGTGTCGTATGCATCTGACGTTACCATCGACAGCGGTACAAAGAAGGCGAGCGGCGCGCTTATTCCCGTCACGGCGGACAATATGGTCAACAGCGCTCTGACGCAGATTGTCAGCGGCTTGTCTACGCGCTGCGACGGCGGTACGCAGTCCGGCATGGGTCTGCAGCAGGCTGTGAACATCTTCAACAGTGTCTCAGCAAGCGATTCCAACTATGACAACACGCGCGTAACAGTGCTGTTCACGGATGGTAAGCCCGGCAACAACACTTGGCCAGGCGAAGATCAGGGTTATGATGTTGCGCAGCAGTCGGTGCACTGGTCTACCATTCTCAAGTACGCGAAGGGCGGCAACGTCAACATGCAGGCGAACGTCAAAGATCAGAACTTCTACGGACAGCGCTTTCCATGGTATTCGCCAAAATATGGCGTTTCCAACTATGAGGACTTCCAGAAGGGCAGTGCCAAGAAAGACGACTGGAACTGGACGGGCTGCGGCTCAACGGTGTACAGCGTCGGTCTGGGCTTGAAGGCTTCGGATGGGGAGAATTCGGAAGGCTGCAAGATCAACGAGTATATGTACCGTGTTTCCAGCCATCGCCCGGATGGATCGCATGTGGATAACAACAACCGTGTCAACGAATGGGAGCTGGGAACGGCTTCTTGGAAAGGGCTGTACACGGATGCCAGAACCCGCAACCATGAAAACGGCTATTACCTGACAACGGATAATGCGGCTGAGCTTCAAAGAATCTTTACACAGATTGCGCAGCAGACTGGCGAGGCCGTCAAGGACGTCACCATCCGCGATGAGATCTCGGAGTCGTTTGTCCCCTGCGACGCAGCAGGAAACGCGTATAATGTTGGCGACACGATTACATCGAACGGCAAGACCGGGACGGTGCGGCAGGAGGCCAACGGCAACTACTACATTGAGTGGACAAAGGTAACGCTGACGCCGGAGCAGGTTGACAGCAACAAAGTGGTGACGAAACCGGCAGAAACCTTCCAGAGTACACTGTATGTCAAGCCGCGGGACGGTTTCCTCGGCGGCAACAATGTGCCGACCAACGGCACTGACTCCGGCGTTTACACGGACGGCGGCGAGCAGATCAAGCTGTTCCCGCAGCCGGAGGTCAACGTCCCCATCAAGCTGGATGCGCAGAACGTAACAAAGAATATCTACTATGGCAATCCGGCACCGACGCCGGCGGACTTGACCCAGACCGCTGACCTGGCTGACTGGCAGACGGGATATGTAAATATCAATTATACAGTTGATAAAAACACCATTAGCAATACCGAAGATGGCACCTATCAGGTGACCATGACCGTCTCACCGAAATATAGCGGAGACAACGCGGATGGCACAGTCCAGACGGAGCAAACCAAGACTGTGACGTCCACGGTCAATGTCTACAAGCCGGAGATCACCTTTAAGGATTCCATCATTGACTACAATACAACGCCGAATTATGCGACCGATAACCTTGGTGGAGTCGTGTGGAAGCACGAGGGCACTGCTGCCGATCCCGCGAATATGACAGGCGAGGAGCCGGCGCTGGCCTATAGCTATGACCCGGAGGCGTCTGCGTTCACGCAGGATACCGGCGTCAAGGTGACGGTCTCGGCAAACGGCGAGACGCTTCCGGCGGATGTGGTCACGTTCCAGCATGACCCGTGCACGTTCCCCGGCTGCAAGTATACGGATGGCTGCGATTATCAGTTTTATGTGCACATCAAAGTGTTCGACCTGACAATCGTGAAGGCCGCCGCGGACGACAGCAAGCCGATTGACGAGGATCAGACCTTCGTGTTCCACGTCAAAGGCAAGAATAATAATGTGGATATGCAGGTCGTGATCACCGGCGCGAACAAGCAGGTGATCAAGAACCTCCCGGTTGGCGAGTACACCATCACCGAGGACACGAGCTGGTCATGGAAATACACGCCGGTAGACAACAACCAGTCTGTTATGGAAGAGAACATCCAAGACGGCGCCGCGACTGTGACCTTCAAAAACGAAAATAAGGGCACCAACTGGCTCACGAGCCTTGCCAAGGCTCTGAACGTGTGGAAGGATAATGGTCAGGCGGTCGAAAGAGACCCGAAGAACTGAATAGGAGGGATGACATATGAAACGTATCTTTAACGGTTCAGGCGGGAGAAAAGCCGCGCTCATCCTCTCCCTGTGCCTAATCTTCGCGCTGGCAGTCGGCACCACCTTTGCCCTGCTCAAGGCGAACACCGCTCCGGTGACGAACACATTTAAGGCTGCCACATCCGAAATTAAGATCGAAGAGAAGACAGACGACGGCATCAAGTCGGAGATTTACGTCAAGAACGAAGGAACCGCCACGTCCTACGTCCGCGTCAAGCTGGTGTGCAACTGGGTAGACAAAGACGGAAACGTCTCTGCGACTCCGGTACCGGCACCGACGATCACAAATAGTGATTGGTTCGAGAAAGACGGCATCTACTACTACAAGATGCCGGTCGCACTGAATGGCGAAACGTCCAATCTGCTGAAGGATCACCCAATTACGCAAGGTGAAGCGCCCGAGGGCTATCACCTCGAGGTGACGGTGCTGGCCGAGAGCATTCAGGCTGCGCCGAGCACCGCTGTGGAAGGCGCATGGGCGGTCACGGTCGTAAACGGCGCGTTGACCTCGGCAACCCCGACGGCATAAGGAGGGCAACGGTATGAAACACAAAAAACTTACCATGATCGTCGCCCTCGTGCTGGTGGTCGCGCTGGCCGCCGGACTGGGCATTTGGGCGACGGGCGAGACGAACGTTCCCACCGTCACGTACTATGACGGCTCGGACGGCAACGGCGCGCGCTTCACCTTCACCCACACCGGCGACGGTTCGGGCACGAACCTGTTCCCGAACTTCTCCAACTGCATGCCCGGCGACAGCCTCACGCAGACCATCCGCGTGCAGGCTGACGGCAAAAACGGTGTGCAGGGCGCAAAGATCTATCTGCGCGCTGAGATCGACGGCGACGCCTCCGCCAAGGAAGGCTCCGCCATCTCGTACAACGATGTGCTCGATCACATCGGCATGACCGTGTCGAAAGACGGCATCGTGATCGCGTCCAACAAGACCGCGAAGCTCTTCAGCCAGCTCGATGCGGCCGATGGCCTCAAGAGCAACGTCTTCATTGCCGAGGTCGGCCCGAAGACCGATCCGGTCGATCTGGACGTGACCATTGATGTTGACCCCGCGATGGGCAATGCGTTCCAGGAAGCGGCTGCGCACATCACGTTCGTGTTCTCCGTCGAGGACAACGAGTTGCCGCCCCCGCCGCTGGAGCTCGACAAGCACGATGCGTATATCTGCGGTTATCCGGACGGCACGGTGAAGCCGGAGCGCCAGATCACACGCGCGGAGGTCGCAACGATCTTCTACCGTCTGCTTCAGGACGAGGCCCGCGAAAATGTGTGGTCTCGCACGAACAGCTACTCCGATGTGGCAAGCGGTGTCTGGTATAACAGTGCGGTTTCGACGCTGACCAACGCCGGTATTCTCACCGGCTATGAGGACGGCACATTCCGCCCGGACGCGCCGATCACGCGCGCGGAGTTTGCGACGATCGCGGCGCGATTCTACCACGCACCGGAAGTTACCGGTGATGCATTCTCGGATATCTCCGGCAGCTGGGCGCGCGAGTATATCAACCGCGCGGCGGCGCGTGGCTTGATCGATGGCTATGAGGACGGCACATTCCGCCCGAACCAGAACATCACGCGCGGCGAGGCCATGAAGATCATCAACAGGGTTATCTTCCGTACACCGGATAAGGAGCATTTCCTGCCCGATATGATCAAATGGCCGGACAACAGCAACACCGACGTCTGGTATTACACGGATGTGCAGGAAGCGACCAACAACCACGATTACGAGCGCGTGAACAACACCTCGCCCGAGACGTGGACGAAGATCACGCAGGCCAGAGATTGGAAGGCGCTCGAGGCCGAGCTGGCGCAGAAATATCCCGACCGGTAAGCGCGCGGCGCTGACGGTAAACGAAACAACCATAGCGAACACCCCCTGTGCACGGCACAGGGGGTGTTTTTGCGTATGGGGAAAAAACGTGCGCCCCGGCGGCTGCCGGGGCGCTGACGTAGGGATACATGCAATGCGTGGATGCGTTATCAGCCCAGATACTGCTTGTCGTAGTTGTTCTGGATGCAGGAGATGACCTTCGTGATGACGGTGTTGAACGGGGTGGGCACGCCCAGCCGCTCGCCGTAGCGCGCGATGGCGCCGTTGAGCACGGAGATCTCCGTCTGGCGCTGGTGCAGCACGGCGTCCTGCGCCATGGACGGATAGTAGTTGCCGAGGTTGGCGACGATGTTCGGCTCTTCCTTTTCCATGAGCGGCCAGAGATCGCCGATGCCGAGCGCCTGCGCGACGGCGCAGCCCTCTTTCCACACATGCATGACGATGTCGTGGCCGTAGGGGTCGGCGAAGGTCTCCTTCACCTTCAGGCGCATGACGGCGCTCACGCCGTTATAGCCGCTGTTGGCGATGACTTTCTTCCAGATGTACGGGCGCACATCCTCGTCAAAGCTCGCGTTGCAGCCGCCCGCCTGGAAGCACGCCTCGAGCGCCTTGCCGGCGGCGTCGGCCTTCGGGTTGTTGTGCACGGCGCCGAAGTGCATCTGGATGCCCTTTTCCGGCTTGCTCACGCACACGCCGGGGCCGGCCAGCTCCGTGCCGATCAGGCCGCTGCCGTAGAGGATGCGGTCGGTCTCCACGAACTGGGCGAGCACCTCGTCGTTGCCGAGGCCGTTTTGCAGCGAGACGACGACCGTCTCCGGCCCGATGCAGGGCATGGTGTCGGCCATGACGTCCGCGGTCTGCGTGGCCTTGACCATGAGGATGACCATATCCATGGTGCCGATGTCGTGCGCGGTGGCGCTCGTGTGGAAGCCGGTGAGCACTTCCTCGCCCTCCGGCGTGCGGAAGACCAGACCGTCGGCCGCGATCTTGTCCATGTGCGCCTTGTACTTATCGACGAGCCAGAGCTCGGCGCCGCCCTTGCGCAGGTAGGCGGCGAACACGCTGCCGGCAGCGCCGGAGCCGATCATTGCGATTTTCATGCGTTTGCCTCCTTAGCAAACTGCCGGCCGGTTGTTGGCCGGCCGGCAGAGAAAACTCGGGGTTTGAAATTACTTCAGGTACTGCTTGTCGTAGTTGCCCTGGATGCAGCGCACGACCTGGGACAGGACCTTGCACACCGGGGTGTCGATGCCCAGCTGCTCGCCGTACTCCGCGATCTTGCCGTTGAGCACGTCGATCTCGGTCTGGCGGTGGTTGAAGAGCATATCCTGGCACATGGACGGATAGTAGTCCGCGATGTTGGTGACGATGTCCTTGTGATCGTGGGCGATGAACTCATCGGCGTCCATCGGCACGCCCTTGGCGGTCGCGACCGCGCAGGTCTCGCGGATGACGCTGTGGAACAGCCACTGGCCGAACGGATCCGCCTCGACCTCGCCGATCTTCAGACGCAGGACGGCGCACACGGTGTTGACGGTGGCGTTCACGCAGACCTTTTTCCAGATGAACTTGTAGATGTTGTTGTCGGTGCCCGGCTCGCCGTCGCGCCAGTAAGCGTCGCAGCCGCCGGCACGGTAGCACTTGAGCATCTCGGCGCAGGCCGCGTCGGTGAGCTCCGAGCGGACCGCACCGCCGAAGTTCATCTGCACGCCGCCGGCCGGGGTGGACACGCAGTGTGCGGGTTCGGGCAGAGCCGTGCCCAGCACGCCGGAGCCGATGATGCAGCGCTCTTTCGGGAAGACCTTGAAGAGGTTGTCATCGTTGCCGAGGCCGTTGATGAGGGAGACGGCGACGGTCGTGTCGCCGACGACAGGCATGGAGTCCTGGATGGCCTGCTCGAGCTGGGTCGCCTTGGTCATGTAGATGATGACGTCGACCTTGCCCTCCGCCGCGGCCGCGTCAGCAGCAGTGGTGTAGGTGCGGAAGCCCTTGAGCTGGTAGTCGTAATCCTTGTAGCCGCCATCTTCCTCCTGATGGATGGTGAAGTGCATGCCTTCCTCGGCGACTTTCTTCATGTGCGCCTCGTAGCGGTCGATGAGGATGATGTCCGCACCGCCCTTACGCAGGTAAGAAGCGAAGACGCTGCCGGCTGCGCCGGAACCATACATTGCAAATTTCATTACTTTTTCTCTCCTTTTCTGATTCTGTTTGCGATATCTTCGGCCGCTGCAGGCGTATGCCTGACGGCGGATTACCGAACGGTGTTGGTGAGGGTGCCGATGCCCTCGATGCTGCACGCGACCACGTCGCCCGGGTGCAGCCACTTCGGCGGGTCAAAGCCCATGCCCACGCCGGCCGGCGTGCCCATGGAGATGATCGTGCCGGGGCGGAGCGTCATGCCCTGGCTGAGCTCGGCGATCACGTACGGCACGTGGAAGATCATGAGATCGGTCGTGCTGTCCTGCCGGAGCTCGCCGTTGATGCGGCTCTGGATTTTCTGCGGCCTGCGCACGTCGAACTCGTCCGGCGTGACGATCCACGGGCCCATCGGTGTGAAGCCGTCGAGGCTCTTGCCGCGATACCACTGCTTATGCTGGTTCTGGATCGTGCGCGCGCTCACGTCATTCAAAATGGTGTAGCCGAATACGTAGTCGAGCGCGTCTGCCTCGCTGACGTTGTACGCCGGGCGGCCGATGACGACGGCCAGCTCCGCCTCATAGTCGAGGTCGGCGACCAGATCGCTGTGGCTGAGAATGTCGCCGCCGGGGGCGACGGCCTCGTTCACGCGCTTGGAAAAGTAGATCGGGAACGTGTCCGGCGCCTTGACGCCCTTGCCGGCGACGGCCTCGCTCTCCTTGGCGTGGTCAAAATAATTGATGCCCAGGCAGATCACGTCCTGCTCCGGGCGGGGGATGGGCGCGAGCAGCCGCACGCGCTCGAGCGGCAGCGCGGCGCTGCGCAGCACGGCGGCAGTGTCCAGCGCCGGCCAGATGCCGATGAGCGTCTGCATGTCCGCACAGCCCGGCACGGGATGCACGGCAGTGCCGGCCGCATTGAGCAGGCCGACGGCGCTGCGGCCGTCCTTTTCAAATGTCACGAGCTTCATAACGTGCGCGCTCCCCTCAAAATCGACATTGGGCAATGGATGTGTACGCAAAATGATGGTTAAAAATTCATCAATCGCGTTTGCCGAGCCTGCTGGCCTGTGTCAAAAATATGCCAATCTCGCTTGTCAGAAATTCGACAAAAGATTTGCACTCCCAGCGTTGTTATGATAGCACGAAAGTGTAGACGCCGCAACTGTTTTCTTGCTGTCAAAGCGCTAAAATCGCATAAAATATTACAAAAGCGCCAGAATCAGAGTGCATAAAAATACATGCAGGATTTTGTGCAACTCGACAATTTTCAGAAAATGACTGAAAAAAATTGGGGATTGGAAGAGGCTGTTATTGACTTTTGTGTGTGAGAGAATTATAAATTTACTATCCCGAGTTGTTAACGACTTGTTCATAAATTAACACATGGGTGTGGATTTCGAGCCCTGTCTCGGTTGGTAGGAGAGCACGAGGCAGGATTGAAATAAAAGAGAGAAAAGCAAAAAAAGAGCAAAAAGAGAGAGGTAAAAAATGGATAACAAAAAGCTCAAGAGCAGCTGGGCAGCCGCCTTCACCGTGGCGTCTGTCTGGTTCGGCACCCACGTGGGCGCCGGCTTTGCGACCGGCAACCAGGTCGTGAACTACTTTGTCCAGTATGGCTGGACCGCGGCGATCTTCCCGCTGCTGGCCATGGGCATCCTGGCTGTCGTCATGTACATCATGATGAAGTTTGCCAAGCTCAGCGGTTTCGACAACTACAAGGACACCTATCGCGCCCTGTATCCGAAGCCGTGGATGGAGATCTTCTTCGAGATCTTTTACATCATCATCATCCTCGCGGCGGTCGCGTCCTGCGTTGACGGCGCCGGCGGCATTGTCAAGAGCCTGATCGACCTGCCCGATATCATCTGCAACCTCGTCATCATCGCCCTGCTGATCCTCCTGTCGATCTTCGGCGTTGACCTGATCATCAAGGCTTCCACCGTTCTTTCCACCGCGATCCTGATCGTCACCGCGATCCTGGTCATCATGGGCTTCGTCGTTCCGATCGACGCGGTCGCTCAGGAGCTGGCCACTGAGAACGCGGCCTATGCGTCCATCCCGGCCATCGCAGACGTCACCTCCCAGAAGGGCCTCGAGGGCGTCTGGCGCGGCGTGTTCGTGTACGCTGCTTTCCAGTGCGTGTCCGTCCCGGCCATGATCGCTGCTTCCACCGAACTGACCCACAAGGGCGTCAAGCGCGCCAGCATCCTTGGCTGGCTCATGAACGGCGGCGCGCTCGCCGCTTCCGGCGCCATGCTGCTGCGCTGGTACCCGATCCTGACCGCCATCAAGAGCGTTGGTGTTGACTCCGTCGCCAGCATCGCCGCCCGCCATATCGGCGATGTCATGAAGCTCCCCAACCAGAGCGTCGTCACCCTCATGGGCAGCGGCTATACCTGGCTGTTCGTCGTGTACACCATCCTGCTGTTCTGCGCGTTCGTGTCCACGTCCGTCACGCTCGTCTACTCCATGATCCAGCGCTTCGAGGGCCACTGCTTCCCGAAGGCCATCAAGAGCAAGGCTGCGCGCAGCGTGATCGTCGGCCTGATCGTCATCGGCCTGTGCTATGCAGTTTCCCTGCTCGGCCTGTCGACCATCATCTCCAAGATCTATGGCTATGACGGCTACTACGCTCTGATCGTTGTTGTGCTCCCGGCGTTCATCTGGGGCATCCCGAAGATCAAGAAGCTGTCTGCCGACAAGAAGGCAGAGCTGTCGGAGTGATCTGACTGCGGCGCAACTCTCCAGCGTCCCAACAAAAAATACTGACCGCTGCGCTTGCAGCGTCATAGAGAGGCAACCCCGCAGGCATCGGCCTGCGGGGTTGTCGCTGTCTGCGGTATGTTAGATGCGGCGAGCTCCCCTGCTGCGCAGATGCCTTAAATGCTGCATCATTCGTTCGGCAAGGAGTGGGTATCGAAAAAACCGCCCCGCAAGTCACAGAACTTGCGGGGCGGTTCTATGCAATGTGCGTTTCCGGCTGCGGGCGGCGCTCACTTCCAGCGCCACGTGAACGGCACGAACAGCAGCAGCAGCGGGAAAATCTCCAGACGGCCGAGCAGCATGCAGATCATGAGCACGATCTTGCTCAGCGGCGAGAAGATGGCAAAGCTTCCGGTCGGTCCGACAAGGGAGAGCCCCGGCCCGACGTTGGACAGGCACGAGAGTGCGGCGGTGAAATTCGTCGTGAAGTCCAGCCCGTCGAGCGACACGATCAGCCCTGCGATGAGCAGGATGATGATGTAGAACGTGAAATACGTCAGGGCGTTGTAGACGGTCTGCCCGTCGACCGGCTTGCCGTCGAGGCGGACGTTTTCCACGCAGCGCGGGCGCAGCATCTTCTTGACCTCGATCGTGCAGGATTTGAACAGCAGCATCACACGCGAGACTTTCAGGCCGCCGGCGGTGCTGCCGGCGCAGCCGCCGACAAACATCAGCAGCACGAGCAGGAACTTGGAGTATTCCGGCCAGAGATTGAAGTCCGCGGTGGCAAAGCCTGTCGTAGAGATGATCGATGTGACCTGGAAGAACGAATAGCGCAGCGCATGGCCGACGCCGCCGTAGAGATTGCGGATGTCAACTGCGATCGTGAGGACGGCGAAGGCGATGATGCCGAGGAACCAGCGCAGCTCCTCGTTGCGCAGCGCGGTGCGGATGTTGCCGAGCAGAATGAGGTAATACAGGCTGAAGTTGGCGCCGAAGAGGATCATGAACACGCCCACGACGATGTCGATATAGGCGCTGTTGTAGTAGCCGATGCTCAGCGCGCGCGTGGACAGGCCGCCGGTGCCGGCGGTGGCGAACGAATGCAGCAGCGCGTCATAAAAGCTCATGCCGCCGGCGATGAGCAGAACCGTCTCCACGAGCGTGAGCGCGATGTACAGCAGGTAGAGGATGGAGGCAGTCTTGCGGATGCGCGGCACGAGCTTGCCGACCGTCGGGCCGGGGACTTCGGCGCGCATGATGTGCATCGAGCGGTTGCCGCTCATGGGCAGCACGGCCAGCACGAACACGAGGATGCCCATGCCGCCGATCCAGTGTGTGAACAGCCGCCAGAACATGCCGCCGCGCGTCATGCTCTCCGGCGATGTGACGACGCTGGCGCCGGTCGTGGTCAGACCCGAGATCGTCTCGAACAGGGCGTCGATGTAGTTCGGAATGTCACCGGTGAGCACAAACGGGATCGCGCCGAGCAGCGACATGGCGATCCACGACAGGCCGACGATCAGAAAACCGTCGCGCGCGGTGATGCCGCCGGACTTGGCGCGCACGCGCCACATGACCAGCCCGATGCCGCCGGTGATGCCGATCGTGATCAGAAACGGGACCGGAGATTCGTCATAGATCACAGCTGCGATCATCGGCAGGAGCATCAGCGCGGCCTCGATGCACAGCACGCGGCCGACGACCTGCCCGATCATTCGAAAATTCATGGTTTTGCCCTCTCTATGCTTTCGTTATCCGAATACGGTATTATACGCCGGTTTGTCCGGTTTGGGAAGCCCCCGGCGCCTAGAACATGCCCAGGGATTTGAACAGGAAGATCCACAAAAACATGGTCAGGATACTCGCGGCCGATGTCGTGACCACAATGTCGCCGGCGAGCTCGGCGTCGCCGCCCATCTGCTGCGCCATGGTGAAGGAATTGACGGCGGTCGGCGAGGCGAAAATGCCGATGAGCGACACGAATGCCACGCCCCGGAACCCGAGCAGCGCGCCCAGCCCCAGAAACAGGCCCGGCGAGACGATCAGCTTGGCGATCGACACGGTCACAAGCTCGCGGCGGTAGGTCTTCAGGCCGGAGAACTGGAAGAACGCGCCGAGCAGAAACAGCTGCAGGGGCGATGCGATGGCGCTGACGCTTTGGATGGTCTGCTCGAGGATGTGCGGCAGGCGGATGCCGGCGACCAGCGTCAGGATGCCGAGCACGGAGCCGATGACGAGCGGATTTTTTGCGATCTGGCCGAGGATGTGCAGCGGCTTCGGCTTCTGTCCGCGGAACACCTCCAGCACGACGACGGCCAGCATATTGAACAGCGGCACAATGACCGCGATCAGGATCGAGACGGTGCCGAGCTGATCGGCGCCGAGCAGCGCCGTCGCCACGGGGATGCCCATGATGACGTAGTTGCTGCGGAACATGCCCTGGATCAGCACGCCGCGGCGCTCCGGCAGCTTTTCGGTCAGCAGCGTGTAGCCGAGCGCGAGGCCGAACGTCAGCAGCACGCCGCCCACGGCATAGGCCATCAGCAGCGGGTCAAACGAGCCGGACAGATCGGAGCAATATATATTATAATAAAGCAAACATGGCAGAAAAATACGGAAAGCGATCTTGTTGATGGTGGAGATCTCCTCACGGCGGAGCCAGCCGAGGCGGCGCGTGCCGTAGCCGAGCGCCATGACCAGGCACATGGGCAGCACGGCGTTTGCCGAGATTATCAGATTTTCCATATGCTGCCTCCGTCCGTCAGAAAATCACTAAAGTAACAGTTTACCCCATGCGGCGCAAAAACGCAAGTGCCCCGGTTGCCGCGCGGGGCGGAACGTGGTATAATCGCAGCATCTGATTTTTTGCGCGGGAGGTGCGGTGATATGACAATTGAGCAGGCCATGGAGCTGATCCATGGCGTCGCGTGGCGCGGCTCCCGCCCGGGGCTCGCGCGCGTGCGCGAGCTGCTGCACCGCCTGGGCGACCCGCAGGACGGACTGCAATTCGTGCACATCGCGGGCACGAACGGCAAGGGCAGCACGGCGGCGATGCTCGCATCCATCCTGCGCGCGGCAGGCTACACGACGGGGCTGTTCACATCGCCGTATCTCGAGCGCTTCGCCGAGCGCATGCAGGTCAACGGCGTGCCCGTGCCGGACGCGGAGTTTGCCGCCGTGTGCGAGGCGCTGCAGCCGTGCATCGCCGCCATGGACGACCCGCCGACGGAGTTTGAGCTCGTGACGGCGGCGGCCATGCTGTGGTTCCGGCGGCGGGGGTGCGACGTCGTGGTGCTGGAGGTCGGCCTCGGCGGCCGGCTCGACGCGACGAACGTCATTGCCGCGCCGGCGTGCGCCGTCATCACGAACATCGGCCTCGACCACACGGAGATCCTCGGCGATACGCTCGAGCAGATCGCGCGCGAGAAGGCGGGCATCCTCAAGCCCGGCACGCGCGCCGTCAGCTATCCGCAGACGCCGGAGGTGCGCGCCGTCCTGCACGAGATCTGCGCGCAGCGGGGCATCCCGCTCACAGAGGCGGACGCGGCCGCCATCGTGCCGCTGACCGACGGCGTGGACGGGCAGACTTTCACCTACCGCGGCGCGGAATATACGCTGCCGCTGCTGGGGGCGCACCAGCTGCGCAACGCGGCCGTCGCGCTCGAGACGGTGACGGCGCTGCGCGCGCGCGGCTGGCGCATCCCGGACGCGGCCGTGCGCGCGGGTCTGGCGCAGGTGCGCTGGCCGGCGCGGTTTGAGCTGCTGCGGCGCGCGCCGTGGTTCGTGCTCGACGGCGGGCACAACCCGCAGTGCGCGCAGACGGTCGCGGACAATCTCGCGCGCTATTTTCCCGGCCGGCGCATCACGCTGCTCGTGGGCGTGCTGGCGGACAAGGACTATCCCGCCATGCTCGCGGCGCTCGATACGCAGGCGGCGGCGTACATCGCTGCGACGCCGCTCTCGCCCCGCGCGCTGCCGGCGGCGGAGCTGGGGGACTATCTGAAACGATTCGGGAAACCGGTTACGGTCTGCGCGGACCCCGCGCAGGCGGCAGAGCTGGCGCTGGCACACGCAGCGCCGGAGGACGTTATCTGCGCGGTCGGCTCGCTGTACATGGCGGGCGCGATCCGCATGGATCTGCGGAGGGATCACAATGAGAATTCTGGGCATTGATTACGGCGACGCGCGCATCGGGCTCGCGCTCTCGGATGCCTCGGCCACGCTGTGCGGCCGGGCGTGGACGCTCACGGAGTGGAATCTCGACCGGGCGGTCGCCGCGATCGCGGATGTCGTGCGCACCGAGGGCGTGGAGCGCATCGTGCTCGGCTTGCCGAAAAACATGGACGGCACCGAGGGTCCGCGTGCGGAAAAGAGCCGCGCGGTCGCGCAGCGGCTCACCGAGGCGACGGGGTTGGAGGTCGTGCTCTGGGATGAGCGGCGCAGCTCCATCGAGGCGCACGGCATCCTGCACGCCAACGGCCGCAAGGAGAAAAAGCACCGCCAGACGGTCGACGCCGTGGCGGCGAGCCTGATCCTGGAGGGCTACCTCGGCACGCTGCACTGAGGCGGGAGGCGAGACGATGCGCAAGAGAAATATCGCGGTGCTGCTGCTCACGGCGCTGCTGCTCGCGGGCCTGACCGGCTGCGCGCGGCGGGGCGACACGTCGGGCGTTGAGATCGTCGTGGGTGCGTCGGAGCAGTTTTCCGACGAGGACATCCGCGGCGCGATGGACGCTGCCATGCGCGCGTTTCACCGCGGGCACAGCGGCTGCGCCATGGTGCGTCTGGCGTACAACGAGACGTACCGGACGTGCTGGCTGGCCGGCGCAGGCGCGCAGGACGACGGCAACACGATCGTGCTGCTTGCGAGCGTGTATGCGCGCGACCCGGGGCGGCGCAGCGGCCTGACCGCCGGCGAGACCTATACCGACTGGCCCATCGTGCTCGAGCGGCGCGGCAGCGGCTGGCACGTGGTCAGCAGCGGCTATTGAAAATGTAACAAGGGCGGACGCCATATGGCGTCCGCCCTTGCTTTCTGTTCGGTTCACATTTCCTCGACAGCCAGAATGTCCGGCAGCGCAGCCAGATCGTTGCGCAGGTCGCCGGGCCGCAGCGGGGCGCGGCTGTGGATGGGGATGAGCGCGCAGTAGTGGTGCGGCGCGTCGGGCGCGTCGGTGTCCGCGATGCGGCTGATCTCGAGACTTTCGATCTGGACGCGGCGCTCGCGCAGCAGGGCGAGCACGGTCTCCATGCACACGGCGTGCGCGTACTCGATGTAGAGCGTGAGGTCGGTGTTCTTGCTCGTGAGCTTGAACTCCAGCCGGATGAGCACCAGCTCGACCACGAGCACGACGAGCGTGGCAAAGGCCGCGCACTCGACATAGCCCGCGCCGCAGGCGAGGCCGATGATGGCCGCGGCCCAGAGCCCGGCGGCCGTGGTCAGGCCCTTGACGCGCTTGTCGCGCGTGACGATGATCGTACCAGCGCCGATGAAGCCGATGCCTGAGATGACCTGCGCGCCGAGGCGCGCAACGTCGGTGAACAAATGCAGGGAGAGCAGCAGGTACTGGCTCGTGAGCGTGGTGATGGCGGCGCCGAGGCAGATGAGGATGTGCGTGCGGAAGCCCGCGGGGCGGCGCTTCGTCTCGCGCTCGGCGCCGATCACGCCGCCGCAGACGACGGCCAGCGACAGCCGGACGAGAATGGCCCAGAAGGTCAGGGTGCGGATGGGGTCAAAACAATGCAGCATGGCACAGCCTCCTTTCTCAGATCTCTTCGATGAGGATCACGCCGTCGAGCGCCGACAGCTCCGCCAGCAGCTCGGGGTGGTCGCGCCGGTCAGGCAGCACGGCGCTGAACTGGCACAGGAAGTTCGGCAGCGCGGCCGAGCCGCTGCGGTTGACCTCGAAGTCGAAAATGCGCGCGCCCTGCGCGTGCAGATGTCCGACGACGGAGCCGAGCTTTTCCATGCTCTCGATCTCGAGGCTGATGTTCATGTGGTGTGCGCGGCGGGTCATGCGCCGCTCGAGCGGCGGCAGCGCGTACATACACACGATCATGAAGAGCATGCTGATGAACGCGCAGGCATAAAACCCCGCGCCGATGGCAAGGCCGAGACACGTGCTCGCCCAGAGTCCGGCGGCGGTGGTCAGGCCCTTGACCTGCTGGCGGGCGGTGATGATGATCGTGCCCGCGCCGAGAAAGCCGATGCCCTTTGCGGCCTCGGCGCCGAAGCGCGACACGTCCTGCGTCGCGCCGATGCTCTCGGCGAGCGCGCGCCACGGTCCGTGGAGCATCTGGTCGAGCTGCAGGCTCAGCAGCACGGTGAGCGTCGCGCCGAGCGCCGTGAGCATATAGGTGCGAAAGCCGGCGGGGCGGTTTTTGCGCTCGCGCTCAAGCCCGATCAGCCCGCCGCAGAGCACGGCGAGGAGGATGCGCAGCATCATCGTGACGATATTCAGTTCACGCAGGTAGGAGAGTACGGACGCCATGGATGCGATTCCTTTCTGAGCTGGTTACAGGCTGCCGCTGCGCGGCTTGCCGGTGCTGCCGCGCACGATGAGCCGGCTGTGGTATTCCACGCGGTTAATCGGCTGATCCTCGCGGCTGTTGAGCCCGTCTTCGATGCGCTCGAGCAGCAGGTTGAAGGCGCTCTTGCCGTGGCTGAAGGTGTTGTTGTCCACGGTCGTGAGCTGGATGCGCTGATAGCCCGAGGTCGTGACATTGTCAAACCCGCAGAGGCTGAAATCCTCCGGCACGCGGTAGCCCTCGCGCTGCAGCGCGTCGAGCACGCCGAAGGCCACCATGTCATTGATGGCGACGATGCCGGTGATCTTGTCGTTGCGCAGGCATTTGTAGGCCAGTTCCATTCCCGAGCGGTACTCCAGGTCGGGCGTGGAGATCTCCGCCTCGAGCGAGTTGACGTGCGAGCAGATGGTCACGCTGCCCTCCGGACACCAGCGGCGGTAGGCATCCTGCAGTCCTTCGCCGCGGCGCATCCGGGAGATGTGGTGCTCGTTGAGCGCCGTGGACAGGTAGGCGATGCGCGTGTGGCCGAGGTCGATGAGGTGCTTGGCCACGAGCTGCGCCGCGCCGAAGTTGTCCACGTCCACGGTGTCGATGCCGCAGTCCGCGACGCGGTCGCCGACGGCGACGATGGGCACGCGGCGGCTCAGCTCGCGCACCTTGGCCGTCTGGATCGGCGTCATGGCGAAGATGATGCCGGCCACGCGCGAGAAGTCCAGCGTGTCGAGCAGGTGGCTCTCCGTGCGGGGATTCCAATAGGTGTTGTAGATCGCGGTGTGATACCCGGCGGCGTGCGCTGCCGCGTCGATGCCGGTGATCATCTTGGTGTGGTAGGGGTTGGAGACCGATGGCGAGAGGACGGCAATCTGCTTGCCGGCGCAGCGGGCCGACGGCGTGCGGTAGCCGATGCGCTCCGCCTCGGCGAGGACGCTGGCCACGCGCTGCGAGGAAAAGCGCTCGAGCGACTTGCCGTTGAGGATCATCGAGACGCTCGCCGTCGAAACGCCGGTCGCCTCCGCGATGTCGCGCAGGGTGGGTTTGCTGCTCATAGGCACCTCCGGTGACAACACGAGAAGGGAGACCTTTGTGTTGAAAAATTAAGCATTTTTCGGTGAAAAATCGTGCTTTTGCCTTTGCAGTTTCACCAATTTCCAAGAGGAGTATATAGCGAAAACAGAAAAATGGCAAGGAAAATTTCCGTTCATGTTGACGGCATCGCACAAAAATGTTAACATTTTTCGTAGAGAGCCGTTAAAATGACGGAGAAAAATTCAACGCTTTTTTTAAGCAGAAAGGAACTACCTTGAAGAAATTTGTTGCTATGCTTCTTGCGCTGGTCATGGTGTTCGCACTGTGTGCCTGCGGCAGCAACGGCGATAAGGCCGCTGACGACAACAACGGAGATTATCATCTCGTGCTCAAGCTCAGCCACGTCTTTCAGCCGAACGAGCAGCTCACGATCGAGATGCAGCAGGTCGCCCAGCGCATCAAGGAGCGCACCAACGGCGCGATCGAGATCCAGTGCTACGACTCCGGCCAGCTCGCCACCTATAAGGACAACGTCGAGCAGGTCGTCAACGGCGCCGACTGGATCGCCTGCGAAGACCCCTCCTACCTCGCCGACTACGACATCGACTTTGAAGCACTCATCGGCCCCATGATGTACAACAGCATCGACGAGTACTCCTACGTCTGCCAGTCCGATCTGGTAAAGGGTATGTGCCAGAAGCTCGAAGATAACTACGGCATCCACGTGCTCGCGCTCGACTTCAACGTCGGCATGCGCTGCTTGCAGACCAACAAGGTCATCAAGACCCCCGCTGACCTCAAGGGCATGAAGATCCGCGTGCCCAACAGCTCCATGTACATCAACTGCCTCACGGCCATGGGCGCCACGCCCACCGGCATGCCGTTCTCCGAGACGATCTCCGCCGTGCAGCAGGGCGTCATTGACGGTCTGGAGGGCAACATGAACGCTTACTCCACCAACGGCAGCGCTGAGGTGTGCAAGAACATGTCCCTGACCAACCACCTCGTCGGCACCTGCGGCGCCTACATCAGCACCAAGGTCTGGAACAGCATCCCGGAAGAGTACCGCACCATCATCCAGGAAGAGTTCACCAAGGGCGCTAAGGAACTCACCGACTTCACCAACGCCTCCTTCGACGAGACGAAGGCCAAGCTCGAGAAGGAGCAGGGCTGCTCGTTCAACGAGGTCGATGTGGACGCTTTCCGCGCCGCTGTGCAGCCGGAGTATGACCGCATGGTCAAAGAGGACGGCGTGACCGCCGGCTTCTATGAGCAGGCGCAGGCCATCCTTGCCCAGTACCGCCAGGCCAACAAGTGAGCGCTGCGCGCTGACGGACGGTCGGAAGCCTCATACCGGCTTTTATGCCGGGTGTCCCGCACATGCTGCCGGACACCCGGCATTGCTGAGCAAAGCCACAGAAAGCAGAGGAAAGCAAATTTGAAAAATCTACTGAAAAATTTTGACGGGGTCATCGCGGGCGCGATGATGATCGTAACGATCCTGCTCGTCATCGTCAACGTGATCACGCGAAAACTGTTTAACTATATCATCATCTGGAGCGAGGAGATCGCCACCTCCTGCTTCGTGTACTCGGTGTTCATCGGCGCGGCCTATGCCTACCGCAAGCACCAGCACGTCGGCGTCGATCTGCTCGTGGAGCGGCTGCCGGCCGGCGCGCGCAGGGTCGTGCATCTGATCACCAACGCCCTGCTCGTGATCATCAACGGCTACATCACGGTGCTCAGCGTGCAGTTTATCCAGTCGTCCTGGATCAAGCGCATGCCGATCACAAAGCTGCCGTCCTCCGCGGTCAGCACGGCGCTGGTCATCGGCTTCGGCCTGATGACGATCTACTCGCTCGTCTTTTTCGTCAAAGACCTCAGGCACAGCAGCAGCCACGGCGGGGAGGTGGACGCATGAGCACGTTCCTCTCCATCCTGCCGATCATCATCGCGCTCGTGCTGTATTTCACGGGCATCCCGATCGCGTACGCGCTCTTTGCTGCAGCGCTGACCTATTTCGGCTTTATTGACACGACGACGATGCCGTACCTGCTGATGCAGAAATTCGTCACGGCCACGCAGTCGTTCCCGTTCCTTGCGATCCCGTTTTTCATCATGTGCGGCTCGATCATGAACTACGGCGGCATCAGCGCGCGGCTCATGGACTTTGCCGACGCGCTCACCGGCCACCTGCCCGGCGGCCTGGCGCAGATCAACGTCCTGCTGAGCATGCTCATGGGCGGCTGCTCCGGCTCGGCCAATGCCGACGCCGCCATGGAGTGCAAGCTGCTCGTGCCCGAGATGGAAAAGCGCGGCTACGGCAAGGGCTTTTCCGCCGCGATCACGGCGGCGTCCTCGTGCGTCACGCCCATCATCCCGCCCGGGATCAACCTCATCGTCTACGGTCTGATCGCCGGCGCATCCGTCGGTCAGCTCTTTGCTGCCGGCTACGTCCCCGGTCTGCTTATGGCTGTGGCGCTGATGATCGCCGTGGCGCTCATCTCCAAAAAGCGCGGCTACGCGCCGTCCCGCCCCCGCCGCGCAACGCTCGGCGAGATCGGCCGGCAGGCGCTCAAGTCTTTCTGGGCGCTGTTTTTCCCGCTGGGCATCATCATGGGCATGCGCTTCGGCATCTTCACGCCGACGGAAGCCGGCGGTGTGGGCGTGCTCTACTGCCTGATCGTGGGCAAGTTCGTCTACAAGGGCCTGAAAAAGGAGCACTTTATCCCCATCCTGCGCGAGACCATCTCCGGCACCGCCACCGTCATGCTCATCATCGTGTCGGCGACCGTGTTCGGCTACTACCTCAACTGGGAGAACATCCCCACCATGCTGCTCAACGCCGTGACGAGCTTTGCCAGCAACAAGTTCCTCGTGCTGCTGGTCATGAACGTTGTGCTGCTCATCGTCGGCATGTTCCTTGAGGGCGGCGCGGCGCTCATCATCCTCGCCCCGCTCATGGTGCCGATCGTGAAGGCGGCCGGCATCGACCTGGTGCACTTCGGCATCGTGTGCAACGTCAATATCATGATCGGCGGCCTGACCCCGCCGTTCGGCTCCATGATGTTCACGTGCGTGTCGATCACAGGGTGTAAGATGCAGGAGTTTATCAAGGAGTGTGTGCCGTTTATCATCGCGCTGCTCATTGCGCTGCTGCTGTTGACATACATTCCGGGCATCTCGATGCTGATACCGAATCTCATTTATTAAGGGAGATAATCGTATGAAAGTTATGGCACACCGCGGTTACAGCGGTGTATATCCGGAAAACACGATGCTCTCGTTCCGCGAGGCGGTCAAGGTCGGCTGCGACGCGATCGAGATGGACGTGCATGAAACGCGCGACGGGCGCCTCGTCGTCATCCACGACGAGCGGCTCGACCGCACGACCGACGGCTCCGGCCGCGTCTGCGACCACTCGTTCGCCGAGCTGCAGCAGGTCAACGCCGCCGCCTGCTACAAGGGCAAGTACGCCCCCGAGCACATCCCGTCGTTCGACGAGTACTGCGAGTGGGCCTCCGGCGAGTCCGTCGGCCACAACATCGAGATCAAGACCGACAAGATCTACTACCATGACATCGAGCGCAAGATCTGGGCGACCATCGAGCGCTACGGTCTGGAGAAGAAGGTCATGTTCTCGTCGTTCAACCACATTTCGCTGCGCAAGATCCTCGAGATCAGCGGCAACGCCGTCGAAGTCGGCGCGCTCGTGCTCGAGGACAGCATCGGCGGCTTCCCCGGCTACTACTGCCAGCAGGCGGGCTTCGCCTGCTACCACCCGCCGATCGAGCTGCTCACGGACGAAAACGTGCGCGACTGCAAGGAGCACGGCGTGAAGATGAACGTCTGGACCGTCAACGACATGGCGGGTCTGGAGCAGCTCCACCGCTGGGGCTGCGAGGGCATCATCACGAACTTCCCCGGCGTGGCCAGCGGCTGGCTGCGCGCGCAGGGTGAGTGAGCCGGACGCGGCGGAAACGGAAAAGACAGAGCCGATAAAAGAGGCGGCGCCCCCGGAGCAGATGCTCCGGGGGCGCTTTGCCTGTTCCCGCAGGCTGCACGGGCCATTTGCGCGAGTCCGCGCGCGGCGGCATGAAAAAATCCCTCCGGCAACCGCATAGCCGGAGGGATTCTCGTTTACGGGATCAGATCTTCATGCAGACGTCCCACGCACGCCAGATGACGGTGCGCAGGTTGCCGATGGCAACGCAGTCGCCCACGCGGTGGACCTGCTTGTTGTCCTTGCCGCCGACCGGAGTCGGGATGAAGCCGACGCCGTTGACCACGTTGTCGCACGCGACGAAGGTGCTCTCGCCGGTCTTGACGTTCTTGACGGTGCAGCCGGTGTCCGTGATCTCGGTGACGGTGGACTCGAGATAGGTCGGGACCTTGTGGTACTCCATCGCGTCACGCAGGAAGGACGTGTTGGCAAGGCAGGTGGCCTGTGCCGCGACGAGGTCGTTCGCGTACTCGACGATGATAGGGTGCTTGCCCTGAAGGACAAGGTCATACGCCGCTTCGCAGGACGACTGGCCGCCGCCGATGAACAGGACCTTGTCGCCGACTTCCTTCTTGTCCTTGAGCAGCTCGGTGAACGTGAGCGTCTTCTCAAAGCCGGGGATGGACGGCATGGTGCGCGGGATGGAGCCGCTGGCGACGATGATCTCGTCAAAGCCGCGCAGGGTGTTCACGTCCGTGACCTCGGTGTTCAGGCGCACGTCGATGCCCTCCTTGGCGACCTCGTTGAGGTACCAGCGGATGAGCTCCTTGTCGTTCTCCTTGAAGCTCATCGCGGACGCGGTGAGGAACAGGCCGCCGAGCTCGCCGGTCTTTTCAAAGATGACCGGGGTGTGGCCGCGCTGCTTGAGCACGAGCGCGCACTCCATGCCGCCGATGCCGCCGCCGATGATGGCGACCTTCTTCGGATGGCGGGTCGGGACGATCTTATACTTATTGTGCTGCATGGTCGTCGGGTTCAGGGCGCAGCGGGCCAGGTGCAGGGAGTCGTCCATGCTCTGGAGGTTCGCGGTGCCTTTGAACTTCGACATGTTGAAGCAGCCGTTGTGGCAGCGGATGCAGGGCTTGATCTCATCCTCGTGGCCGCTGAGGATCTTGTGGACCCACTCGTGGTCGACGAGGTTCTGGCGCGCGATGGCCACGGCGTCGAGACGGCCGGCGGCGATCTCTTCGGCGGCCTTCACGGGGTCCATGCGGCCGGCGCAGACGACCGGGCGGCTCGTGAACTGCTTGATGTGCTCGACATACTCGAGGTTGCAGTTATCGGGCATGTACTGCGGCGGATGTGCCCAGTACCAGGCGTCGTAGGTGCCGTTGTCGCAGTTGAACATATCGTAGCCCGCGTCCTCGAGGTACTTGACGGCCTTCTCGGACTCGGCCATGTCGCGGCCGAACTCGACGAAGTCGGTCTCGTACGGCATGGCGCCCTTGCCCCAGGCCTTGGTCTTGGACACGACGGAGTAGCGCAGCGACACCGGGAAGTCGGAGCCGGCCTGACGCTTGATCTCCTGCACGATCTCGACCGGGAAGCGGAAGCGGTTCTCGAACGAGCCGCCGTATTTGTCGGTGCGGTGGTTCCAGTTGGCCATGGTGAACTGGTCAAGCAGGTAGCCCTCGTGCACGGCGTGGATCTCCACACCGTCGATACCGGCGGCGCGCAGCTTCTTGGCGGTCTGGCCGAAGGCGTAGACCATGTCTTCGATCTCCTTGACCGTCAGCGGGCGGGACATGACGTCCTCCTTCCAGCGGTTCGGCACCTCGGACGCGGAGGCGCAGATGTACTGCACGTCCACGATGGGGCTGGCGATCTTGTTGAGGACGTTGTTCTTGGCCAGCTTCGTCATCCAGCCGTTGATGGCCATGGAGCGGCCCATGCCGGCGGCGAGCTGGATAAACAGCTTCGCGCCCGTCTTATGGAACTCGACCATGTACTCTTTGAGCTGCTTGAACATCTGGTCGTTCTGGTACAGCCACTTGCGGCCGGGGATGCCCAGCGGGTCGCGGATGCACTGCATGCCGGGCAGGATCAGGCCCACGCCATCCTGTGCGCGGTTGAGCAGGAAGTAGGCTGCTTCCTTGTCAAAGTGGTTCGGCTCCATCCAGCCGAACAGGGACGTGCCGCCCATGGAGCACTGCACAATGCGGTTTTTGATCTCCACATTGCCGATCTTCCAGGGGGTGAACAATGCGTTGTACTTTTCGTTCATGTAATACGCTCCTTCTATGTTTTAGGTCTCCACAGACCCGGGGTTACGTTCTTCCGGGACATGAATCTCCCGGACGGTGAAGTCCCTGCCGGACAGCACCGTTTTGTTGAAGCTGTTGCAGTTTGGGCAATGCCCGTTGCACGCGATGACATTGAAGATCTCGTCGCAGTCGTCGCACTCGGCCATGCCGGGCACGATGTTGACGATGAGCTTCGTGTCTGCAAACGGCGTGCCCTTGACGACCGTCGGATAGATCTGCTCGACATACTGCGGGATGACGAGCGAGAGCTCGCCGCAGTCGGCCACGATCTCCGAGACGTGGTCGACGCCCTTTGCAGCCGCGTAATCGGTGACGGTCTTGAGCATTGCGCGCACGACGCCGATCTCATGCATGGCGGCGTCCTCAGTGCTGCAGCTTCTTGCGCACGAAGCGGCGGCCGGCGGCGGGCGCATTGCTCGCAACCGTCAGCAGGGTGCGGAAATAGCCGCGGCCGTGCGTGTCGTTGACCTTCTCGAGATGGATGGCGTCAAACTTGCACTTGGTCGTGCAGATGCCGCAGCCGATGCACTGATCCTCGTTGAGCACCACGGTGCCGCAGCCGAGGCAGCGCCCGGCCTCGCAGTGCAGCTGCGCGTCGCTGAGCAGGCCGTTTTCCGCTGCCTGCCGGGGAGCGGACTCCAGCTCGTCGATCGCAACGCCGACGCTGCTGCGCGCCAGCGGCTTATAGTCCCGCTTGTCGCGGCCGATCACGAAGCTCTGGTTGCTGTGCACGAAGCGGTGGATCGAGATCGCGGCCTCGCGGCCCTCGGCAATCGCGCGCGCAACGTCATGCGCGCCGGTCGCAGCGCCGCCGGCAAAGACGTCGGCCTCGCCGGTCTGGCGGGTCACGGCGTCGGCGCCGACAAAGCCGTCGGCATTCAGGCACACGCCGGATGCGGCGGTGAAGGCGTCCGCCGCCGGGACGTAGCCCTCGGCAGCAAAGACCGTGTCCGCGGCGAGCGTCTCGGTCTTATCGCCGTGCAGGCTGCGGATGGACACCGCGCCGTCGCTGATCTCCTGCACCGCGAACGGTGCGCGGAACGCGATGCCTTCCTTCTTGGCCGCGGAGATGTCCGCCTGGATCGCTCCGGCGACGACGGTCACGCTTGCAGCGCCGCCCTTGCGCGCGGCGCGCGCACAGTCAACGGCCTCTTTCCCGCCGCCGAGCACGACCACGCTGCCCTTGACGGTGTGTCTTTTCCGGTGCAGGTATCTGCGTGCGTCCACGGCGCCGGCCGGCGCGTCCTTGCTCTGTTTTCCGGCGCCGATGCCGAGGAAGAACGCCTTGTAGCCTTCTGCGCGCAGCGCGTCGAGCGTCGTGTCCTTGCCGACTTCCACGCCGGTGCGGAACTCCACGCCCATGCGCGCGAGCACGTCGATCTCGGCGTCATAGGCCTTGCGGTCGAGCCGGAACGACGGGATGAGCGTTGCCGGTGCGCCGCCGAGCACCGTGTCCTTTTCCAGCACGGTCACGGGGTAGCCCTGCTGCCGGAGGAAATAGGCACAGCTCAGTCCGGCGGGGCCGGCGCCGATGACGGCGATCTTTTCCGTATGGGGGATGCCGGACGGGTTTTTCGCCGGCGGCAAAATGACCTTGCCGGCGTCCAGCTCGCGCCGGACGAGCGTTCTGCACACGTCGGCAATGGCGACGGCGGTGTCGATCTGGTTGCGGGTGCAGACCTTTTCGCACTGGCGGCCGCACACGCTGCCGCACAGCTCCGGGAACGGCGTGGCCTGCCGGATGAGCGCCGCGGCGTCGTCGTATCTGCCGGTGGACAGTAGCTGCAGGCAGCCCTGCACCGGGATGTTCAGCGGGCAAACGGCCTTGCACGGCGCGGTGCCGCTGGGCATGACGTCCGAGCGGTTCGTGCGGAATTCCGGGTCGTAGCTCCGGCGGTCGTAGGGCACGCTGGCGTCGGTGTCGTAGGTATCGGAAATGTGCGGATCGGTCGTGCAGCGCTTCTGGCCGAGCTTGAGGGCGTTGGTCTGGCAGTTTTCGACGCACTGGCCGCAGGCGACGCACTTTTCCTTGTCCACGCGGGCGATGTAGTTCGAGCGGATGGCGCGCGGCGTGCGGAACAGCTCCTCGATGCGCAGCGCGAAGCACGAGCAGCCGCAGCAGTTGCAGATGGCGGTCGCGTCCTCAAAGCCGGGGGTCTGGTTGATCTCGTGCACGAGACCGTTGTCCTCGGCGCGGCGGAGGATCTCATACGCTTCTTCCTTCGTGACGAGCCGGTGATAGCCCTGCTCGGAATAGCAGACGGCGTTGTCGTTGAGGTACATGCACATGTCCTCTTCAAGGTGGCCGCAGCCCTCGCCCATGAGACGGCGGGCACGGCGGCACGAGCACGGGCCGACGCTGATGGCGGTCGCGTTTTCGATGAGCGTCTTGAGCTCGTCATAGGACGCCGTGCGCGTGTCGTTCTCGATCGCGCTCATGACGGGCATGACGCGCATGAAGAACATGCCGGTCTTGCCGGAGTCGAGCATCGGCGCGAGCATCTCCGGACGGCGGCGGGTGTATGCCTCAAAGCTCTCGCCGAGCACGGGATACTTGTCGCACTGCTCACGGTTGGCAAGGATGCCCTCCATGATGCCCGGCACCCAGATGGGGTAGAAGTAGCAGCGCTTGCCGTCGACGTAGCGGTAGCGCACCGCGCCGGTCTTGGCGAGCTTGTCGAGCTGCGTCTGCGTGTATTCCACGCTCTGTTTTGCGCGCTTGGCCACGTCCTCCACAGTGCGGTTGGCCTCCAGGCGCAGGTGCATCATGATCGCACACATCTCATCGTCGATGATCGGCTCGAGGATCTTGTACTCGGGATCGTTGTACGTGATGCCGGTGTACGTCATGCTCTCAAGACTGATCTTCGTGGCCAGCTTGAGAATATTCGGTCGTTTTGCCATGCCTTTTCCTCCTTCAATGACGGGTACTATTTAAAAGGTATTCCCTGTCCCTTTTTCTCCCGGTGGCGGCGCTGCGAATGCGCGCGTGAACTGCTCGCACAGCGCGTCGATGCGCGCGTGCCCGTCGAGCTCGTGCACGCTCGGCACGCCGACGGACATACGCTGGATGACGCCGAGGATCGCGTCGTAGGCGTTGTAGTAGAGCATCTTGACATCGGCGTCGGGATCGACCGTCCCGTCGACGAGGCCGCGGCGGATGGCCGCCGCGATCGGGCCGGGGGCGACCTCAAAGCGCTCCGGCGGGCGGTTGACGACCGCGTGCTGCCGGCCGGCGTTGCACAGCGCGACCTCCGCGTCGAGCGAGAAGCGGATGCCCGCGGGGTCGGTGAAGATCAGCCCTGCGTAGCTGTGCAGCAGTACGCGGATCTCCTCGATGCCGGTCATGCCCGGCTGCCGCGCCGAGACGAGCGCCTGCGCTGCCTGCGCCTTGGCCCGATCCCAGTAGAGGAAGGCCGCCGCGACCACAAGTTCGTCCTTCGTGGCAAAGTAGCGGTAGACCGAGCGCTCGGTCAGCCCCGCGCGGTGCGCAATGTCGCGGATGGTCGTCTTGTCGATGCCGTTTTCCACAAAGCACGCTAGTGCCGTCTGCGTCACGAGAGCAATATTCTGTTCCCGCACCTCCTGCAGCGACATGGGCGTGCCTCCAATTTGTTCATTATAACTGTCATACTGACTGACATTTTCATTATACCTGCTTCTTTCCAACATTTCAACCGCAATTTGCGCGATTTTTAACGGATTTGACATGAAAAAAACACCGGCACGGTGAAAAACCGTACCGGTGTGCGTAGGGAATGTTACACAGGGTAGTCGCCGGAGAGCTTTTCGTCGGCGTTCGTGCCGGTGTCTCGATTGCGGAAGAAGGCGAAGTACGCCACCACGCACAGCGCCACGAGCGCGTAGGCAAAGACGATGACGGCGGTGTTGCCGGCCGCGATCTCGCTCTGCAGGCCGCCGATCTCGACGATGAGGATGAGCGCCGGCGTCACGAAGCGGATCATGACGGCGTAGACCTTCTTGAGCCAGCCGGCCATGTGTGTGCCCTCGGCCTCGATCTCGGCCACGGCGCGCTTGGGCGTGATGAACCAGCCGACGACGATGCACGAGAACAGTGCGCACACGGGCATGAGCACGGTGTTGGTCACTTCGTCAAAGAACGTCAGCCAGTCGAGCCCGAACAGCGCGGGGCTGGACTCCTCGAGGATGGCGACGTGGCCGAGCGAGATGCCGATCGGGATCGACACGGCGAAGCACACGCACGCGACGACGAGCGCGGCCCGCTTGCGGTGGACGTGGAACTTCTGGATGACGAACTGCGTCACGACCTCGATCAGGGACACGACGGACGTGATGGCCGCGATGTCGACCATGACGAAGAACGCGAACGACACGACCTGACCCACGCTGCCCATGGACTCGAACACCTGCGGCAGGATGATGAACATGAGCGCGACGCCCTTGCTGCTGCCGAGCAGGGAGGGGTCAAAGTGCGCGACGGACGGGAAGATGGCCAGGCCCGCGATGAGCGCCACGAGCGTGTCGAACACGCAGACCATGGCGGTGGAGCGCACGAGGTTGACCTCCTTGCCGGTGTACGAGCCGTAGGTGATCATGATGCCCATGCCGAGCGACAGGGAGTAAAACGCCTGGCCCATGGCCACGAGCACGGACTTGAACGTGATGCCGGAGAAATCGGGCTTGAGGTAGAACGCCAGGCCCTCGCGCACGCCGCTGCCGAGCGTCAGCGCGTAGATGGCGATGGCAACGAGGATGCAGAACAGCACCGGCATGAGCACCTTGGAGGCTTTCTCGATGCCGTCCTTGACGCCGCCCATGATGATCGTCACGCTCAGCACGAGAAACAGCGCCGTGTAGAGAATGACCTCACCCGTGTTGACGGAGAACGTGCTGACGATGCCCGCGTTGCCGCTGAAGGAGTTGAGCGCGTACTTCGTCGTCCAGCCGCCGAGCACGGAGTAGTAGCAGATGATGAACGCGGGGATCATGATCGCCACGAGGCCGCACCAGCCGAGGTTTTTGTTGACCATTTTGTAGGCGGTCATGGGGTTGGCCTGCGAGCGGCGGCCGAGATAGATCTCGCTGAGCATCGTGACAAAGCCGATGAGCAGCACGCACGCGATGTAGATGAGCACGAAGGCGGCGCCGCCGTTTTGCGACGTCTTGTACGGGAAGCCCCAGAGGTTGCCGAGGCCCACGGCGCTGCCGGCGGCGGCGAGGATGAAGCCGATACCGCTGGCAAATCCAACTTTTTTCTTTTCCATGACTGGTTTCCTTTCCGACCATTTCGTTTTTTATACAAAAAAATCGGCCCCGACCAAAACGGTCGGGGCCGACTCTTGGTATACCAAGTGCTGTCGTGTTATCCCGCGAATACCGGTTTGGCGCGTCCTGTTGGCGGCGTAATGCCCAGAATGCCGAGTATAGCAAAAATCGACACTGCAAGCACAGTGTCGATGGTAAGCAGGAGGACGCTATTGTTGTTGGTATTCGCGTCAGAGCATGCGAAGCCGGCCGCGCACGTGGTCGCGGTGCTGTCGTTTTTGCGGCTGAAAAACGAATTGCGCATGGCTTGCAGCTCCTCTCGAATGGATGTGGCTGTCATTGTACGCGCCGGGGCGGCGGTTGTCAACGGCGGGATGATTTTGCATTTTTGATAAGGGCGTTTCAAATTTTTGAATCATTCAGCAAAAACCCCGGCGCACGGTGTTCACCGCGCGCCGGGGGAGCGAAAAAGCAGGTCAGGCGTTTGCTTCGAGCTTGTGCAGGGCTTTGCGAAACTGCGTCGCAAACAGGATGGCCGTGCACGTGACGGCAATGACGTCCGCGACCGGCTCGGCCAGATACACGGCCGTCGTCTGGTCGGGCAGCAGCGCCGGCAGCAGATAGATCAGCGGCAGGAGCAGCACAAACTTGCGCAGCACGGCCACGATGATCGAGCACACCGCGCTGCCGATGGACACGAACGTCATCTGGCAGGCGATCTGGATGCCGAACAGGAACAGGCCCGCGCAGTAGATGCGCAGCACGCGCGCCGTGAAGGCGATGAGCTCCGCGTCCGGCGTGAAGATGCGCGCGAACAGGCCGGGGAAGAGCTCGATGAGCAGCCAGAGCGAGACGGAGTAGATCAGGCACACCTTCAGCAACAGACGGAACGTTTCGCGCACGCGGTCGGTGTTCTTTGCGCCGAAGTTGTAGCTCGTGATCGGTTGTGCGCCCTGACCGATGCCCTGCAGCGGCAGCATGGCAAACTGCATCACGCTCGTGAGGATCGTCATGGCGCCGACGGCGATGTCGCCGCCGTACTTGAGCAGGGAAGCGTTGAAGCACACGGAGATGACGCTCTCGCTCGCCTGCATCGTGAACGTGGCCAGGCCGAGCGCCACGCACGGCAGGATGAGCTTCGGCGAGACGAAGAGGTTTTCCCGCCGCAGGCGCAAAAACGCCTTCTTCCCGCACAGGAACACCAGCACCCACGCGCACGAGAGCCCCTGCGAGAGCACGGTCGCCAGCGCCGCGCCGCGCACACCCATGCCCAGCGCGAAGATGAAGATCGGGTCGAGGACGATGTTCGCCGCCGCGCCGATGAGCACCGTGTACATACCCACCTTGGCAAAGCCCTGCGCCGTGATGAAGGCATTCATGCCGAGCGTGAGCTCGACAAAGAGCGTGCCGAACGCATAAATATGCAGATAGTCGGCGGCGTAGCCGATGGTGTTCTCACTTGCGCCGAAGGCCAGCAGCGCGTCGCGCCCCCAGATCAGCAGCACCGCCGTGAGCACGACGGAGATGCCGATCTGCAGCGTAAAGCAGCCGCCGAGCGTCTTTTCCGCGCTGTCCATATCGTCGCGCCCCATGTAGATCGACGCGCGCGGCGCGCCGCCCGAGGCCGTGAAGCACGCGAAGGCCGACACGATCAGAATGATCGGCAGGCACACGCCCACGCCCGTCAGCGCGCTGCTGCCGACCTCGGGAATGTGGCCGATGTAGATGCGGTCGACGATGTTGTAGAGCATGTTCACGAGCTGCGCGATCACCGTCGGGATCGCAAGCCGGCGCAGAAGCTGTCCGACGGGCTCCGTGCCGAGAAATGTTTTGTCCTGCTGCATTTAAGTTTCCTCCCTGTTGGCCATGCGGTCAAGATTCTGCGCGAACGCCGTCAGACACTGCTGGAACGTTTCGAGCGCGTCGGGCGCGAGGCCCGCGGACATCTGCGCGGCGAACTGCTCCTGCAGCGCCTGGCCGCGCGCGATGATCGGCGCTGCCTTGTCCGTGCACACGAGCCGGCAGCGGCGCCGGTCGCCGGGGTCGCGCGTGCGCAGCAGGTAGCCCCCGCGCACGAGATTGTCCACGTGGAACGACACGATGCCCGGCTTGAGCTTCCGGTACGTGCAGATGTCGCGCGCGGTGTCCAGCCCCGGATTGTTGGCCAGAAAGAGCAGAATGTCCACGGCATTTTGCGCCATGTCCAGCTCTGCACTCAGCGGCTGCATGACGGCGGCGTAAGCGTCGAGGATGCGGCGCGTGTAGGTATAGACCTGAGATGCGTTGAGCACGATGGTCGCCTCCCAAAATAGTTCAATTTTGAACGATTTTGTATTATACCAGCATCCGCCCGGAAAGCAAGCGGAAAATTGTGAACAATTCTATTGACAATAAAAACAGCGCGTGTATAATTGTATACAATAATACAAAGCAACAGAAAGGAGCCCCACTGCCATGCTTGAAATATCTGGAAAGACGAATTTACTGGAGCAGAATGCGTATAAATATTCGCTCCAGGACGTGGCGGAGCCGAACCTCCAGCGCGACATCTACACGCAGGGAATGGTGCCGAAGGTGCCGTTCAACCACCGGCGCGTGCCGATGAACATGCCCGAGGAGATCTGGATCACGGACACGTCCCTGCGCGACGGGCAGCAGTCCGTGGAGCCGTACACGGTCGACCAGATCGTCAACATTTATAAGTACCTGTCCCGGCTCGGCGGGCCGTATGGCATCATCCGGCAGACGGAGTTTTTCATCTACAGCAAGAAAGACCGCGAGGCACTCGAAAAGTGCATGGAGCTGGGGCTGAAGTTCCCGGAGATCACGACGTGGATCCGCGCCACGAAGGAGGACTTTCACCTCGTGCGCGACCTCGGCATCCGCGAGACGGGCATCCTCGTCAGCTGCAGCGACTACCACATCTTCAAGAAGATGAAAATGACCAGAAAGCAGGCCATGGACTACTACCTTGCCACCGTGGCCGATGCGTTTGAGGCTGGGGTCGTCCCGCGCTGCCACCTCGAGGACATCACGCGCGCCGACTTTTACGGCTTTGTCGTGCCGTTTGTCAACGAGCTGCAAAAGCTCTCGCGTCAGGCGGGCATCCCGGTCAAGATCCGCGCGTGCGACACCATGGGCTACGGCATTCCCTACACGGAGGCGGCGCTGCCGCGCAGCGTGGCCGGCATCATCTACGGCCTGCAGCAGTACTCCGACGTGCCGAGCGAGTGCCTCGAGTGGCACGGGCACAACGACTTTTACAAGGCCGTCGTCAACGCCTCGACCGCGTGGCTCTACGGTGCGTGCGCGGTCAACTGCTCGCTGCTGGGCATCGGCGAGCGCACGGGCAACATCCCGCTCGAGGCGATGGTGTTCGAGTATGCGTCGCTGCGCGGCTCGCTCGACGGCATGGACCCGACGGTCATCACCGAGATCGCCGACTACTTCCAGCACGAGATCGGCTACGACATCCCGCCGATGACACCGTTCGTCGGGCGCGACTTCAACGCCACGCGCGCCGGTATCCACGCCGACGGCCTGCTCAAGGACGCCGAGATCTACACGATCTTCGACACCGAGAAGCTGCTCAACCGCCCGGCGTCCGTGCAGGTCGGCAAGACGTCCGGCCTTGCGGGCATCGCCTACTGGATCAACCAGAACTACCACCTGACCGGCGAAAAGCAGATCGACAAGCACGACCCGCTCGTGCTCGCGCTCAAGGGCTGGGTGGATGCGGAATACGAGGACGGCCGCCAGACCGTCCTGTCCGTCAAGGAACTCAAAGCCAAGATCGCGGAGCTGGCGCCCGGCCGCTTCGCGCAGGTTTGACAGGAGGCGCAGTATGAAAGATTTCCGTACCGTTACGCTGGCCGATCAGGTGTTTGAGCGGCTGGAATCCGATATCATTCAGGGCGTGTACCCGCGCGGCGAGGTGCTCACGGAGCTGAAGCTCGTCGAGCAGCTCAACGTCAGCCGCACGCCCATCCGCGAGGCGCTGCGCCGCCTCGAGCAGGAGCACCTCATCGCCGACACCGGCAAGGGCTCCGTCGTGCTCGGCATCACGGCCGAGGATCTGGTGGACATCATGGACATCCGCTGCCGGATCGAGGGGCTTGCGTCCTATTACGCGGCGAAAAACGTCTCGCCCGAGGGGCTTGCGCGCCTGCGGCACATTCTGGACCTGCAGGAATTTTACTTTGAAAAGCGCGACGCCGAGCACCTGCGCGAGATGGACGACCAGTTCCACGACGTCATCTGCGACATGAGCGGCCACGCCGTCATCAGCGACACACTCGTCCCGCTGCACCGCAAGACCCGCCGCTACCGCAAGGCGTCCATTGCCGATGCTTCGCGCACGGCGCAGGTCGTCAGGGAGCACCGCGCCATCTTCGACGCCATTGCCGCCGGCGACGCCGACCGCGCCGCCGCGCTCACGACCGAACACACCATCCACGCCAAGGAAAGTATGATTGGGAGGCTGAAAAACCATGGGTGAAACGCTTGCTCAGAAGATCATCCGCGCCCACCTGCTGCACGGCGACATGACGCCCGGCAGCGAGATCGCCCTGCGCATCGACCAGACGCTCACGCAGGACGCGACCGGCACGATGGCCTATCTGGAGTTTGAGACGATGGGCATCCCGCGCGTGAAGACCGAGCTGAGTGTGGCCTATGTCGACCACAACACGCTGCAGTCCGGCTTTGAAAACGCGGACGATCACCGCTACCTCCAGACCGTGACCAAAAAGCACGGCGTCTGGTTCTCCCGCCCGGGCAACGGCATCTGCCACCAGGTGCAGCTCGAGCGCTTCGGCAAGCCGGGCAGGACGCTCATCGGCTCGGACAGCCACACGCCCACCGGCGGCGGCATCGGCATGCTGGCCTTCGGCGCGGGGGGCATGGACGTCGCGGTCGCCATGGGCGGCGGCGCGTACTACATCACCATGCCGAAGATGTTCAAGGTCAACCTCACCGGCACGCTGCGGCCCTACGTCACGGCCAAAGACATCAGCCTCGAGCTGCTGCGCATCCTGTCGGTCAAGGGCGGCGTCGGCGCGATCATCGAGTGGGGCGGGCCGGGTATCGCGGCGCTGTCCGTGCCCGAGCGCGCCACGATCACGAACATGGGCACCGAGCTCGGCGCGACGACGTCCATCTTCCCGTCGGACGACGTGACGCGCGCCTTCCTCGCCGCCGAGGGGCGCGAGGCGGACTTTATCCCCCTTGCGAGCGACCCGGACGCGCGCTATGACCGCATCATTGACATCGACCTCAACACGCTGCAGCCCATGATCGCCTGCCCGCACAGCCCGGACAACGTCGTCCCCGTGGAAACGCTCGCGGGCACGAAGGTCGATCAGGTCTGCATCGGCTCGTGCACGAATTCGTCTCTGTTCGATATGCTCAAGGTCGCAGCCCTGCTCAAGGGCAGGACCATCGCCCCGGGCGTGAGCCTGTCCATCTCGCCGGGGTCGAAGCAGGTGCTGACCATGCTCTCTGACTGCGGCGCGCTCACGGACATCCTCGCCAGCGGCGCGCGCCTGCTCGAGTGCGCGTGCGGCCCGTGCATCGGCATGGGCTTCTCGCCCAACTCCGGCGGCGTGAGCCTGCGCACATTCAACCGCAACTTCCTCGGCCGCAGCGGCACGAAGGACGCGCAGGTCTACCTCGTGTCCCCGGAGACGGCCGTCGCCGCCGCGCTCACCGGCACGATCACCGACCCGCAGACGCTCGGCCCCATGCCGGCCGTCACGCTGCCGGAGCAGTTTCGCATCGACGACAGCGCCGTGCTGCCGCCCGCCCCGGCGGACGAGGCGGACGCGGTGGAGGTGCTGCGCGGGCCGAACATCCAGCCCTTCCCGCAGAGCAGGCCCTTTGCCGACACGCTCACGGCGGAGCTCGTGCTCAAGGTGGGCGACAACATCACGACCGACCACATCATGCCGGCGGGGGCGAAGATCCTGCCGTATCGCTCGAACATCCCGAAGCTGTCGGAGTTTTGCTTCACGGTCTGCGACCCGACCTTCCCGGCGCGCGCCAGAGCGGCCGGGGACGGCATCATCGTCGGCGGCAGCAACTACGGGCAGGGCTCGTCGCGCGAGCACGCGGCGCTCGTGCCGATGTATCTCGGCATCCGCTGCGTCGTGGCCAAGAGCTTCGCGCGCATCCATGCGGCCAACCTCATCAACGCCGGCATCCTGCCGCTGACGTTTGCCGATCCGGCGGATTACGACGCGCTGCAGCCCGGCGCGCGGCTGCGCATCGACGATATCTGCACCGGCATGGCAGCGGGGAAACTGACGCTCACGGACACGGCGGCGGGCAAGTCCTATCCCGTCGTGTGCAGCCTCACCGAGCGGCAGCAGGCCATCCTGCTCGCCGGCGGACTGCTCAACTACACAAAGGAGCATGCACTATGAACGATATTGACCGCGCCTGTGCGGCGTTTCGCACGCTGCTGACTGAGCAGCAGGCCCGCGTCGCGGGCATGACCGCCGAGCGGGTGGACTATACGAAAAAAGCGACCGTGACCATCGGCCTTGTGGACGGCGACGGTATTGGCCCGATCATCATGGAGCAGGCGGTGCGCGTGCTCGAGGCGCTGCTCGCCGATGAGATCGCGCGCGGCAGCATCGCCCTGCGGCGCATCCGCGGCCTCACGATCGAAAACCGGCTGGCCTGCAATCAGGCCGTGCCGGACGATGTGCTCGCGGAAATTCTGGCCTGCGACGTGCTGCTCAAAGGCCCGACGACGACGCCCATGGGCGGCGGGCTCGAGAGTGCGAACGTGAAGCTGCGCCGCGCGCTCGATCTCTACGCGAACGTCCGCCCCGTGACCATCCCCGAGCAGGGCATCGACTGGACGTTCTTCCGCGAGAACACGGAGGGCGAGTATGCCCTCGGCAGCCGCGGCGTGGAGCTGCCCGGCATGGCCGTGGACTTCAAGGTCACGACCGACCCCGGCACGCGGCGCATCGCCCGCGCGGCGTTTGACTACGCCCGGCGCAACGGCAAAACGCGCGTGACCGTCGTCACGAAGGCGAACATCCTCAAAAAGACCGACGGCAAGTTCACCGCCATCTGCCACGAGGTGGCCGCCGGCTATCCGGAGATCACCGTCGATGACTACTATATCGACATCATGGCGGCGAACCTCGTCAACGAGCGCGTGCGCGGCGGCTTTCAGGTGCTGCTGCTGCCGAACCTCTACGGCGATATCATCACCGACGAGGCCGCGCAGCTGCAGGGCGGCGTCGGCACGGCGGGCAGCGCCAACATCGGCGACCGCCACGCCATGTTTGAGGCCATCCACGGCTCGGCGCCGCGCATGATCGAGCGCGGCATGGGCGACTATGCAAACCCGCAGAGTATCCTGCGCGCGGAGGTCATGCTGCTGCGGCACATCGGCCGCGCGGCTGCGGCTGACCGGCTTGAGGCGGCGCTCAACGCCTGCCCGGTCGTCATCACCGGACAGCCGGACGGCGCGACCTGCGCCGAATACGGCGACAGGGTTTTGCGTCTGATTTGAAATGAAAAAAGCCTGACGCTGTAGCGTCAGGCTTTTTTGCGGCGCGGAGGTGTTATTCCTTCCATGCCATTATTTGCTCACTTCCCGGTTGCTGATGACCGGGATGAACTCGAACTCCGTTACATCCGGCCAGTTGGCCGTCCGTGCGTGAGCAGCGCGGATGTTATTCGACACGGATGAGTTTTTTCGGAGTGACTTGTTTTTGCATTGGAGTTTCGGGGAGATACCCAAGCATGGATATTGCAGAAACGACAGCGGCCAGCTGCTTGTTGTCCAGGCAATCAAGCTGCGCAAAGGCATCGAGAAACAGCGCCTTCATCTGGTTTTCTACAATGTAATCGTAACAGCGCCGGCCCTCCTCACTGACGCGGAGGATGATGTTTTTGCGATTTCCGTCGACCATATATTTTTCGACCAGCCCGAGACGAACCAGCTTTGCGGTGCTTTTCGAGAAGGAACTGGTTGCAAGTCCGAGCGCTTCGGATATTACGGACATGTTGCCGGTGTCGTCCGGATGCTCGTATACATATTCAAGTATCTGCCACTCAATGCTGCTGAAGGTTTTGTCCTCGAAGGATACCGAATCGACGTTTGCCACGCGGTTATATTGGTTGCTGTGTTTGACCACGGCCGAGACAAAGTCGCGGTATCTGCCCATCCATTTGATCGCCATATGTTCTCCTTGGGAAAGTAATATAAAATCATTATACTTTATTTTTCCCAGAGAATCAATAACCATTCAGGCAGCCCCAAAAGATGGGCTGCCTGAACGTTACCGGCAGATCAGAATACCGCGTTGCTGATTGCCGTGTTGGAAACGGCAAACAGCGTAACCAGAAATGTGTTGATAAATCCGGCCAGCCAGAAGTTCCCGGTCTTTTTATAGAGCCGTCTGGCAATGATCGCGGCGAGCGGGAGCACAAGCAGCAGACCCCACAGCAGGATGCCGGCCAGCGCCGAATTCCCGCCCATGGAGGAATAGCCATTGAGCAGTTTTGTGCCACTGGTAAACATTCCGGCGTAGTCCACGATGTGGATTACCAGAAGGCCGCCGACATTTTCAAGGGCACAGAGCAGGGTGTTGACCCATTCCTTCTTGCCGGACACGGCGACGGAGGCGTTCAATGTGAGGCTGTTGATCACATAGAACACGGCAAAGAAGGGGGCATATCGCAGCAGCATGCCAAGTCGCAGCGGATCGATGGTTTTGATGCTCAGCGTGAAGAACCGGAAATCCACCTTGAAGAAATATGCGGCCAGTACGAGCGTCATATAGACGCAGAAGAACGTTGCCGCGGCAAGCAGAAGCGACTTCATGACATCCGCAAAGGAAACCCCGGATACAGGTGCGACTGTGTGATCTCCGGTCCGCTTCCACGGCCTGCGGACAAACAGAACATACAGCAGCAGGGCGGCAGCGCCGCAGATAACATTGAACAGAGCAAATCCGTTTACGATCGGCATCGGAAAAGCCTTCGTGTTCTGCCACGGGATCGCGCTATTGAACTTCATGAATTTGACGCAGATCGGGTTACCGACGGCGGGGAAAAAGGACAGCGCGGCCGGCAGCATGCCAATGACGAACAGAATCCAGTATCTGCACTTGCCGGTTTGGAGAGAGACACCGGGGTAAGGCTTTCTGACGATCGTAGCAAAAAAGCGCAGTCTGAGCAGCAGTTCTGCAACCGGGATCACCAGCAGGAAGAAACAGATGAGGCACACCAGACCGGCAATGTTCTTAATCAGCCAGATCTGGTTTGATGCCGGAATGCCTTCCGGTTGTCCGGCCTTGAGCGTCACATTCATAAAATCCAGAATGTATTCTTCTGCGGCAAACGAATTGTGCGCACCGGGGTGCGTGCGGCCCTTGAGGAAATAGGCCGTGCGCAGCGTTTTCTCTTTGCCGGCGTCGATCGCTTCCGTTCTGGTCAGCGTTTTCTCGCTGCCGACGGTATAAAACTCGTTATATGTAATGTCTGCTGCCTGTTCGTCCAGACCGAACAGAGACTTCATCTTGGCGGATGTGTTTGCCTCGCTTGGGATAGTGATCCCCCAGTGTCCGGAAGCAAATTCGTCAAATTCGGGCGTCAGCGTGGCGACGTTCACGGAAAAATCATCGTAGGAAATGCCGTTGGCTTCGCACATGATGAAGACTGTCTTGGGCACGACGACATCTGCCCCGGCCTGCTGCTTGCACAGCGCACGGTTTGCGGCCATTTGGATCGTATATCCGCCCATGGAATGTCCGACCAGGCCGATGTTTTCCGGGTCGACAAACGGAAGCGTGCCCAGATACTGCAGCGCGCTGTATACACCGCCGTCCTGAACAGCGGCATCGCCCTCGGCGTCGAGCGCAATCTGGCCGTCGGCAGCACCGTCAACAAGATCGTCATCCGTCATTTGACCGATGGCGGCGGTTGAGTTGCCGTGACCATATGCGTCCAGAGCAATCACAACATAGCCGCGCCGTGACAGCTCAATGCAGTTGACTTCCTGAACTTCCAGCGTGTTGTTGTACCCATGGCATGCGACAACGGCAGGTGCGGGGGCATCGGCGGTCACGCCGTCAGGTATGAAAATGCGCGCCGCAAGATAGGCACCGTCATCAGTGACCCAGCTTACATCTTCTATGCGCACGTTTCCGCCGTCGGTCAGCACGACATTCTGGACGATGCAGCAGACCAGAATGACAGCAAGCAGAACAGCGAGAAACTTTGCTGCACTTGATTGTTTTTTCATATTCTCTATCTCCCTTCAAAAGGTGATTCAAATATATCATATGCTTTCCGCAGAAACAATTATCAAACCTGCATGAATTACATAGCGATTTTCTGTTTAAATTCACACAGAGATCATTTTGTTTCTGCGTATAATATAGAAACGCGGTGCCGCAGTGCATTTACGCGAAAAACAAAAAGTGACATCACCGGCCAGCCGGACGGCGCGACCTGCGCCGACTACGGCGACGGGGTGCTGAAACTGCTCTGAAGCACACGGCGGCGCGCCCAAACGGGCGCGCCGCTGAGCCTGTCTGTATCCGGTTCTTGGCGCAGAGATGCGTGTCAACGCGGGACGGAAAATGACGGAATTTTTCGTGCAAAAAGACGGCGCGCAAAGCCGCCGGATTTGTTGACAGACCGGGCGATTATGTGATATCATATCAAAAATTTGCGATTCGGCAGAAATGAGGCGAGGAAAAATGGTTGCGGCCGCAGAGAATATGCAGGCATTTGGGTGGGATCTTTTTCCCGGCAACCGTGATTCTGTTTTTCTTGGCAGCGGCAGCATTGCCGGTGACGAACTTGATATTTCTTCTTTCGTGGTATTACCTGGTTTCGTAGATGTGCATGTACATCTTCGTGAGCCGGGTTTTTCTTATAAGGAGACCATTTCGTCCGGCACGCTTGCTGCGGCGCACGGCGGATACAGCCGCGTGTGCGCCATGCCCAATCTGGATCCGGCGCCGGACAGTTTGCAGACGCTTGCCCCCCAGCTGGAGCGCATCCGCACGGATGCGGTCATCGATGTGACGCCCTACGGCGCGATCACCGCGCACCGCGGCGGCAGGGAGCTTGCGGACATGGAGCAGCTCGCGCCCTATGTCGCCGGCTTTTCCGACGACGGCAGCGGCGTGCAGGATGCGGACGTGATGCGCGCCGCGATGCGCAAGGCGGCAAGCCTCGGCAAGCTCATCGCCGCGCACTGCGAGGACAACACCCTCCTGCACGGCGGCTATATCCACGACGGCGCGTATGCCCGCGCCCACGGGCACAAGGGCATCAGCAGCGAGAGTGAGTGGCGGCAGCTGGAGCGCGATCTCGAGCTGGTGCGCGAGACGGGCTGCGCCTATCATATGTGCCACGTGTCCACCAAGGAGAGCGTGGCGCTTATCCGCCGGGCGAAGGCGCAGGGGCTGGACGTCACCTGCGAGACCGCACCGCACTACCTCGTGCTGACCGAGGACGACCTGCGCGAGGACGGCAGCTTCAAGATGAACCCGCCCCTGCGCACGCAGGCCGACCGGCAGGCACTCATCGAGGGCATCCTCGACGGCACGGTGGACATGATCGCGACCGACCACGCGCCGCACAGCGCGCAGGAAAAGGCCAGGGGCCTCGCCGGGAGCGCCATGGGCATCGTCGGCCTTGAGACGGCGTTTCCCGTGCTCTATACCCACCTTGTGCGCACCGGCGTGCTGACGCTCGACAAGCTCGTGGAGCTCATGGCGGTCAACCCCAGAAAGCGCTTCGGCTTCCCGCTGTGCGCGGACGATTATGCCGTCTGGGATCTGAACACGGAGTACCGCATCGACCCGGCGCAGTTTTGCTCCATGGGAAAGAGCACGCCCTTCGCCGGACAGACGGTCTACGGGCGGTGCGTGCGCAACGTCTGCGGCGGCGCCGTCGTCTGGCAGGACGCGCAGGTCTGAGCGCCTTACACCTACATACAAAAATACATCACATACAAAACCTTTTACGTACTGAGGAGGAAATCACATGCCCAAAAGAACGGATCTGAAGAAAATTATGATCATCGGCTCCGGCCCGATCGTCATCGGCCAGGCTGCCGAGTTTGACTATGCCGGCACGCAGGCGTGCCTGTCGCTCAAGGAGGAGGGGTACGAGGTCATTCTCGTCAACTCCAACCCTGCCACGATCATGACGGATACCTCCGTCGCGGACAAGGTGTACATGGAGCCGCTGACGCTGGAGTATGTGGCGCGTATTCTGCGCAAGGAGCGCCCGGACGCGATCGTCCCGGGCATCGGCGGCCAGACCGGCCTGAATCTGGCGATGCAGCTCGAGCAGAAGGGCGTGCTCAAGGAGTGTCAGGTCGAGCTTCTCGGCACGGACAGCGACAGCATCCGCCGCGCCGAGGACCGCGAGCAGTTCAAGGAGCTCTGCCAGAGCATAGGCGAGCCGGTCATCCCGTCGCAGATCACCTACAACCTCGAGGAGGCCAAGGCCGCGGCCGCGGCCATCGGCTATCCGGTCGTGCTGCGCCCGGCGTTCACGCTCGGCGGCACGGGCGGCGGCTTTGCCGACGACGAGGCACAGCTCGTCGAGCTGGGCATGCAGGCGTTCAAGCTCTCGCCCATCCATCAGGTGCTGATCGAAAAGAGCGTCAAGGGCTATAAGGAGATCGAGTTTGAGGTCATGCGCGATGCGTCCGACCGCGCCATCACCATCTGCGGCATGGAGAACATCGACCCCGTGGGCGTGCACACCGGCGACTCCGCCGTCGTTGCGCCGATCATGACGCTCAGCGACCATGACATGAAGATGCTCAACGACAGCGCGATCAAGATCATCCGCACGCTGAAGATCCAGGGCGGCTGCAACGTGCAGTTCGCGCTCAACCCCAAGACCTCGGAGTACTTCCTCATCGAGATCAACCCCCGCGTCTCCCGCTCGTCGGCGCTGGCGAGCAAGGCCAGCGGCTATCCCATCGCGCGCGTCACGGCCAAGGTCGCCGTCGGCATGAACCTCGACGAGATCGCCGTCGCCAACACGACGGCCGCGTTCGAGCCGTCGCTGGACTACGTGGTCGCAAAGCTGCCGCGCTTCCCGTTCGATAAGTTCTCGACCGCCGCCAACACGCTCGGCACGCAGATGAAGGCCACGGGCGAGGTCATGGGCATCGGCAGCACGCTCGAGGAGTGCCTGCTCAAGTCCGTCCGCTCGCTGGAGATCGGCGCGCAGCACCTCTGGCTGCCGAAGTTCCAGAACATGACCAAGGCGGAGCTGACCGAGTACCTGCACCAGTTCCGCGATGACGGGCTCTTTGCCGTCGCGCAGCTGCTGCGTTTGGGCGCGAGCGTGGACGAGGTCGCTGCGCTGACGATGATCACGCCCTACTTCCTCGAGACCATCCGCGGCATCGTGGACATGGAGCAGACGCTCTGCGCGCACAAGGGCGACGGAGAGACGCTCAAGCGGGCCAAGCAGATGGGCTTCTGTGACCCCTACATCGCGCGGCTCTGGGGCGTGCGCGAGGAGGATGTGTATGCCCAGCGCGTGCAGCTGGGGCTCTACCCCGCCTACAAGATGGTGGACACCAGCCACACCGGCGCTTACATCCCCTATTTCTACTCCACCTATGCCCCCGGCGCAAAGAGCGAGGCGCGCCGCTCGGACAAGAAGAAGGTCGTCGTGCTCGGCGCAGGCCCGATCCGCATCGGTCAGGGCGTGGAGTTTGACTACTCCACCGTTCACGCGGTGCAGACCATCCGGCGCGCGGGCTATGAGGCCATCATCATCAACAACAACCCCGAGACGGTCTCTACCGACTACACGACCGCCGATAAGTTGTATTTCGAGCCCCTCACGCCCGAGGATGTCATGAACATCGTGCATGAGGAGCAGGCCGATCAGGTGATCGCCAGCCTCGGCGGCCAGACGGCCATCAATCTGGCACAGCCGCTCATGACGCGCGGTGTGCAGATCATCGGCACGGACTGCGCCGCGATCGAGCGCGCGGAGAACCGCGACTGCTTTGAAAAGCTGCTGCTCGAGCTGAACATCCCGCAGCCGATGGGCGCGGCGGTGACGAATCTGGACGACGGTCTCAAGGCTGCGCACACGGTGGGCTATCCGGTGCTGGTGCGCCCGTCGTTCGTGCTGGGCGGCCGCGCCATGGAGATCGTGGCCGACGACGAGATGCTGCGCCACTACCTGCAGAATGCCGTGCGCACCGGCGAGGGCAAGCCCGTGCTGGTCGACAAGTACATCTCCGGCCGCGAGGTCGAGGTCGACGCCATCTGCGACGGCAGAGACGTGTTCGTGCCCGGCATCATGGAGCTGGTCGAGCGCACCGGTGTCCACTCCGGCGACTCCATCAGCGTCTACCCGCCGTTTTCCATCTCCGACAAGGTCAAGGGCACGATCCTGACCTATGCCAAGAAGCTCGGTCTGGGCATCGGCATCGTCGGACTGTATAACATCCAGTTCATCGTTGATAAGAGCGACCATGTCTACATCATCGAGGTCAACCCCCGCTCGTCGCGCACGGTGCCGTTTTTGTCGAAGGCCACGGGCTATCAGCTCGCGGACATCGCCACGAACGTCATCCTCGGCACGAGCCTCAAGGAGCAGGGCATCTTCGACCTGTATCCGCCGGAAAAAGAGCGCTGCTATGTCAAGGCGCCGGTGTTCTCCTTCGCCAAGCTCCACGGGCTGGACGCCTACCTCTCCCCGGAGATGAAGTCCACGGGCGAGGCCATCGGCTACGACAAGAAGCTCTCGCGCGCCATGTACAAGGCGCTGCAGGCCTCCGGCATGAACGTGCAGAACTACGGCACCGTGTTCGTGACGCTGGCCGATGAGGACAAGCCCGAGGGCCTGCCGCTCGTGCGCCGGTTCTATGAGATGGGCTTTAACATCGAGGCGACCGCAGGCACGGCTGCCTACCTCAAGTCCTTCGGCATCCGCACGCGCGTGCGCGGCAAGATCAGCGACGGCAGCCACGAGATCCTCGATTCCATCCGCAGCGGCTACGTCAGCTACATCATCAACACCCGCTCCATCCATTCGAGCGTCCACGCGCAGGACGGCGCCGCGATCCGGCGCTGCGCGGTGGAAAACGGCGTGACCGTCTTTACCTCGCTCGATACGGTGCGCGTGCTGCTCGACGTGCTCGAGGAGACGACGCTGGCCGTGTCCACGATCCACGCGGAGTAAGCCGTGCAGCAGAGAGTTTTCACCATTGCGGAAAACGCGCCCGTCGCCCGTGACACCTACCGTTTGCAGCTCACGGGGGACACCGCCGCGATCACCGCGCCGGGGCAGTTTGTGGACATCCGGCTCGCCGGATATTTTCTGCGCCGCCCCGTGTCGGTGTGCAGCTGGAGTGACGGCGCGCTGACGCTGTATTATAAAGTGGCGGGCGCAGGCACGGCGCAGCTGAGCACGCTGGCGCCGGGCACGGAGCTGGACCTGCTGGTCGGTCTCGGCAACGGCTTTGACACCGCACCCGCCGGTGCGCGGCCGCTGCTGGTCGGCGGCGGCGTGGGCGCGTCCCCGCTGTACGGTCTGGCGCAGCAGCTCGTGGCCGAAGGGCGCAGCCCGCTGGCCGTGCTCGGCTTTCGCACGGCGGCGGAAGTGCTGCTTGCCGATGCGTTTTGTGCGCTCGGCATCCCCGTCACGGTCGTGACCGAGGACGGCACCATGGGCGCGCGCGGCTTCGTGACCGACGCGCTGCCCGCCGGCGGCACCTATGTGTATGCCTGCGGGCCGATGCCCATGCTGCAGGCGCTGTGCAGCGCGACGCCGCTCGACGGTCAGCTGAGCCTCGAGGCGCGCATGGGCTGCGGCTTCGGCGCGTGCATGGGCTGCACCTGCGAAACGACGCACGGCAGCAAGCGCGTCTGCAAGGACGGGCCCGTGTTCACAAAGGAGGAGATCCTATGGCCGCAACAGCCGTAACGCTCTGCGGGATCGAGCTGGAAAACCCCATCATCCCGGCCAGCGGTACGTTTGGCTACGGGCGGGAGTTTGCGCAGCTGTATGACATCAATATGCTCGGCACGTTCTCCTTCAAGGGGACGACGCGCGCGCCGCGCTTCGGCAACCCCACGCCGCGCATCGCCGAGTATGCCGGCGGAATGCTCAACGCGGTGGGGCTGCAGAACCCCGGCGTGGACGCGGTCATCGCGCACGAGCTGCCGGAGCTGAAAAAGGTGTTTCACAAGCCGGTCATGGCGAATGTCAGCGGCTTCAGCGTGGAAGAATATGCCGAGGTTTGCGCCAGGCTTGACGCGCAGCCGCAGGTCGGCTGGCTGGAGGTCAACATCTCCTGCCCGAACGTCCACGGCGGCGGCGCTGCCTTCGGCGCGGAGCCGTCGGCCGCGGCGGAGGTGACGCGCGCGGTGCGCGCCGTGACGAAAAAGCCGATCATCCTCAAGCTCTCGCCGACGGCGGCGGACATTGCCGCAGTTGCCAAGGCCTGCGAGGACGCGGGCGCGGACGGCGTGAGCCTCATCAACACCCTGCCGGGTATGCGCATCGACCTTGCGCGCCGCCGCCCGCTGCTGGCCAACCGGACCGGCGGCATGTCCGGCCCCGGTATGTTCCCGCTGGCCGTGCGCATGGTCTATCAGGTGTACGAGGCGGTGCACATCCCCATCGTGGGCATGGGCGGCGTGACGAGCGCGCAGGACGTTCTGGAGCTGATGCTCGCGGGCGCGACGGCGGTCGGTGTGGGCGCGGCAAACCTGGTCGAGCCGTATGCCTGCAAGCACATTATTGAAACTCTGCCGGACGCGATGGCGCGCTTCGGCATCGACAATCTCAGGGACATCATAGGAGGAGCACATCATGGGTAAGGACGTTATCATTGCGCTGGATTTTGACAACCGGGAAAAGACGCTCGCATTTCTCGACCGTTTTCAGGACGAGAAGCCGTTTGTGAAGATCGGCATGGAGCTGTTTTATGCCGAAGGGCCGGACATCGTGCGCCAGATTCGCGCGCGCGGCCACAGGATCTTTCTCGACCTCAAACTGCACGACATCCCGAACACGGTGAAAAAGGCGATGGCCGCGCTCTCGGCGCTGGATGTGGATATCATCAACCTCCACGCTGCCGGCACGAAGGCCATGATGAGCGCCGCGCTCGAGGGACTGACCCGGCCGGACGGCACGCGCCCGCTGCTCATCGCCGTGACGCAGCTGACCTCCACGGATCAGGAACGCATGGACCGGGAGCTGCTCATCCACGCGCCGATCGACGAGGTCGTGCTGCACTATGCGCGCAATGCGCGCGATGCCGGTCTTGACGGCGTGGTCTGCTCCCCGCTGGAGGCGGGCAGCATCCATGCGCGCTGCGGCGCGGACTTTCTGACCGTGACGCCCGGCGTGCGCTTTGCCGACGGGGAGAGCGGAGACCAGAAGCGCGTCACAACGCCGGAGCGCGCCCGGGAGATCGGCTCGGACTACATCGTCGTCGGTCGCCCGATCACGCAGGCGGACGATCCCGTCGCCGCCTATCGCCGGTGCGTGGCCGCGTTCGTCGGCTGAGCGCCGGATCAGAGACTTTTTCAACAGGAGGAACTGCTATGGATATCAAACACGAAGTTGCGCGCAGACTGCTCTCGATCGAGGCGGTGTTCCTGCGCCCGCAGGAGCCGTTCACGTGGGCCAGCGGCATCAAGAGCCCCATCTACTGCGACAACCGCCTCATCCTGACCGCGCCCGAGGCGCGTGATCTGGTCGAGCGCGCCATCGCCGAGACGGTCAGGCGCGAGTATCCGCAGGCGCAGGTGCTCATGGGCACGGCCACGGCCGGCATCGCCCACGCCGCCATCGCCGCGCATCTGCTCGGTCTGCCGATGGGCTATGTCCGCTCGAGCAGCAAGGATCACGGCCGTCAGAACCGCATCGAGGGCAAGCTCGTCCCGGGGCAGAAGGTCGTGGTCGTCGAGGATCTGATCTCCACCGGCGGCAGCGTGCTCGACGCGGTGGACGCGCTGCGTGAAGCCGGCGCGGAGGTGCTCGGCGTCGTGAGCATCTTCACCTACGGCATGAAAAAGGGCGTGGAGCGGCTCGCCGCAGCGCAGGTCAAAAACGTGAGCCTCACGGATCTGGACACCGTCGCCAGCACGGGCGCACAGGAGGGCTACATCACCGAGACCGACGTCGCGCGGCTGCTGGCCTTCCGCGAAAACCCCTCCGACGAGAGCTGGATCCAGGCAGAAAGTCAGGCGTGATATGAAGCATCTGATCGACATTATGCAGCTGACCCCGCAGGAAATCATGGAGCTCATCGACACCGCCTGCGCGATCATGGAGCACCCCGAGCAATATGCCCACAAGTGCGACGGGAAGATCCTCGCCACGCTGTTTTTCGAGCCGTCTACGCGCACGCGCCTGAGCTTCGAGAGCGCGATGCTCTCGCTCGGCGGCAAGGTGCTCAGCGTCGCCTCGGCGGAGAGCTCGTCCGCCTCCAAGGGCGAGACCGTCGCGGACACCGTGCGCGTCGTCAGCTGCTACAGCGACATCATCGCCATGCGCCATCCCAAGGAGGGCGCGCCGCTGGTCGCTTCCATGCACGCGCAGGTCCCGGTCATCAACGCGGGCGACGGCGGACACAACCACCCCACGCAGACGCTGACCGACCTCATGACCATCTACCGCGAAAAGGGGCGGCTGGACGACCTGACGATCGGCCTGTGCGGCGACCTGAAGTTCGGCCGCACGGTGCATTCGCTCGTCGCCGCCATGAGCCGCTGCACGGGCATCCGCTTCGTGCTCATCTCCCCGGAGGAGCTCAAGCTCCCGCGCTACGTGAAGGACGAGTATCTCAAAAAGCCCGGCGTCCCCTACACGCAGTCCACGTCACTCGAGGCCGTGATGCCGGAGCTGGACGTGCTGTATATGACCCGCGTGCAGCGCGAGCGCTTTTTCAACGAGGAGGACTACCTGCGCCTGCGCGACAGCTATATCCTTACGCCGGATAAGCTCGAGACCGCCAAGCCCGACATGAGCATCCTGCACCCGCTGCCGCGTGTCAACGAGATCGCCGCCGCCGTGGATAACGATCCGCGCGCCTGCTATTTCAAGCAGGTAAAAAACGGCCGCTATATCCGCATGGCGCTCATGCTCAAGCTGCTGGGCATCGACTGACGGGAGGAGAAACGTTATGCTTATTGATTCGATTCAAAACGGGATCGTCATCGACCACATCACGGCCGGCAAGGCCATGGAGCTCTACCAGATCCTCGGTCTGGACAAGCTCGCCTGCACCGTTGCCATCCTCAAAAACGTCACCAGCGGCAAGCTCGGCCGCAAGGACATCATCAAGATCGACGGCGAGATGGAGCTCGACTGGGACCTGATCGGCTACGTCGATCCGAGCATCACGGTCAACATCATCCGCGGCGGCGAGCTGCAGGAAAAGCGCACGCTCAAGCTGCCCGAGCGCATCCGCGGCGTGCTGCGGTGCAAGAATCCGCGCTGCATCACCTCGACCGAGCGCGAGCTGCCGCAGGAGTTCGTGCTCACGGATCGGGAGCGGCGCGTCTACCGCTGCCTGTACTGCGAGACCGAGGCGGGAAAGTGATCCCCCGGAAAATCTGATAAACCAAGCGGCGCGTCCGAAACCGGACGCGCCGCTTGTGCTTGCCGTCAGGCAAGCAGCCGGATGCCTTTGGTCATCAGGCTCAGCCCGAGGGCGACGATGAGGATCGTGCTGCCCTTGAGCAGATATTTGTTGTACCGCTTCGGGAGAAACGTCCCGAGCAGGCCGAACAGCAGCATAAAGACGCACGTGCCCGCGCCGAAGGCGAGCATGCTCGCCGCGCCGCTTGCCCACGACCCGGACGAGGCGGCGAAGATCCACATCGACGACAGCGCGCCGCACGGCATCAGGCCGGTCAGCAGCCCGACGGCGAACGCCTTGCCCCGGAAGCGGCAGGGCCTGGTCAGTTCGGGGCTGATCCGGCGCAGAAACGGCACGCCCCACATCCTGAGCCCGATGAGCACCACGAGCAGCCCGCTGACGGTCAGGAGCATAAAGGTAAGCTGCCGCCCATCTTGAGCGGCAGCTTGCTTTTTATAGAATCTACCATCCCTGATACCTTATTCTTTCAACCAGCGTTTCCTTTTTCAGATTACTGCTTAAAACGAGGGAAAGCACAATTTGTAGAATACCAACCAGAAGAATCATAACAAGAATCGGGATAAGAGGAACGTGATAAACGTTCATTCCAAAAATCCCATGATGCTTCGCATAGGAAAACAGTGCATAGCCAAGGGGCAGACCGGCAGCAAGTGCGACGCAGATGGTGCCAACCGTAAAAATCAAGCCCTGTATTTGTAAGCTCAGATTCAACTGCTTATTGGTCATGCCTACCGCTTGCAGCACACCGTATTCCTGCTTCTTCGTGGTGATATTGATGATCATGGTGTTTGCCAGATTCATAAACCCAATGAGACCGACAATTGCCATGAACAGATAGCAGCCAAGCTTCATCATACGGCTTGCGTATTCTGCGGTTTGCAATTCTGCGTGATAGGTGTTCAGCTTGATATGAGAAGTATCGGAGAGCAGGTCATTCAGGCTTTGCTCTACAGATGCCACATCTTTTTTAGCACAATCCACCCACAGGTATCCATAAGATGTCCCGTTCGGATTTACAGAGCGGTATACTTCTTCCGGAATGACCAGATAAGTGTCCGCACTTACAAAGGAGCCTGCGATTTTTCCATGATAGGTATAGGTTCCGCTTCCGTTATCAAAGTTGAATGTAATCGGTGCACCCGCAGAATACCCGTCAGCTTCCATCCACGTGGACCAGCCAAAGAAAACATCCCCGTTTTTGACAGCTTGTGCATAGTCCATGGAACCGATATCGCCATCCCCGCGCATCATTTCAAAATCCTCTTGATTTACGATTGCAACCGGAAATTTTGTTCCGTTCAGATCTGCAGAGACGATTTCTCTCGTCAGTACATCCGTTACACCGGGGATGGATTTGATTTCTTTAATCAAAGAATCATTCAGTGGGTTGTTCTGTAGGATTGTGTCCAGATTATTCTCCGAATAGGCTTCATCATAATTCTGGGAATAATCCAGCTGCAACTCAAATTGTCCATGGTTGATTGCAATCCGCGCCTCGTGCTCCATGTCAATATTCCCAACATAATTGGAGATAATTACAAACAATACACAGGAAAGCCCCATGGTAAGAATCGTAGCAATGGTTCTTTTCGGATTGCCTGTCACATTTGCCATTGCCATGGAGAAAACGGTGACATCTTTTCTGCCTTTTCGTCTGCCCTGTTTTTGCGTTTTGGAGCCGCCAAGATACCGTGTCGCTTCGATGGGTGAAATCCGGGAAACAATTTTCATGGGTTTGCGCAGAGCCAAAACGACCGTAAGAAACGATACAAAAATGCAGATGAGCATAATTGTCAGTGAAAACAGAGGCACCTGATGGTTCTTGATTCCGGACGATACCAACGATACCAGATTTCCCTGCTCCACCAGCCAGTTGAAGCTGACTTTTGCAATCAGGAAACCAAACAGCAGCCCCAGCGGTATCGAAGGAACCGCCAGAAGAATGCCCTCACGAAAGATCAACTGCTTCATCTGCTTTCTGGTTGCACCCAGCGCCTTGATTTTTCCGTACTCCTGAACCTTCTGGGCGATCCCGACCTGGAAGATATTATAAATGACCACAACGGAAAACAGCACGATTCCGAGGATCAGGGTTCCACAAACCACAATCATTTCATAGCTCGGCTGCAATACCCACTGCAGGTAGAGGTCATTGATGATCACGTTTTTCTGGTCAATGCCGCAGGAATCCGCGATTTCTTTTATAACAGGCGCAACATTATTCATAGATACATTTGCAGAATCGCTCAAGGTAAAATAGATATTATATTGCCTGTCACCCTCCGCAACACGCTCATTATAAAAATCCTGCGAACCGAATACAACATAGGAAGCCTCGATGGTATATTCATCCCGGTCATATAAAATCCCGCTGACAGTAAATTCCACCGGTGCGTATTCCGACTGCATGCCGGAACGGTACTCCAATGTTACGGTGTCTCCGACCTTTACATCATGGTATCCCACTGCATCAAAGAAAGCGCGTCCTGCGGCAATTTCCTGCGCCTTTTCCGGATAGGTACCTTCCTTCAACACATATTCCTGATTATAGGGAAGCATTTTCCTGACCGTTTCATCCGCACTGACAAAGCCGCCATTTTCATTTCCTTTCAGGATGCCCTCCGTACACATGATGCCGATATCAGATATCTCAGCTCTGCGTTCCACTTCTTTTAATTGCGTACCATCTGCGGCGATAAACAGGCCGTAGTTGCTTCCGTATGAGCTTGCAGCCTGATCCTTCTGTAAGAGGATCAGTCCATTTCCAATTGTACTGATAATGACCAGAAGCATGGTAGTCAGGCAAATCGCCGTCATAATGAGGACACTTCTTGTCCGATTTCTTTTGTCGTTGCTGAATGCAATTTTGCTGATCGTCCTCAATTGAAATCCACCACCTGTCCATCCTCGATGACTAAAATACGGTCAGCAACCTGCGCGATCTCATCATCATGGGTAATCATTACAATTGTCTGTCCATATTTTTTTGCGCTCATTTTCAGCAGCGCGATCACCTCGTCACTTGTCTTGGAATCAAGATTTCCGGTTGGCTCGTCCGCAAACAAAATCTCCGGTCTGTTTACCAAGGCTCTTGCAATCGCAACGCGCTGCTGCTGTCCTCCGGAGAGGGTATTCGGAAGATTATGAATCCGGTGTTCAAGACCCAGTGTGGTGATAATATCATTGACATAAGCTTTATCCACTTTTTTTCCGTCAAGCCCCAACGGAAGAACGATATTTTCCCACACATTGATGGAGGATACCAGATTGAATGCCTGAAATACAAATCCGATCTTTCTTCTCCGGAAAACGGCAAGCTGATCCTCCTTCATGGAATACAGGTTCTTGTCAGACAAGATCACGCTGCCGCTGGTTGGTGTATCCAGCCCGCCCAGCATATGCAGCAGGGTACTTTTTCCGGAGCCGGATTTTCCGACAATGGCGACAAATTCTCCCTGCTGAATCTGGATATTCACATGATTGACGGCTTTGACCTGATTTTCCCCCGTCCCATAAAATTTGCAAAGCTGATTCGTTTCTAATATCACGCCCACTCCAATGGCCTCCTTTTCTTATTTACCAGCATTGTATCAAAGGAACCTTTCATTTCACTTTCAAAAAAAGAGCAGAAGTCTTACAGATTTGAAAGACTTCTGCTCATCATCTCTACGAAAGTCCATTCTCCGGCAGCTGAATCAAAAAGGTACTTCCTTTTCTGACTTTGCCGGAGGCTACCGTGATTGTCCCACCATGCTGCTCAATAATCTGTCTGGACAGATACAGACCGATGCCAGTTCCGCTCTTTTCGCGGACTTCCGGCGCAGTCCCTCTGTAAAACCGCTGGAATATTTTATGGCATTCACTCTGCGGGATTCCGATTCCCTGATCCTCGATCTCAATTCTCACAAAGCCGGTTCTTTTTTGTAGACGGATCGTGATTTTTGAATGTTCTGGGCTGTATTTGATGGCATTGTCCAAAACGTTAATGATTGCTTCTCCAAGCCAACGTTTATCCTGCATGAGTGCACAATGCTCCAGTGATTCGTTGCAGTCGAAAATAAGTTCTATCCCTTTCTCCGCTGCCTTTGGATACGTTCGGTTTACTGCGGAGATGATCGTATCCATAATGGGAAGTGTTTTCTGATCAAGCTGAATCAAACCTGTCTCCAGTTTGGATATTTCCAGCAGAGACTGCAGCAATGTTTCCAATCCGTCCAATGCACTCCGGCAGCGGATGCGAAATTCCTGTTGCTCCGTCTGGCTCAGATTGTTCCGCAGCAATATGCTAAAGCAGGTATCCAAGGCTGCAACCGGGGTTTTCAGCTGATGGGAAATGTCGGATACCATTTCCTTTGTGCTTTCCTTCTCCGCTCTGGCTTCCTCTTGCAGCAGCTGGATATGATGTCCGATTGCTTCAAGCTGAAATTTCAGTCTTTCCTGCCCGACATGATCTTCTGTGTCCGGCACTACCTCAAAGTGATTTTCCCGAAATGCAATCAGGATTTGCTCTAGCTGCTCCAATCGTTTCCGACTTTCTTTCGCCTCAGCTTTCTTCCGGTAAAACAGGAACGTTAGCAAAGACAGACATAGCACTGCACTTGTACAGCCGGTTATCATGATATTCTGCCGGAAGCGCACATAAAACGAAGTCCCTTTGTTTTCCCAGTACCCGTATTGCTCTAATAATTGCTTACCTTGTTCATTGGCTTGATGGTCGTTTCCTTTCAGCCATCCTGCGGCAACATCCATGCCGGTGGTCTCTGCGCCCGCCGCAACTTCTGTCAGGATATCCATTTTACATTGATAATCCTGATAATATAAATAGGTGGTAAAGCAGTTCAATACCGCAAAAAAGAGTAGAACCGGCAGCACCAGTGACAAGGCATCAACCCACTTTTTACGATGTCGTTCCGTCACTGACTTACCTCCTGATTCCATATATACCCAAGACCTCTGATATTCTTTATATAGACCG
>OIZB01000173.1_pt1 | contig 63593 bp, 58 predicted proteins | sample 1588401 | NCBI WGS metagenome assembly OIZB01 (sample SAMN03283270) | human gut metagenome | biome: human-associated habitat; material: feces | host: Homo sapiens | place: USA | collected 2013
CGTGCGCCCGGCCAGCTCCAGCGCCGGAGCGGCGGCCAGCAGGCGCTGCGCGTCCGGGTTCGCGGGGCGGGGCAGCGTGCCGAAAAGCTGTGCGATGCGCGTGACGAGAAACGACGGGCGCGTGGGCGTGCCATTGCCGTCAAAGAGCGGGTAAGATACAGCGAGCGTCTCCGCCGGGAGCGTCACGCACTGGTAGATGAGGTTGTATTCGCGCCAGAGCGCGTCGTCCGTGCCGCCGCCGATGTCGAGCTCCAGCTCCAGCAGCTCGCGCCGCTCCTCGGGCGAGAATACGCCGTCCGGCTCGCCGGCGCGCGGCAGCCGGTCGTCCGACGCGCCGAGCACGATCAGGTGCCGGATGCCGCGGCGGCGCATGCGGTCGAGGTCGCCGGCTGTCACGCGGTCGAGCGCGACGGGGATCGTGCCGATGTCGTAGCAGGTGAGCATGCGCAAAAACAGCGTTGCAAATGTGTCGGCGTCCATCTCCGTGTCGCCGAGGATGGCGGCGAACTGCTCGAGTGCGCCGACCGTCAGCTCCCAGAGCTGGGCGTACTCGGCCGCGAGCGCGGCGCGCCCCTCGGCGCGCAGACTTTCGGCCAGCGTGTCGAGCCGCTGCGCGAGGTGCAGCCGCTCGAGAAAATCCGCCAGCGCTATGGCCTGCGCCTCCGCCGTGGCGGCGGCGCTGCTCTCCGCGCCCAGCTGCTGCAGGGGCCCTGCCGCGCGCTGCCGCAGGTCATTGATCTCCTTCAGGCGGGCGGCGGATTCGTCCGTGTCCGGCGCGCCGTAGCCGTCCGGGTGCTGCTGCCACGGGGTCGGGCGTGTCCACGCGCTGCCGCGGATGGACCAGAGCAGGACGTAGTTTTCGAGTGTGTCCGTCTCCTCCGGCGTGAGCCCGGCGAGGCCCGTGCGCAGGTAGGCCGAGACGTCCTCGGCGTCCCAGCCGCCGGTCACGATGTCGTAGGCCGCGCGGATGAGCGCCACGAGCGGCTTTTGCATCAGGTCGGTGCGGCGGGCAAAATAGAGCGGCACGCCGTAGTAGGCGCACATGCGCTCGAGCGCGGGCGCGTAGTCGGAAAAGCCGCGCACGGCGATGGCAATGTCGCGCCAGCGGCAGCCCGACTGCACGAACTGCAGCGCGCGGGCGGCCGCCCATGCGCACTCGGCCGCGAGATCGTCCGCCGTGTGGACGGTGATCGTCTGCGCGGGATCGTCAAAGTGCGCGGAGGTGTAGGAAAACAGCTGCTGCTCGAGTACGCGCAGCGGGGTGTCGGCCGCGCGGGCGGGGCAGGACTCGACCGTGGCCTGCACGCCGCAGTCGTCCGCCATGTCGAGCAGGACGCGCGCCGTGCGCCGGGCAGCGCCGAAGATCTCGCTGCCGCCGGAGAGCTGATCGAGCGTGAGGCAGACCGTCACGTCCGCGCCGGCGGTCAGCAGCGCGCGCACGACGGCCAGTTCCTGCCGCGTGTAGTCTGTGAAGCCGTCGAGGTAGAAATGTCCCGTGCGGCCAAGCGTGCTCGCGGGGATGCGCTCGGCCAGGCGGGTCAGCCGGTCGGTGGGGTCTGCGTGCCCCTGCGCGGTCACGGCGTCATACGCCGCGAGCACGAGCGCAAGGTCGCGCAGCTTGTCGCCCAGATAGCCGGGGCAGCGCGCGGCCGTGGCCTCGAGCGCGTCGGGTGTGACGCACGCGGTCTTGAGCTCGTCGACCGCGCCGAGGAGCGTCTGCTGCATCTGCGGCCGGCGGGCGGCCGCGCCGAACAGCCGCAGCCGCGGCGCCACCTGGCTCAGTGCCAGCGCCATGCACAGCAGCCGCCCGCCCTGATCGAGCAGCGGCGCCTCGCCCGCGCCGGTCTCGGCCGCGACGCGGCGCGCCAGCCCCGTGAAGCTCAGCACCTCGGCGTACAGACTCAGGCTGTCGCCGCAGGCGGCGCACAGCGCGCGCTCGGCCTCGTGGCTGTATTGCTCCGGCACGAGCAGCACCTGCCCCGGCGTGCGCGCCGCGACGGCTGTGCGGATGCGCCCCATGAGCAGGTCGGTCTTGCCGCTGGCGGCAGGGCCATAGAGCAGGTGCAGCATAAGATCCCTCCTTGCGATTTGGTTCGATGATAGCATATTTGCTGTCCCATTAAAAGGACACTTAAGCGGGGGCACCTCGAGAAAAGCCCAAAAAACGAAAAAATTCCCAATTTATGATTGCACATTGCGCGGATCTGTGATACCTTAAAGGTGTTTTCTGTGACGGTACCGGCGGCGGTCAGAGATTGCCGGAGTGCCGGAAATTGCGTGAATTGTGAGTGGATGATGTCATGAAATTCTTTTTCAATCTGCTTGGCAACATCATGGTTGCGATCGTTGTGCTTTTGCTGTTGGCCTTTCTCATTCCGAAAATTCTGTAATCGGCTTCCGGACGGCGGAAGTTACAGCTGCGATGGGCTGCCTGCCTGGGAATACGCAGGCGGCCCTCTTTCTTTATTTGCGCTTTTTTGAGCGGAACGATGGGTGTGCCTTCTTTTGCCGCCTTACCATACCTGCCAGCGCAGGGCAAAGGCGATGAGATAGCCGAGCGAGCAGAGCGCGCTCAGGGTGGTAAGGACGTGCCCGGCGGTGCGCGCTCGCGTACACTGCGCCAGCGCCAGCGGCACCGGCAGCAGCACGAGCAGGTAGCGCGGCGCGCTCAGCAGCCACGTCGCGCCGACGGCGACGATGTAATACGCGAGAAACCACGCTGTCTGGCTCGCGCGCAGCTTCGGCGCGGCCGCGGCCAGCAGGCCGAGCGCGGCAAAGCACGCGACCAGGTTCGGCAGCCAGAGGCCGAGCGCGTCGCGCCAGCCGCCGGTGGTCAGACTGCGCAGAAAATAGTCCGTCTGATATGCGGCGGTGCTGAAAAACAGGCCCGTGCGCTGGTTCCAGTGCTCGCGCTGGTAGATGAGAAACTGAAACGGGTTTCCAGATATGCGCCAGTTGATATAGCAATATGCCGCGAAGCCGAGCGGCACGAGCAGCGCGCCGACGACCTGCCGGGCGTCCACCCGGCGGCGCTGCACGGCGTCGTGCACGAGCTCCCACAGCAGCGGCACGAACAGCAGCAGCCCAAGCGAGCGCGTGAACGCGGCATAGGCTCCGCACAGCCCGCCGAGGATGGGCCGGCGCGTGCGGGCGAGGTAGAGCGCCGCGGCCGTCAGCAGCAGAAACAGACTTTCGCTCATGGGCGCGGCGAAGAAAAAGCACCCCGGCGCGAGCGCGAGAAAGCGCAGCGCGCGCACGGCGTCGCGGTGCGGTAGGTCGAGCCGCAGCAGCCGGTAGATCATGCCCCCCGCGCCCGCGAAGCACAGCGCCGATGTGAGCAGCCCCGCGCAGATGTCCGAGGGAATGAGGCGCATCACCGCGCGCACCACGAGCGGGTAGCCCGGCAGGAACACGAGCTGAACGACGCGGTCGGGGTCGCCGGCGGCGATGTAGCCGTCGCGCGCGATGTCGAGATAGTGCCGGCTGTCGGTGCAGCGCCAGAATTCGAGCGCCTGCGCGAGCGTTTCCGGCTGCCCGTCGAGGGCACGGACGCTCCACGTGAGCAGGAGCAGGACGAGATCGAGCGCGAGCAGCGCAGCAAAAATGCGCGCGCCCATGTGCGCGGGTTCGGCCGCCGGAACGGCGGCGGGCGCATCGCCCTCACGCTGCCAGAAGCGCACCCACGCGGGCACGAACCGCAGCCCCACGGCGGCAAACAGCGCCGCGCTGCACCCGGCGGCGATGCCGCCCGGGACGGACAGGCCCGGCGTGCGCACGCACCAGAGCACGAACAGTGCCGCGAGCGCGGCAAGGCCCAGTGCATCGAGCACGATGACGGCGCGGCGGGATCGCGGCTGCATGGCGGCACCTCCTGACAAGACGAGAATAATAAATTGTAGCACGTGCGGCGGGAAAAGACAATGCGCGGGCTGCGGTGGGGCAGCGCTGAAGGGCGTTGAAAGCCTTCTCCTCAAGGAGAAGACATCGCCAGGGGCGATGCATGATCTCATCCGAAGCGGGCCTTGCCCCCTCGGGCTCCCCTGCGGCTCAAATATCTTGGAATGATGCATGATTCGCGCCTCGATGAAATGGCTTCCGACGCATGGCGCAAAAACGGGGCTGACCGGCCGGTCAGCCCCGTTTCCTTTCCATAAAGTGTTATGCCACCTCGACGATGCCGCCGTCGAGCACGCGCACGGTCTGCCCCGTCTGCACGGCGGCGAGAAATTCGTCACCCAGGCAGTCGATGACCGGCATATCGGCGTCCGTCCACACGGACGCGAGGATCGCGCCCGAGGCCGCCAGCGAGTCGATGTGCTTGGAAAAGAGCATGCACGCCGGCTGCTGCCCGGAGGCGCAGGCCGTGTAGAGCACCATGCCGCCGGTGGTCGAGCCGATCGTCTCCGGCAGGCACAGGGCCTTGCCGATCATCGGCTTTTTATACAGGTCGGGATTGTTCTGGTCGCCGCATTTGACCTGCTTGTCGTGGAACATCAAGGCCATCTGATAGCTGGCGAGCGTGTTGAAGCCGCCGTGCGACACGAGAGCTTCCGCCTCGCACGTGCCGGGACAGATGACGCGGCCCTGAAACTGTTTCATATTAGTTGGCCCCCTTCGTAATCATGGTGATGATCTCATCCTCGGTGTAGTAGCGCGCGGTCGTGTACGTGCGCAGCTTGTTCGACGAGGTGATGACGGGCATGGCTTTGCTGAGCGGATTGTTCATGTACATGAGCGGGCAGATGTAGCTGAGCACGACGCCGGTGTTGCGCAGGCGGGGTGCGTACTCTGTCTTTTCAAATTTCTCGATAACGCCGGGTGCGGCGGTGAACACCGTCGGGATGCAGACCTTGCGCTGACCGTGCGCACGGAGGCTCGCCTCGACGCGCTCGGTCGTGTCGATGAGCTGGTGGAGCGTCATGTGCGGGCAGCCCATGAAGCACAGCTTCGGCTTGGCGTTGAGGTTCTTCCACACGCACGGATAGCTCTCGCGCACGCGCTGGAGCTCCGCGTCATCGATGACATACACGGGCGCACCGTCGCGGATGAGCGCCTCGCCCTGCTGCACGGCCTCGGGCGTGAGGTGCTCGATGTGGTACAGGCCCACGGCGCCGTTGGACGCGGTGGCCGCGCCGAAGTCCTTGAGATACGCGATGGCATCCTCATTGATCTCCGTGCCGATCCACTGGTCAAGCCCCTTGACATACGGCACCTTTTCCATGACCTTCATGCCGATGGCGGAGCCGAGCAGCTGCGGCTCGGGCTTTTTCGTCGTGCGCACCTCGACGATCCAGTCGGCCTTTCGCCCGTCGTCGGTCAGGAAACCGAAATACGGCACGCAGCCGGCGATAGAGCCCATGAGCTCGATCATGCCGGAGTTGCGGTTGCAGCGCGCGCCGAGCACGCTGTTGGCGTACACCACGGCGGACGACTCCGCCCACGAGAGCACCTCGCCCTGCTTGGGCTTGTTGCCCACCTCGTCGAGGTAGCAGGTGCAGGTGTAGTCCTTATCGCTGAGGATGCCGAGCTTTCTCAGCTGGGCCTCGTAGCGCGCCTGCTGCTTATACATGAACTGGCGGAACACCAGATCCTGCAGCGGGTTCGAGGGGACGTTCTTGTCGAGCGGGAGCGGGTCGGCGGTGAATTTCTGCTCGGAAAACGCGCCGGCTTCGATCAGCTGGTCATACAGGTCGTAGACCGGCTTCATGGCGTTGATGCCGAAGCTGATGACCGTGTGGCCGTAGGTGCTCGTGACGGGCACCATCTTTTCCGCGCCGAAGGCGTCGCCGTACATGACGAGCGTTTTCATGACCTTGGCCATGACGGCGCCCTTGCTGCCGTCGAGTACGGCCTGTTGTTCGGGTGTCAGTTTCATGGGGAATCGACCTCCTTGTACATACACTTTCTGTGAATTTCTTGACAAGAATTATAGCCCCATTTGGGCAAAAATGCAAGGGGCATTTGCGCGCAGCTGCGTGTGTGCGAAAAACCCCGCCGACCGGCGGGGTTTTGCTTATTTTCCCGCGCGGGCGGCCTTGGCCGGCAGCGGGATCTGCGCGAGGACGACGGCGAGGAACATCAGCGCGCAGCCGAGGTATTCGCGCGGGGTCATGTGCTGGTGCAGAATGATCGCGCCCGCGATGACGGCGAACACGCTCTCAAGGCTCAGCAGGATGGTGACGACCGTGGGGTTGGAGTCCTTCTGCGCGAGGATCTGCAGCGTGTAGCCCACGCCGCATGAGAACACGCCCACATACAGCAGCGGCAGCGCGCACGAGAGCAGGGCGGCGGCGTCCACGTGCTCGAAAAACGGGATGCACACGGCCGACCACAGCCCCGCGAACAGAAACTGCACGCAGCTGAGCTTCACCCCGTCGCACTTGGCGCCAAAGTGGTCGATGACCAGAATGTGCACGGCAAAGCACACCGCGCACACGAGCACGAGCAGGTCGCCCGCGGCGAGGCGGAAGCTGCCCTTGATGCACAGCAGGTACAGGGATACGACCGACAGCGCGACCGCGATCCATACCGGCAGGCTGACCCTGCGCCTGAAAAACAGGCCGAACACCGGCACGAGCACCACGTACAGCGCCGTGAGAAAGCCCGCCTTTCCGGCGTCCGTCCCGGCGGAGATGCCGGCCTGCTGGAAGTTCGAGGCGATGGCCAGCGCCGTGCCGCAGCAAAAGCCGCCGAGCCAGAGCTGTCTGCGTCCGGCGCGTTTTTCCGCCTCTGTCGGCTGCGGGCGGTCCTTATGCACGGCATGCAGCACCGCGATGAGCACCAGCAGCGCGAGCACGGCGATGAAATAGCGCACGGCGTTGAACGTGAACGTGCCGATCGTATCGGCGCAGACGTCCTGCGCGACGAAGGCGGTGCCCCAGATGAGCGCGGCCAGGATCGGGAAAACGACTTGACGGATCTGATTGTGTTTCATAGGCGGGACCCCTTGGCAATGTCGGCGGCAAATACAAAAGCAGTCAGACTTTCCTCGCCTGACTGCCGGTAGGTGCACACCTGTGTCCATAGCATAGTACAGGCGTGAACGCTTGTCAATCGGTTTTTTGCTGTAAATCGTGAAATTTCACGCCTTGTGCGCGCGGCCGCCGCTGTGCATGGCGGCGTGCTCTTTGGCGATCTCGGCGTAGAGCGCGGGCGCCGTCCAGGCGGCGTTCGTGTCCGTCAGCATGGCCTTGAGCGCGACGGGCGGGATGTGCGCGGCGCGCCATCCCTGCAGCATCCCCTCGAGCAGGCCGGGGCGAAAGTGCGCCATGACGAGCATCTCCCCCGGGAGCGGGGCGGCGGGGGCGTCCGGCTCGCGCGGCAGCACGCCGGCCAGCGCGCCGATCGTCTGGCCGAAGTCGGCCGGGTCGACTGCCTGCACCCGGATGCCGAGCCGCAGGCACACGATCTGCATTTTCCCGAGTTTTTTCGGGTCGATTTGATAGGCGAGTAGGGTGGGAGTCATATCAGATCACCTGCTTCCAGATCAGAATAAGATACACCACGGCCGCGCACTGCAGGCACAGCAGCGCGGGAAAGCCGAAGCGAAATTCCTTATGTTTCGTCTTGTGGTGGAACACGCGCATGCCCAGCGTGCCGCCGAGCGCCCCGCCGAGCGCGGCGAGGGCGAAGAGCGTGCCCTCCGCGATGCGCCATTTGCCGGCGCGGGCCTTCGCCTTGTCGATGCCCATGGCGGCGAAGGCGATGATGTTGATGGCGGCGAGGTAGAGAAAGAGATAGCTCATCGGCGGCCGCCTTTCCCGCGCGGGGGCTGCGTGCCCCTGACGCCGGAGCGGGGCGCGCCCGGCTTGGCGGACGTTCCGGACCGGCCGGGTTTGCCGGATTTGGCGGACTTTCCGGCCCTGCCGCTCTGTGCGGCGCGGGCGGACGCGGGCTTTTTGCCGCCGCCGTAGACCTTGCCGTATTTGCGCTGGGGCGGCTGGGGTTCGGCGGGCCTGGCGGGTTTGCGCCGGTCGGTCATCGGGCGGACGAGACAGTCCTTGCCGAAGCCGATCAGATCCTCGCGCCCAGCCTCGTGCAGCGCCTGAATGACGAGCCGGCGCTTGTCCGGCCGGCGCCACTGCAGCAGCGCGCGCTGCATGTCCTTTTCATGCGGCGTCTTGGCGACGTAGACCGGCTGCATCGTGCGCGGATCGATGCCGGTGTGGTACATGCACGTGCTGATCGTGCCGGGGGTGGGGTAAAAATCCTGCACCTGCTCGGGCTGGCGGCCGCGGCGGTTGAGATACTCCGCGAGAGCCACGGCGTCGGCGAGCGTGCTGCCGGGGTGCGAGCTCATGAGGTACGGCACGACGTACTGTTCCTTATCATACCTGTGGTTGAGCTGGCGGTATTCGTCCATGAAGCGCTCGTACGTGCCAATGTGGGGCTTGCCCATATAGTCGAGCACGGAGTCGATGCAGTGCTCGGGCGCGACCTTGAGCTGGCCGGAGATGTGGTAGCGCACGAGCTCACGGAAGAACGCATCGTTATCGTCGCAGAGCATGTAGTCATAGCGGATGCCGCTGCGCACGAACACCTTCTTCACGCCGGGGATCTGGCGCAGCTTGCGCAGCAGGGCGAGATAGTCCGAGTGGTCGGCGTCGATATTCGGGCACGGCGTCGGCGCGAGGCACAGCCGGTTCGGGCACATACCGCGCTCCAGCTGCTGGCGGCACGATGGGTGGCGGAAGTTTGCCGACGGGCCGCCGACATCGGATACGTACCCCTTCCAGAGCGGATGGTGCGTCATGGCCTCGACCTCGCGGATGACGCTCGCGTGGCTGCGGCTCGTGATCATGCGGCCCTGGTGGAACGCCAGTGCGCAGAAATTGCACCCGCCGAAGCAGCCGCGGTTGTGGATCACGCTGAAGCGCACCTCCTCGATCGCGGGCACGCCGCCAAGCGGCTCGTACATGGGGTGCCACTCGCGGGTATAGGGCAGCTCGGCCACGCGGTCGAGCTCCTTCGTGTCGAGCGGCATGGCGGGCGGGTTGATGATCAGATAGCGCCCCTCGCACGGCTGGATCATGGCGCGGCCGCGGATGGGGTCGTGCTCGGCGTATTCGGTGCGCGTGGCCTCGGCATAGAGGCGCTTATCATCGCGCACGTCCTCGAACGACGGGAGCGTGATGTGGTCAAATTTGCACACGGAGGGGTCACGTGTGATGTAGCCCGTGCCGGGGATGTCCGTCATCGTGCGCACGGACTGCTTTTTCTTCAGCCGGTGAGCGATCTCGATCGTCGCGGCCTCGCCCATGCCGTAGACCAGCAGGTCGGCCGGGGCGTCGAAGAGGATGGCGCGGCGGACGGAATCGTCCCAGTAATCGTAGTGCGCGAAGCGGCGCAGGCTCGCCTCGAGCGAGCCGAGGATGATCGGCATGTCGGGGCCGAAGGCTTCGCGCGCGCGGTTGCAGTAGACGATGGCCGCGCGGTCGGGCCGGCAGCCGGAGCGCTTGCCGGGGGAGTAAAAATCCTCGCTGCGGCGGCGCTTGGCCGCCGTGTAGTGCGCGACCATGGAGTCGAGATTGCCCGCGCCGATGAACACGCCCAGCCGCGGCCGGCCCATGGCGCGGAAGGCCTCCGCGTCGTGCCAGTCCGGCTGCGCGAGCACGGCCACGCGCAGGCCCTCGGCCTCGAGCACGCGGCTGATGACCGCCGTGCCGAAGCTCGGATGATCGACATATGCGTCGCCGCCGACGACGAGCGCATCGTACCACCACCAGCCGCGCTCGTGCATCTCCTCGGCGGAGACAGGCAGGAAATCACACCGTTCCATGCGTCACCGTCCTGTGGATGAGCCGGCCCATGAGCAGCAGGTGCGCGCGCACGCCGGGGTCGCGCCCGATCTGCACGAAGCCGCTGCGTTGGTAGAACGTGATGGCCCGGGCATTGTTTTCCGACACGTGCAGGCGCACGGCCGTGCGGTCGTGATTCTCATAAAACCAGAACGCATAGCCCAGCAGTTGGATCGCCCAGCCGCGGCCGCGGTACTCCGGCAGCATATACAGCAGGCTGATCCAGCCGCAGCCGGATTGCTCGTCGCGCCCGGGGTCGAGCTCGACGAGGCCGACGACGCGGTCCCCGCTCAGGACGCGCACGACGGAGCCGGGATGCTCCTGCGCGTGCCGGGCGGCGCTGCGGGCGTAGAGCTCGGGCACGAAACCCTCGTCCGTCTCGTGCACGTTGCGCCAGGCGTCCCGGTAGCACTGGAGGTAAAACGCCTCGTCGCGCGGGAAGCGCAGCGGCTCATAGCGCAGATCCTCCACGCCGCTGCCGCTGCCGCGCCACCAGGTCTGGCGGCCGAATGTGCTCAGTGCGGGCGGAAGGTGGCGGTTGTCGTTATAATACTCCACGGTCGTGCGCTCGCCGTCGACGAGCAGCAGGCTCACGGATGTGTTGTCGCCGTAGGGCAGGGTGGCCATCTCGCTGTTCGGGATGCCCAGCACCGTGCACAGATAGGCGCGGATGGCCATGCCGTGGCTCACGAGGACGATCGTCTGCCCGTCGTGCCGCGCGGCGAGATCCTCTATGGCGCGCTTCATGCGCTTTTGCACGTCGCGGAGCGGCTCGCAGCCGGGCACGGACCAGCGGTCGGGGTCGGTGTTGAAATAGCGCATCTGCTCCGGAAAATCGTGCTCGATATCGCCCCAGGCGCGGCCCTCCCACACGCCCATGCAGATCTCCGTCAGGCGCGGCGTGACCACGGCCGGAATGTCATGATAGCGCGTGATCGCCTCGGCCGTCGCGCGCGCGCGCGACAGGTCGCTGCAGTAGAGCGCGTCGATGTGTTCGCGGCGGAACCGCTGCGCGAGCGCATCGATCTGCTGTAGGCCGAGCGGGGTGATGCTCCCGTCCCAGCGCCCCTGAATGCGGCGGTAGAGGTTGCCCTCCGCTTCCGCGTGCCGGATCAGATAAATTTTCGTCATTGCGGGCCTCCAAAACTTGACCATAGTGGAATCATACAGTATAATAATCTGAATCCGCGCTTTGATTTCGCGCGGGAATGCATAAGTGCCTGTACGAGCGCATTATACCGTGTTTTTGCGGCGCGCACAAGTGCTTTGGAGGGTAAAGTGAAAGTAATCCACGTGATCAGCGGAGGCGATACCGGCGGCGCCCGGACGCATGTTTACTCCGTGTTGAAATATCTCAATCAGATCATCGACGTGCAGCTCGTGTGCTTCCGCGCCGGCGATTTTGCCGACGGTGCGGCCGCGCTCGGTATCCCGACGATGGTGCTCGGCAAGGGCTTTTTGGCAAACCTCAGGGCGCTCAGGCGGATCATCCGCGACGGGGAGTATGATCTCGTGCACTGCCACGGCGCGCTCGCAAACGTTACCGGAGCGCTGCTGCGCCGGCATTTGCATGTGCCGGTCATCAGCACTGTGCACAGCGACTACCGGCTCGATTATCTCGGTCGGCCGTTCGCCCGCGCCGTCTACGGCACGCTCAACACCTGGGCGCTGCACCGGCTCGATTACCGCGTGTGCGTGTCCGACCCCATCCGCCAGCGGCTCATCGACCGCGGCTTTGAGCCGAACCGGCTCTTTTCCATCTACAACGGGCTCGATTTTTCCCACGTCGTGCCCAAGACCGACCGCGCGGCGTATTTCGCGCAGTTCGGCTATACCGTGCATGAGGACGACATCATCGTGGGCATCGCCGCCCGGCTCGACCCCGTGAAGGATATCCCGACGCTCCTGCGCGCGGTGGCGCTGGCGCAAAAGGCCTGTCCGCAGCTGCGCCTCGCCATCGCGGGCGACGGCATGGAGCGCAAAAAGCTCGAGGCGCTTGCCAGAGAGCTTGAGATCACCGACAGCGTGTTCTTCCTCGGCTGGGTGGACGATCTTGACAGCTTTTACGGCGCGCTCGATATCAACGCGCTCTCGTCGTTGTCGGAGACGTTTCCCTACGCGCTGACAGAGGGCGCGCGCGCGCATCTGGCCACCGTTGCCTCGAACGTCGGCGGCGTGCCGGTCATCATCGAGCACGGCGTGACCGGCCTGCTGTTTGAGCCGGGCGACGTGCGGATGTTCGCGGCCTACCTCGCGCGCTGCGCGCTCGATACCGACTACCGCCATACGCTGGGCGAGGCGCTCTACCGGCGCGGCAAGGCCGACTTCTCCGAGGAGGACACCGGTCTGCGCCAGCTGGAAATTTACAACGCGGTCTTCCGCATGGAGCGCAACCGGCGCGACGGTGTGCGCGACGGCGTGCTCATCTGCGGCGCCTACGGCTTCGGCAACACCGGCGACGATGCCATTTTGCAGGCCATCATCGGCGAGATGCGCCGCATCGACCCGCACATGCCCGTGACCGTGCTCTCCCGCCGGCCGCAGGACACGCGCAGCGCCTGCGGCGTCAACGCCTGCCACCGGTTTCATCTTTTTGCCATCCGGCGCATCCTGCGCCGCAGCCAGCTGTTTATCAGCGGCGGCGGCAGCCTTATGCAGGACGTCACGAGCCGGCTGAGCTTATGGTATTATCTCGGCACGATCCGCATGGCGCACCGCTGCGGCTGCAAGGTGCAGATGTACGGCTGCGGCATCGGCCCGATCGTTTATGAGCGCGACCGGCAGCTCGCCGCGCGTATCATCAACGACTGCGTCGACAAGATCACGCTCCGTGAGCCGGACAGCCGCGAGACGCTCAGCGATTTCGGCGTCACGGACCCGGAGGTCATCCTCGCGTCCGACCCCGCGCTCACGCTGCCGGCCGCCGGACGCAGCCGCATCGACCGCATCCTGCGCGAGCACGATATGGACCCGGACGGCAAGTACATCGGCTTCATGCTGCGCAAGTGGCCCGGCATTGAGGAAAAGGCCACCGTGTTCGCCGCCGGCGCTGTGTACGCCTACCTGAAATACGGCCTGACGCCGGTGTTCCTCAGCATCAATTTCCGCACCGACGGCGAGACCAGCCGGCTCGTCACGGAGCATTTGAGCATCCCGTATTATGTGATCGACGAGCAGATGTCCACCGGCGAGGTCATCGGCGTGCTCTCGCGCATGACGACGGTCGTGTCCATGCGGCTGCACGGACTGATCTTTGCCGCCGGACAGGGCGTGCCGCTCATCGGCGTTGCCTATGACCCGAAGGTCACGGCGTTTCTCGACTATGTCGAGCAAAATAACTATATGCAGTTCGAGGCGCTCAACGAGAAGGACCTGTCCGACCTGATCGATTCGGCCGTCGCGCTCGCCGGCAGAGGCGAGGAGCTGCGCCGCCGCACCGAGCTGCTCAACCGTCAGGAGGACAATAACCGCGCCACGGCCGCACGGCTGCTTGGGAAGGAGTAAACGAGCAAAATGATCCGCAGTGCTGTTCTGGTTTCCGGCAAGGGAACAAAATTGCAAAGTCTGCTGGACTCCGTGTTCTTCGGCGAGATCCCGGAGCTGCAGCTCGTCGCCGTCATCTCGTCCGACGCCAATGCCTACGCGCTCAAGCGCGCGCGCAACGCCGGCATCGAGACCGTCGTCGTCGAGCCGGCCATGTTCCCGAACGACACGTCGTACGACATGGCCATCCGCAACAAGCTCAAGGACATGGACATCGAGCTCGTCATCAACGCGGGGTTTTATCCCGGCGTCGGCCGCGAGACGGCCAGGAGCTTTCGCAACAAGGTCATCGCGGTGCAGCCGTCGCTCATCCCGGCGTTTGAGACGCTGCGCGGCGACGCGGTGCATGAGGCGGTGCTCGCCCGCGGCCTGAAGGTCACGGGGGCGACGGCGTACCTCGTGGACGAGAACGGCGGCGTCGGCCCGGTGCTGCTGCAAAAGGCCGTGCCCGTGCTTGAGGACGACGATCTCACGACGCTCAAGCGCCGTGTGCTCACTGACGCGGAGTGGAAGCTGCTGCCTGAGGCGGTCAAGCGCTTCTGCGCCGGGAAGATCCGCCTGCACGGCGGCCGCGCGCAGCTGCTCGAGTGAAAAGATAAATCGATATGAAGCGAAAACAGCCCCGGACCGTAATTGGCCCGGGGCTGTAAAACTGTTGGAACCTGCGCGCAAGTGCAAAGCGGACAGAGCAGCGGGGGAGCTCGAGGGGGCAAGGCCCGCCTCAAATCCGATTTTGCTGTCCGTTTGTTAAAAAGTTCGGCACGGACTTTTTAACGGACGGACATCCCCGGATCGTGTCGATCCGGGGAAGCTTTTTCGTTTGCTTTTTTCTTCAGCCGGCCATGAGGTGCACGCGGATAATGCCCTCGGCCGCTTTGAGCGCCGCCATGAACGCCTCCATCGTCGTCTGCATATTCTCGGTCGCGGCCGTAATCGTCACCGGGGCGACGCCGCTCGTCGGAATGCTCTGGTTGATGGTGAGTATATTTGCGCCGTTTTCGGCAAAAATAGCAAGGACGGACGACAGCACGCCCTGCCGGTCGAGCAGCTCGAGGTTGAACGTCACGAGATGGCCGCGCGACATGTCCTGAAACGGGGACACGAAGTCCTTGTATTTATAAAACGCGCTGCGGCTGATGTCCACGCGCGCCACGGCGTCCGCCACCGTGCGCACTTGGCCGGTCTCGAGCAGCTCCTTGGCCTCGATCACCTTGGCAAAGATCTCGGGCAGGACGCTCGCCTCCACGAGATAGTATTTCGGTTTGCTGCCTGCGGCCATAAACAGCCCCTCCTTTGTTCGCGTGCTGCGGGCAAATGTTTTTCGGTACGACACAGTGTAACACATTCCGCGCGGCAGTGCAAGGATTATTCGGAAGGAGCCGATGAATTTTGGGTGGATTTCTCGCGTGCATCCTCGCCGGGGCGGCGATGAGCATTCAGGGCGTGATGAACACGCGCCTGAGCGAACACATCGGTACGATGGAGACCAATGCCTTCGTGCAGTGCGTGGCGGCGGTGCTGTCGCTGCTGGTGCTGGTGTTCTGGCGCACGGGCAGCTTTGCCGCGCTGGGCGCCGCGCCGAAATACTGCTGGTTCGGCGGTGTGCTGGCGCTGGCCATCACGGTCACGGTCATGCTCGGTATGGGCAGGCTCGGCCCGACGCTCGCCGTGGCGACGATCCTCATCGCGCAGCTTTCTGCGGCCGCGGCCATCGACGCCTTCGGCATCATGGGCACGGAAAAGCTCGCCTTCGGCTGGAGCAAGTGGGCGGGGCTCGCGCTGATGACGGGCGGCGTGCTGCTCTTTAAAATGAAATAAAATGAAATGAGGCGGCGAGCCATGCTCGCCGCCTCATGTTTTGCTTTTCTTACAGGCCGATGCTCGCCAGCAGGTCCGCGATGCCGGAGGACTTGATGAGGGCGAAGATCGCACCGATGTCGTAGTGCTCATACGCCGCTTCCCAGATGCGGTCGGGGCTGCCGCCGGTCGCAAGACCGACGCCAAGCACGATCTCGCCGACGATCAGGATGCACAGCGCGATGATGAGAATGGTTTTCCAGGCTTTTTTCATGCGGCGATCTCCTTTCTGCACCAGCGCTTACCCAGGCGCACAAGCAGCCGGACCCAGCCGATGACCATGCGGATGAACAGCCAGATGGCCAGCCAGATCACGACCAGCGCGATGGCGATCACGGCGGCGCCGCCGCCGAGCAGGATGAGCATATCCGCCACCATGGGCAGGCCGATGAAGGCCGTTGCGATCAGGCCCACGCCGCCGGCGCCGCACGCGACGCCGATGGCCAGCACGGCCAGATCCAGCACCAGCAGCACGGTCAGCACCGGCACGCCGATCACGATCGCGCCGAGCGTGTAGAGAACGGCCAGAAAGGCGTTCGTCTTGTAGGCCGGCTCGTCCTCGTAATAGGCCTCGTCATAATACCCTTCCTCGCCGTCGGTGGCGTAGTTCGGGTCGTCATAGCCGTCGTCACCGGCAGGCTGCTCGTCGTAGTAGCCGTCGTCACCGGCAGGCTGCTCGTCGTAGTAGCCGTCGTCACCGGCGGGCTGCTCGTCGTAGTAGCCGTCGTCGGTGGGCTGCTCATCATAGTAGCCTTCCTTGGGCTGATCGTCAAACGAGAACTGACCGTCGAGCACGGGCGCTTCGTCCGTTTCGGGCTCGTCGGGGTTCTCCAGCGGCTCCGGGAACGTGAACGACGGCGCGGGCTTTTGCGCCGCGGCCGCGGTCATCGGGCGGTACTGCTCGGCGCGCGGGCGTGGCTGCGGCGCGCGCCTGGACTGCGCCTGCTCGGGCGCAACGACGGGCGCGGCGGCCGGCGTGACCTTGCCGCTGTCGGCATACCGGATGAGGGCAACGGCCACTTTCGTCGGGTTGCCGATCTCTTGAATGAGGCGCTCCTCATCGGGGGCGTTATCAAACATGTTCTCCATCTGCGCAATGAGCGCCTGACGGGTATTGTCGTCGGTGATCAGGCCGAGCAGGCTGCTGATCTCCGCCATGTAACTCTGTCTGTTAATAGATGGTCACCTCCAGGGGGTTCGATTGCATCTTGAAATAGCATCACTAATTTACATATTATATTGCACGAATGGTGTGCGGTCAAGCCCGAAATGCACTTTTCGACCGGATTCGGGTGCTTGACAGGCGGCCTGCGGCGGGGTATCCTGTGGAAAAAGGACCGGTTTTCCGAAAAACCGGGAAGGAGTGGAAGGTATGGAACAAGAGCGCCCCTACACCGAAGCAGAGTCCGAGACTGCGGCCGAAACGGCGGCAGAGACCGTCGAAACTGTGCCCGAGACGGCCGAAACGCCGGCCGAAACGGGCGAGCCCGCGCCGAAACAGCCGCGCGAGTCGTTTTTCCGCCGCCAGCGCCGCGAGCTTTCAGATGCCTGGCGCGAGATCTACTGCAACAGCCGCGCGCGGCGCATCCGCACGTGGCAGATCGCGGTGTTCGCACTGCTGATCGTGGAGGTGACGGTCATGGCCGTCGCGCTCAACCCGGTCTACTGGATCGGCACCGGCCTGCTCGTGTTCTGGTGCGTGGGCCAGCTGTTTGACCGCCGGCCGGCGCGGCACTCCGTCGCCGCGGTCGTGATGTACTTTCTCATCGCCGTCATGATCGGAATTTTCGCGGTGCAGGAGCTGCTTGGCGCTTGACAAGCGGCGGCGGATTCTATACACTATATAAGTTACCCCATACATTATGAATACGCCCGCGCGGGATCTCTGCGCGGCATACAGAGGAGTGTTGCGCTTATGGCCAAAGAAAAAAAGGTCGAGCAGATCACCGATATGGAAGTCGACTTCGCCCAGTGGTTCACCGACGTGTGCATCAAGGCGGAGCTCGTGGACTATTCCGATGTCAAGGGCCTGTTCATCATGCGCCCGTATGGCTACGCCATCTGGGAGAACATCCAGAAGATACTCGACGGCAAGTTCAAGGCGACCGGCCACCAGAACGTGGCCATGCCGATGCTGATCCCCGAGAGCCTGCTGCAGAAGGAGAAGGATCACGTCGAGGGCTTCGCGCCCGAGTGCGCGTGGGTCACGATGGGCGGCAGCGAGGAGCTGCCGGAGCGCCTGTGCGTGCGCCCGACGTCCGAGACGCTCTTCTGCCAGCACTGGAGCCACATCGTGCACAGTTGGCGCGACCTGCCGTGCCTGTATAACCAGTGGTGCAGCGTCATGCGCTGGGAAAAGACCACCCGTCCGTTCCTGCGCGGGCGTGAGTTCCTCTGGCAGGAGGGCCACACCCTGCACGCCACTGAGGCCGAGGCCCGCAAGGAGACGTTGCAGATGCTCGAAATTTATGCCGAGACCTGCGAGCAGGAGCTGGCCATGCCCGTCATCCGCGGCAACAAGACCGACAAGGAGAAGTTCGCCGGCGCCGAGAACACCTACACCATCGAGTGCATGATGCACGACCACAAGGCGCTCCAGTCCGGCACGAGCCACTACTTCGGCGACGGGTTCGCCCGCGCGTTCGACATCACCTACACCGACAAGAACAACCAGCAGGTCTACCCGCACCAGACCTCGTGGGGCCTGTCCACGCGCGTCATCGGCGGCCTCATCATGACCCACGGCGACAACAGCGGCCTCGTCCTGCCGCCGCACATCGCGCCGATCCAGGTTATCGTGCTGCCCATCGCGGCGCACAAGCCCGGCGTGACCGAGAAGGCCGAGGAGCTCGTCGCGCGCCTGAAGGCCGCCGGCCTGCGCGCGCAGGGCGACTTCAGCGACAACAGCCCCGGCTGGAAGTTCGCCAACTGGGAGATGAAGGGCGTGCCGCTGCGCGTCGAGATCGGCCCGAAGGACATCGAGGCCGGCCACTGCGTCGCCGTCCGCCGCGACAACGGCGAGAAGATCACCGTCGCGCTCGATGAGCTGGAGGCGCGCATCCCCGAGCTGCTCGAGACCGTGCAGCAGGGCCTGTTCGACAAGGCCAAGCGCAACCTCGACGAGCACACCTATGCCGCGCACTCGCTGGCCGAGGCCAAGGAACTGCAGGAGAAAAACGGCGGCTTCATCAAGACCATGTGGTGCGGCGACCTCGCCTGCGAGCTCGAGATGAAGGACAAGGCCGGCATGTCCAGCCGCTGCATCCCGTTTGAGCAGGAGCACCTCGACGACGTGTGCCCCGTCTGCGGCAAGCCCGCCAAGTGCATGATCTACTGGGGCGTGGCGTACTGAGCGCTCCCAAAACAGAAAAACCAACCGCCCGCTGCGATCGCAGCGGGCGGCCTTTTTTCACTCGTTTTCGATGTAAAAGATCTTGTGCAGCGTTTTTACCGGGAGCTTCACGACGCTGCGGTCATAGGTCACGAGACCGTTGAGCTCGTGCTCCACGTCGCTCAGCTGCGTGTACACCGCGGCGCTGAGGCCCTGCGCGATGGCGGGGCGGATCTGCTCGTCATAGAGCGCCTGGAGCGCATACTCGAGCGAGAGCGGGGCGTCGCACGTCTTGTAGCCGACGCTCTTGCCGCCGATGGCGTGGCCCTCGACGCGGTGGACATAGCCGCCGAACTCCGACAGCAGCGTGGCGCGGCCGAGCTTATCGGGCTGGAACCTGTACTTCTGGAAATACACGTGCAGGCTGCGCACATCGCCGAAGCCCTGATCGTGCCAGCCGCTGGCCGGGTCGATCGTGCGCGTCTTGTCCACGGACCGGATGACCTGCACGGCCGTCTGGCTGTCAAACTGACCCCAGCCCTCGTTGAACGGCACCCACACGGCGATGCACGGGTGGTTGTAGAGCGTGGTGACCATGTCGCGCAGCTCGTTCAAAAACGCCTTGCGCGCCGTCACGTTCGTGCGGCCAAAGAGGGGATACCAGCTGTCGTCGAGATGCCAGCCCGTCACGAGCGGGGTCGAGACGATGAGCGGGTCGTAGCGTCTGCCGCCGCAGGGCATGTCCTGCCAGACGAGCATGCCCAGCCGGTCGCAGTGATAGTACCAGCGGTCGCACTCGACCTTGATGTGCTTGCGCAGCATGTTGAAGCCCATGTCCTTGGCCAGCTGGATGTCGTAGACGAGCGCGTCGTCGCTCGGCGCGGTGTAGAGTCCGTCCGGCCAGTAGCCTTGGTCGAGCAGGCCGTTGTGAAAATACGGTTTGCCGTTGAGAAACAGGCGGCGCACGCCGTCCTTGTCCGTCTCGACGCTGCACTTGCGCATGGCAAAGTAGCTGTAGACCGTGTCGTCCCCGAGCGTCACGCTGAAGGGGTAGAGCGTCGGGTGCTCCGGCGACCAGGGGCGAAACGACTGCACCGGCACGTGCGCCGGCACGCCCGCGGGGAACGTGAAGCGCTTGCCCTCGAGGTCGATCATGCACTGACCTTCGCCCTCGACGGTGATCTCCACCTGATGCGCGTCAAACAGCGGCGTCACGTGCAGGGAGCGGATGTAGTTCTGCGGCACGCTCTCGAGCCAGACCGTCTGCCAGATGCCGCTCTGCGGCGTGTACCAGATGCCGTGCGGGTGCAGCGTCTGCTTGCCGCGCGGGAGCTGGGACTTGTTCGTCGCGTCGCGCACGCACACAAGGATCGTGTTTTCCTTGGCCAGCACCTCGGTGATGTCCACCGTGAACGGCAGGTAGCCGCCCGTGTGCGTGGCCAGCTCCACGCCGTTGCACCACACGGTCGCGGTCTGGTCGACCGCGCCGAAGTGCAGCAGCACGCGGCCGACGTTGAATCCGTCCGGCAGCGTGACCGTGCGGATGTACCACAGATATTCCTCCGGCTGCAGGACGTGTCCCACGCCGGACAGCTCGCTCTCAGGCGAGAAGGGCACAAGGATCGTGCCGTCGGCCTGCGCGGGCTTGTTCGCGCTCGTCGTGATCGCGTAGCTCCACGGGCCGTTGAGATTCAGGTAGCTGTCGCGCACCATCTGCGGCCGGGGATACTCCGGCAGGGGCTGCGCGCGGTCGAGCGTATCCGCCCAGGGTGTCAGCATAACGTGGCCTCCTTTCTGCCGGCGGCGCGCCGGCAGCGCATTTGCTATCTATTTTACAGGATTTTTCCGCGCTTGTTAAGCCCCGGACACGGATTTTTTTCCGCGCCGCGGACCGCGGCGGCGAAAAATCCAGCCAATATGCACAAAATGTTGCAAAGTTTCCGGAAATGTTGGATTTGTCAGCTTTTTTGCAGGTTCGTTAATATTTAAATTAGTACAATTTGATGTTTTTCCGCCATTTTTGGTGGACGAAATTAGGTTGGCGTGCTAATATATGTGGGTCAAAAAATAGAGAGGTGATGCAAATGCCCTTTAAGTTTCATGGCGGAGTTCATCCCAACTACATGAAGGCGCCGGATGTCCCGGTGACCGTCATTGCTCCTCCGCCGCAGGTCGTGCTCCCGATGATGCAGCATATCGGCGCACCCTGCAAACCGCTGGTCGCGGTGGGCGATTATGTGAAGATGGGTCAGAAGATCGCTGACAATCCGGCACCCGTCTCCGCTCCCATCCACGCGACGGTCTCCGGCAAGGTGATCGCCATCGAGCCGAGACCCCACCCCCTGGGCGATATGATCCCCGCGATCGTGATCGAAAATGACTTCCAGGACACCCCCTGCACGGATCTCGCGCCCCTGACGCCCGAGCAGATGAAGGATCCCGAAGCCATCCTTGACCGCATCCGCGAGGCCGGTATCGTCGGTCACGGCGGTGCCATGTTCCCGACCGCGTTCAAGATCCGCGGCGGCCTTGGCAAAGTCGATACCCTCATCATCAACGGCGCAGAGTGCGAGCCGTACCTCAACGGCGACCACCTGACCATGAAGAACCACCCCGAGGAGCTGCTCAAGGGCATCGAGTTGGCGCGTATCGCGTCCGGCCTCGACAAGGCTTACTACGGCATCGAGAAGAACAAGCAGGACGCCATCGACCTGCTCCTGTCCAAAAACCCCGCGCAGTACGGCGTGGAGATCGTGCCGGAGAACGTCAAGTACCCGCAGGGCGCTGAGAAGATGCAGATCAAGGCCATCACGAACCGTGAGGTCAAGCCCGGCGGCCTGCCGTCCGGCGTCGGCTGCAACGTCATCAGCACCCAGACGGCTTACGCCATCTACCGCGCCTGCTACGAAGGCATGCCCAGCATCGAGCGTGTCCTCACCGTTGCCGGCAGCGCCATGGGCGATAAGTCCTACAACCTGCAGTGCCGCTTCGGCACTCCGTTCAGCTACATCGTCGAGCAGTGCGGCGGCTTCGTCGTCGAGCCGAAGAAGATCGTCCTCGGCGGCCCCATGATGGGCCTGATCGCCACGAATCTCGAGGCGCCCAACATCAAGGGCACCGCGGGCATCCTGTTCTTCACCGACAAGGAAGACCGCTCCGTCGAGAACCCGACGTGCATCCACTGCGGCAAGTGCCTGACCGTCTGCCCGATGAAGCTCGAGCCGCTGTACATGTATAAGTACTATCAGAAGCGCGACTTCGAGAATATGCAGAAGTACCACATTCTCGACTGCTTCGAGTGCGGCAGCTGCTCGTACAACTGCCCGGGCCGTCTGCCCCTGACCCATACCTTCAAGACCGCGAAGCTCCTCTTCGCCGCCCGCGCGGCCGAAGAAAAGGCCCGCGCGGAAGCCGCTGCAAAGGAGGCTGAAACGAAATGACACCGAAAGAATATACCTTTGACGCTGCCTATCAGCCTCAGGTTCGCGCCAAGCGCGGCACGCGCGAGATCATGCTCGACGTGATCATCGCCCTGCTCCCGGCGCTGTGCGTCGGCGTGTGGCAGTTCGGCGCGCAGGCGCTCATCCCGCTGGCCGTGTCCATCGTGTCGTGCGTGTTCTTTGAGTGGGCTTACCGCAAGCTCATGAAAAAGCCCGACTCCATCGGCGACCTGTCCGCCGTGGTCACGGGCATCCTGCTCGCGTACACCCTGCCGGCCAACTGCAAGTGGTGGCTGCCGATCATCGGTGCGTTCTTCGCCATCGTGGTCGTCAAGCAGCTCTACGGCGGCATCGGCAAGAACTTCCTCAACCCGGCGCTCGCCGGCCGTGCGTTCCTGCTCGCCTCCTACGCGCTGTTCATGACCACTTGGGTCGTGCCCAGCAGCCTGACGTCCGTCATCGGCGCGGATGCGGCCACCATGGCCACCCCGCTCAGCTACATGAAGGCCGGCGAGGCGCTGCCGCAGTACTACACCTTTAAGTCCATGTTCCTCGGCACGATGCCCGGCTGCCTCGGCGAAGTCAGCGCGCTCGCGCTGCTCATCGGCGGCGTGTACCTGCTGTGCCGCAAGGTCATCACCTGGCACATCCCCGTGTCGTTCATCGGCACCGTCGCGCTGCTGACGCTCATCTTCGGCAGCAAAAACGGCGGCGGCTACACCCACGTCGAGTGGATGCTCGACAACCTCCTGTCCGGCGGCCTGCTGCTCGGCGCGTTCTTCATGGCGACCGACTACAGCACCAGCCCCGTCACCGCTCCCGGCCGCATCATCTACGGCGTCGGCTGCGGCGCGCTGACCGTGCTCATCCGCGTGTTCGGCGGCTTCCCGGAGGGCGTTTCCTTTGCCATCCTCATCATGAACTGCTGCGCGTGGATGTTCGACAAGCACACCCAGCGCCGCCAGTTCGGCGTCAGCCGCGAGGACGTCAAGGCCAAGAAGGCCGCTGCAAAGGCTGCGAAGAAAGAAGCAAAGGAGGCTGCTGCAAATGGCTGAAAAGACTGAAAAGAAATCCGGCGGCGGCCAGATCATCAAGCTCGCGCTCGTGCTCTTTGCCGTGTCCGCCATCATGGCGCTGGCCCTCGGCCTCATATACGAGATGACGAAGGACACCATTGATATGCGCGCGGCCGAGACGACCAAAAACGCATACGCCAACGTCCTTGCGGCCGACGAATACACCGAGCAGGCCGATTTTGAGAACGACGGCACCATCACCAAGCTCAGCACCGCCACCACCGGCGGCCAGCCGACCGGCTATGTCGCCGAGACCACGTTCTCCGGCGCGCAGGGTATGATCACCATGGTCGTCGGCCTGGACGATGATTATAACTGCACCGGCGTGTATGTCACCAAGCACTCCGAGACCTCCGGCCTCGGCGCCAAGGCGGCGGACACGAACGAAGGCGCCTGGCGCGACAACCTCGTCGGCCAGGGCGACGGTATGAAGCTTGCCAAAGACGGCGGCGACATCACCGCCATCTCCGGCGCGACGATCACGTCCCGCGCTGTCGTTACCGAAGTGCAGACCGTCATCAACGCGGCCAAGTCGCTGGGTTAAGGAGGGCTGAAACATGAATATCAAACAACAGTTCAAGGAAGGCCTCATTACCAATAACCCGGTCCTCGTGCAGCTCATCGGCATGTGCGCCACCATGGCCATCACGACCAGCCTCTTCAACGGCATCGGCATGGGCCTGTCCGTGCTCGTCATTCTGACCTGCTGCAATGTGGTCATTTCCCTCATCCGCAAAGTCATTCCGAACGATATCCGTCTGGCCATCTTCGTGCTGGTCATCGCGGGCTTCGTCACCATCGTTGACCTGCTGCTGCAGGCTTACGTCCCCGCGCTGAGCGCGTCCCTGGGCGTGTTCATCCCGCTGATCGTTGTTAACTGCATCATCATCGGCCGCGCCGAAGCGTTCTGCCAGAAGAACCCCGTCGGCCCGTCGTTCTTCGACGGCATCTTCCAGGGCCTCGGCTACACGCTCGTGCTCATCGCCATGTGCGTCATCCGTGAGCTGCTCGGCAAGGGCTCGTTCGGCACCGGCATCTTCAACACCATCGGCGGTGTCATCGGCACCGGCAACGGCATTCAGATCTTCCCGGCCGAGTACGGCGCGCTCGTGCTCACGCTCCCGATCGGCGGCTTCATCACCCTCGGCTGCCTGATCGCGCTCATGCAGTACGCGCTGCGCAAGTCCGCCGAGAAGAAGGAAGCCAAGGAAAAAGCGCTCGCAGCGCAGGAAAAGGAGGCGGCATAACATGAGTTCTACGACCAGTATTTTTGCCATCATCCTCAGCGCCGTCCTGACCAATAACTTCATTTTCTCGCAGTTCCTCGGCTGCTGCCCGTTCCTCGGCTGCTCGAGCAAGATCGACACCGCCGCCGGCATGGGCCTCGCCGTCACGTTCGTCATGGGCCTGGCGTCCGCCATTTGCTGGCTCGTCAACTGCCTGCTCGTCAAGCTCGGCCTGGGCTTCCTGCAGACGATCGCTTACATCCTCGTCATTGCCGCGCTCGTGCAGTTCATCGAGATGTTCCTCAAAAAGTCCGTCCCGTCCCTGTACTCCGCGCTCGGCATCTACCTGCCCCTGATCACCACCAACTGCGCCGTGCTCGGCGTCGTGCTGCTCAACACGCAGTACAGCTTCGGCTTTGTGCAGAGCGTGGTCTACGGCGTGTTCGGTGGTCTCGGCTTCATGCTCGCCATCTGCCTGTTCGCAAGCGTGCGCGAGAAGCTCGAGTTTGCCGACTATCCGGAGTGCTTCGAGGGCTTCCCGATCTGCCTCGTCTCCGCCGGTCTGCTGGCCCTGGCTTTCATGGGCTTCTCCGGCATGAAGATCGGCTAAGGAGGGCGTGAATATGAACTTTACTTTGATTCTCGAAGGAATTGCCGTCCTCGGCATCATGGGCGCCATCTTCGGTGCGCTGCTGGCGTTCGCCGCCAAGATCTTCCATGTGGAAGTCGACCCCAAGCAGGAGGCCGTGCGTGAGTGCCTCGCCGGCGCCAACTGCGGCGGCTGCGGCTACCCCGGCTGCGACGGCTATGCCGCTGCGGTCGCGGCGGGTCAGGCTCCGGTCAACTGCTGTGTCGCCGGCGGCCAGGAAGCTGCCGACAAGATCGCTGAGATCATGGGCGTCTCCGCCGGCGCGGAGGAGAAGATGGTCGCGTTCGTGCCGTGCTCCGGCGCGGAGGGCGTCGCCGTCAAGCGCTTCAACTACAAAGGGCCCCAGGATTGCCAGGCTGCCATGCTGTTCGGCGGCAAGAGCAACAAGGAGTGCCGCTTCGCCTGCATCGGCCTCGGCAACTGCGCCAGAGCCTGCAAGTTCGGCGCGATGCACATCGTCAACGGCGTTGCCAAGGTCGACCGCGACAAGTGCGTCGGCTGCATGGCCTGCGCTGATGCCTGCCCGAAGAAAATCATCGAGAAGGTGCCGTATAAGCAGGCTGTGCTCGTCGGCTGCCGCAATCAGGACAAGGGCGCCGTCACGCGCAAGATCTGCGACGTCGGCTGCATCGGCTGCATGAAGTGCCAGCGCGAGTGCCCGGCAGAAGCCATCAAGATCGAGAACTTCGTGTCCACGATCGACTATGACAAGTGCGTCGGCTGCGGCCACTGCGCCGATATCTGCCCGCGCGGCATCATCAGCCTTATGGATCTGGTCAAGCAGTAAGCTGCCGGCCGGTCAAAAAACCAATAGACAGACGGACATTTCGGTGTCCGTCTGTTTTTTTGCGCACGGGAGTGCCGAACGTCCCTTTTCCTGCGGCGCGCGATGTGTTACAATAGAAAAAATACGCGCAAGGAGGCCGCCATGTACCAGATCCGACCCGATGACTACACTGTGTTCCGGTGCCTGGCCGGGGTATGCCCGCAGACGTGCTGCGCCGCGTGGGAGATCGTTGTCGATCCGGACGCGCAGGACGCTTACCTGCGCCTGCAGCATCCGCTGGCGGCAAAGCTGCGGCGCGTGCTGCGCGTAGACAGCGAGGGCGATACGTACTTTGCGCAGACGGACGGGCGCTGCCCGTTTCTGTGTGCCGACGGCCTGTGCGAGCTGCAGCGCACGCTCGGCGAGCAGAGCCTGTGCCGCACGTGCCGGGATTTTCCGCGCTGGGAGGTGCTGCTGTGCGACCGGGTGGAGCAGGGGCTATCACCCGCGTGCCCGGAGGCCGCGCGGCGGCTGCTGGAGCGCTCCGCGCCCCTGCGCTTTGTCTCCGCGCCGCTGCCGGACGACGGGTATGTGCCCAGCGTGCGTGAGCGGCGGCTGACGGCCGCCGTCACGGCGGTACGCGACCGGGTGCTTGCGCTGCTGGCGCGGCCGGGGCACACGGCGTATGAAAATCTCGCGGCCGCGCGCGCTTTCGCGTGCGCAGCGCAGCGCCTGCTCGACCGGCACCGCATCGCGGCGCTGGCCGCCGGGGATGTGCCAGGGGTGACGGCCGATGCAGCGCCGGAGCCCATGCCGCCGGCGGCGCTGGCGGCGGCGTTCGCGTCCCCGGAGCCGCTCGATGCCCGCTGGCCGGAGCTGCTGCGGCGCGCGGCGGCGCTCCCTGCCTGCCCGCCGCCCAGAATGACGCCCGTGCAGCAGACATGCCTCGCGCAGACGATCGTCTGGCGGCACGGCATGGACGCGCTCGACGACCGTGACGTGGTCTTTCCCGTGCGGTATGCCGCGGCGACGCTGCGGCTGCTCGACTGTCTGGCGGCGGTGAGCGGCTGCACGGACGCGCAGCTCGTCGTGCTCGTCACGCGCGAGGTGGAAAATGACCCCGAAGCCCTGTCCCGGCTGCGCGCCGGGCTGCAGATAGAACCAAAAATGAATGCTCAGGAGGCACTCGACCATGAAAAAATGTGATTGCAAGATCATGAACACCCTCGGCAAGTACCAGAAAATCTGGCCGTGGATCGGCGTGGCGGGCTACGCCATCGACGGCGCGGAGGCTGTGCTCAAGCACACGAAGTGGGGCAAGGCACACTACAAGCTGCGCATGCTCATCCACGGCGCGGGCGCGGGGCTGCTGTGCCTCGGCGCGGGCGTACACACGGTGCAGGCGTTTGCAACGGGCAAAACGGACGTGCCCGCCGTCGTCAGCGGGTCGGTCATCGGCTCAGGCATCCTCGGCCTGAACTACACGCACGCCGCGGCCAAGAAAATCGGCCCGAAGCAGGCGCGCGTCATGCACCGCGTGTTCTGCGGCGTGACGGGCCTCGGCATGGCGATGCACGTATTTGCCGTCAAGCAGCCGAAGAAGTAAGATACGCGGGGAAGAAAGCAGACCGCAGCCGCAGCGGAACTGACCGCTGCGGCTGCGGTTGTGCTGCGCGCGGATGTGTGGTAAGATGAGACACAGTGCGCCGGGAGGCGGAATTTACGGGAGGAATGACCATGACTGAGAAGGAGAAAATGCTGCGCGGGATGCTGTATGACGCCGACGACAGCACGCTCTGCGCCGACCGTGTGCGGGCCAAGGAGCTGTGCCATGCCTACAATCAGCTGCGGCCCTCGGACGCGGCCGGGATGCGGGAGCTCCTCCAGCGGTTTCTGGGGGAAACGGGCGAGACGTTTTGCGTGACGGCCCCGTTCTGGTGCGATTACGGCTACAACATCCGGCTCGGGGAGCACTTTTACGCCAACCACAATCTCGTCATTCTCGACTGCGCCGCGGTGACGTTCGGCGAGCACGTGTTCGTGGCGCCAAACTGCGGGTTTTACACGGCCGGCCACCCGATCGACGCCGAGTGCCGCGAGCGGGGGCTGGAGTATGCTTACCCAATCACCGTGGGCGATCATGTGTGGATCGGTGGTGGCGTGCAGGTCATGCCCGGCGTCACGATCGGGAGCAATGTCGTGATCGGGGGCGGCAGCGTCGTCGTCAAAGACATTCCGAGCGATTCGGTCGCTGTCGGCAATCCGTGCAGGGTCATTCGGCCGATCACGGAGGCGGACAAACAGACCTGCTGGGACAGATAGCGCGCGGCCGCATGGCAAGAGGAACGCAGGACGCAAATCAAAATGCGGAGGCCAGACAAAATAAAAAAAGAAAAGCGGTTTGAGATCGTATATCAGGAAGGCGGCTTTATGAGCGCGAAAACGATCTATGTGGACAAAGAGACCGGCGTGAATTATCTCTTTATCGTCAGCGGATATGCGGGCGGATTGACGCCGCTGCTGGATGCAGAGGGGAAACCCGTCGTCACCAAAGAAACGGCTGACTGAGCAGATCGCGCTTTCTTGTCCGGCGCGAAGCGGCGCTTTGATCGTGCGTACACAAAACCCCCGCCCGGCGTGACCATTCGGTCACGCCGGGCGGGGGTTTCTTTGATGGGCCGGGGCTCACCCGGTGGTGACATAGCTGCCGGATTCCGGCGCCTTGGCGAGAAACGGCACGAAGCGCGTCGCGGCGTCAAAGCTGCTGTCGGCCGCGATGGCGCTCTGGAGCGTGGCGACGTTATCGGCCGAGGCGAACACGCACACGCGGTCAAACAGCTTCGGGAACACCGCCATGTCCTGCCCGGACTGCGCGGCCCTGCTTTGCAGGATAGAGTCCGCGCTCACGATGGTGCTCACGCGCAGGCCCGTGGCGGTCAGGTTCGCGCGCAGGTACTTTGCCAGCGACACGACCGCGTCCGTGCGCGAGGGCGTGCCGCTCTGGGACGTATATTTGACCTCCGTGTCGGACAGCGGCTGCTGCAGGTACGAGAACGCGACCTCGTCAAAGCCCAGGTCGTGCAGCTCCTTGCAGAGGCTGACGAGGTAGGTGCGGATGAACGTGTTGTACGGGTCGACCCAGCCGCCGGAGCTGTCGGTGTACGCGCTGCCGGACGCGGTCTGCAGCGCGGTGGCGGCGTAGCGCTCGGCCATGAGCGTGTCGACGCACGTGCTCACGACGGCGACGAGGTAGATGTTCTGCCCCTTGACGGTCTGGATCGCGTCGGCAAGCTCGGCCGTGCCGTTGACGCCGTAGGCCGCGGCGTCCGAGACGCCGGACTTCCAGCTCAGCGTGCCGCCGGGGGCTTTCATCTGCAGCACGAGGGCGTTGCCGCCCGCCGCCTTCACGGCGGAGGCCGCGCGCGTGAGCCCGTCGGGCGTGATCTTGTCGGCCGTCAGATACTGCCCGTGCAGCTCGGTGAGGCCCTTGCCCGCGTCGGAGACGATGCCGGAATAGTCCGGGTCCTCGAGCACGAGCTCGGTGTCGACCGTCTCGGGCTGGCCGCTCTCGGTGACGGGGGCGGCCGTCTCCATGATGGGGAAGACGACGTGCAGAGAGCCGTCGCTGTCATAAACAATGTATTTCTGGCCGGCGAAGAACAAAATCACCGCCAGCACGATCAGCCCGGCGAGGATCCACAAGATCACCGGCCAGGCCTTGCCCCGGCTGCGCCGGGCGCGGTAAACGTCGTTGCGATGGGCGCGCATCGGCACACCTCCTTTGGGTCAGGCGGCGTCAGCCGCGGTTTTCAATGTCGCTGATGAGGGCGATGCGGCGCGCGTGGCGGCCACCCTCAAACTCGGTGTTGAGGAACGTGTCCACGATCTTGAGCGCGAGGCCCGGGCCGAGCACGCGCGCGCCCATGGCGAGGATGTTCGCATCGTTGTGGCGGCGGGTCATCTCGGCGGAGTAGCAGTCGCCGCACAGGGCGGCGCGGATGCCCTTGACCTTGTTGGCGGAGATGGAGATGCCGATGCCGGTGCCGCAGATGAGGATGCCGCGCTCGCACTCCCCGCCCGCGACGGCGCGGGCCACGGCCTCGCCGTAGATGGGGTAGTCGCAGCTCTCTTCGCTGTACGTGCCGAAGTCCTTGTAGGCAAGGCCCAGCTCGTCGAGATGGCGCATGACCTCCTGCTTGAGGGCAAAACCGCCGTGGTCACATCCGATCGCAATCATAAACAATACCTCGATTTCTGTAATTTCCCCGGCGTTAAAACGGCCAGTCCGGGAGCCATTTGAGCACATTCCATGCATAGTCGCGCGGGATCGTCACGCCCGTGAGCACGGGGAAAAACAGCGCGAAGAGCACGCCGTTTGCCGCCGTGAAGGCATACACGATGCCGAGATAGCCGCGCTGCCGCAGCCGGTCGAACACGTACCCGAGCGCGAGCACGAGAAAGAGCGTCGCCGCGAAGTAGTGGTATTCGAACGTCAGGCGTGAGATGAACACCCACGGCAGCACCTGCGCCAGATAGCCGACGAGGAGAAACAGCGCCGTGCGGTCGCGCTTCGCCGCGCGGTATGCGAGCACCGGCAGCGCCAGCAGCCCGCCCCAGCACAGCAGGGGATTGACGAACGCGCCGATGGTCGACACCGTCCCGTCGCCATACGACAGGTAGTAGAGGATCGGCCGCAGGTCGAGCAGCCACTGCCACCAGCGCGAGGAATACGGATGCGTGGCGACAAGGCCGGAATGATAGGTAAACATGAAGCGCTGGTTTTCCAGCACGATGGCGGCGTATTCGCGCGTGAAGTACATGCCCGCGCCGTGCAGGTCGCGCGCCGCGCCGTAGGGGTAATAGCTCGCGTAATAGATCATGCCCGGCACGAGCACGAAAAACACGAGGCAGAAGCCGATGTTGCCGAGCAGGCGGTGCGCATACCGGCGGCCGTCACCGTCCCGGTGCGCCTGTACACCTGCAAAGATCCAGTGCAGCGCCCAGAGCACGCCGAGGCCCGCCCCGGCATAGAGACACGTCCACTTCGTGGCCGCGCCGATGCCGAACGTGACGCCGCAGGCGGCGAGGTGGCGCAGCCGCCCCTCCGTGAAGTACCGGTACAAAAACAGGTACATGAGCAGGATGAAAAACGTCGCAAAGCTGTCGATCGTCGCAATGCGCGTCTGCGTCAGGTGCATGAAGTCGAACGCCAGCAGCGCCGCGCCGCACAGGGCCACGCGGTCGTCGCGGAACATCCGGCGCAGCAGATCCCACATCAGCGGCAGCATGGCCACGCCGAAGAGCGTGCCCATGAAGCGCCAGCCGAACGGCGTCATGCCGAAGAGCACGATGCCGAGCGAGAGGATCTCCTTGCCGAGCGGCGGGTGCGAGACTTCATACGGATACACGCCGCGCAGGTGCTCATAGGCCGTGCGCGCGTGGTAGATCTCATCAAAATACGTGCTGTTGTAGTACGTGGACGCGGCGGGCACGGTGTCCGCTTCGTCGCAGAGCGCGTCCGCGCTCGCAGGGCCGGTGATGGCGCGCACGCCGATGCGGCTGCCCTGCGGGTCATAGAGTGCGAGCTCGCCGAGCTCCATGTGCGCGCTCGCCGTGATGCGCACATAGGCCGCCGCTGCGGGCGCGGTGTCGGCCATTTCCGGCTGAAGCCACTTGAAGAGGTCGGCGTAGCCCTGCGGCATCGTGCCGGCGGGCGTGAAGGTCACGCCGTCGGTCGAATAGGCGAGGGTGTATTCGCCGGTCGACAAACCGGGGTAGTACCACACGGCGGCAATTTCACTCTCGCGCTCGAGCGCGAGTACGGCGGATTCCCCCGCCTCGAACGAGCAAAACTGCTGCGGGCCGCGCGCAGAGCCGAGGCTAAAGAACGCTGCGACGGCGTACACCGCCGTCAGCGCCGTGATGCCAAGCCCGCCGCGGCGGCCCGTGCGCCGGGGGATAGGGTCGCGTGCGGGCAAAACCAGATGCGCCAGCAGCGTGAGCGTGAGCGTAATGGCGGCTGCGAGCAGAATGTACCGGAGCGCTGCCATGCGCTGCCCCCTCCCTTCGCCGGAATGCCGGATGGTCTATATTATAGTACAGCGCGGCGGCCCTGTCCAGAAAAGAATCCGCCGGAGGGGCGGCAGCACTTGACAACTGTCCGGAATAAAGTTAGAATAATGTGATTATATTTTTGGCGGCGGATGGAGCGCCGACACGAATATCGTTATGTTCCCGGCGGGTGCGCTTGATGGCCCGCCTTTTCCAACTTGAAAAAATATCGTAGAAAAAATCTGAAGAAACGGAGGATCACAATTTCATATGTCGTTACCAATAGCACTCGGTTGTATCATCGCAGCGCTTGTGGTTGGTTGTATCCTTGGCGGGCTTTACCGCAAAAAGGTCTCGGAGCGCGAGATCGGCAGTGCGGAAGAGAAGGCCAAGCAGATCATAAATGATGCCTATAAGAGTGCCGAGAGCAAGCGGCGCGAGACCCTGCTCGAGGCCAAGGAAGAGATCCACAAGAGCCGGACGGAGTACGAACGCGAGGTCAAGGAACGCCGCGCGGAGCTGCAGAAGCAGGAGCGCCGCCTCCAGCAGAAGGAGGAGACCCTCGACCGCAAAACAGACACGCTCGACAAAAAGACGGACGCCCTCAACCAGAAGATCGCCGCGATCGACACCAAGCAGAATGAGATCAATCAGCTCAAAAAGACCCAGATGGAGCTGCTCGAGAAGATCTCCGGCTATACGGTCGAGGAGGCCAAGGCCTTCCTCATCAACAGCCTGAAGGACGACGTCGTGCATGAGCAGGCGCTCATGGTCAAGGAGGTCGAGGCCCAGTACAAGGATGAGGCCGATACCCGCGCCCGCGAGATCATCGCCACCGCCATCCAGCGCTGCGCCGCCGACCATGCCAGCGAAGTGACCGTGTCGGTCGTGCCGCTGCCGAACGACGAGATGAAGGGCCGCATCATCGGCCGCGAGGGCCGCAACATCCGCGCCATCGAGACGCTCACCGGCTGCGACCTCATCATCGACGACACGCCCGAGGCCATCACGCTCTCGAGCTTCGACCCCGTGCGGCGCGAAGTCGCGCGCATCGCGCTCGAAAAGCTCATTCAGGACGGCCGCATTCACCCCGCCCGCATCGAGGAAATGGTCGCCAAGGCCCAGAAGGAGGTCAACGCCACCATCAAGGCCGAGGGCGAGCGCGCCGTTTTCGAGACGAACATCCACGGCCTGCATCCCGAGCTCATCAAGCTGCTCGGCCGCATGAAGTACCGCACCAGTTACGGCCAGAATGTGCTCAACCACTCCATCGAGGTTTCGCACATTGCCGGCCTGCTCGCTGCCGAGCTCGGCGTCGACGTGGCCACCGCCAAGCGCGCCGGCCTCCTGCACGATATCGGCAAGGCCATCGACCACGAGGTCGAGGGCAGCCACGTGACCATCGGCGTCAACATCGCCCGCAAGTACAAGGAGTCGGAGGAAGTCATCCACGCCATCGAGGCCCACCACGGCGACGTGGAGGCCCACACCGTCGTCGCCTGCCTCGTTCAGGCGGCCGACGCCATCTCCGCTGCGCGCCCCGGCGCCCGGCGCGAGAACATCGAGAACTATGTCAAGCGTCTCGAAAAGCTCGAGGAAGTCACCAAGAGCTTCCCCGGCATCGCCAACTGCTTTGCCATTCAGGCCGGCCGCGAGATCCGCATCATGGTCAAGCCCGAGGAGGTTTCGGAGGATCAGATGGTGCTGCTCGCGCGCGACATCGCCAAGAAGATCGAGGACGAGCTGACCTACCCCGGCCAGATCAAGGTCAATCTCCTGCGCGAGACCAAGGCCATCGACTACGCGAAGTAAACCCAAGCACAAACAAAACGCCCGCCGGATATCCGGCGGGCGTTCGTGCATTTGCTGCCTTTTGGCGGCGGTGGGCGCAAGTGCCGGTTTTGCGACAGATGCATGAAAAACGAATCTGTTACAAAAAGGAAAGAAACACTTGACAAAAACAGCCGATTTATGGTAATATTTTTCTGGAACTGATAAAAATTGTTCTAAAACACGAAAGGAGAGTAAAATTCATGATTTGGGATTGCCCGTTTTGCTTCCTCGGATGGCTGCATGATCAGTGGGGCTGGGACCCCGAAATGGCCGAGAAGTTCAGATCTATGTGCCCGAACAAGTAATTCATTTTTTGTGTGCTGTTAACCGGTAGCACGCTGCCAGCCCGCCCGGGGCTGAGCCAACCTTACGAGGCCTGACGCTTTGCGTCAGGCTTTGTTTTTTTGCCCGGTTTGACAGTCCGCGCTGGGGGCGCTTTACGCTTCGGTGGGATGAAATTCGTACATATGGCTTTGGCGTGAATTCATTTTCGTACATGTCTGCATCATTTTTGCATTTCTCACGGAACGAGGTGGAGTATGTGCCGAAAAACGGCATGGAGCTGCTGCGGATCGGCCGTGACCGGATCATTTTTCAGTATCGGCCGTCCATCTGGGCGGCGCTGACAGAGTATATGCCGCGGGACATGGTCAAGCGGCTGGACGATGTGATCCGCAATGAACGCGGCGGGCATTTCCGGGCAGGCCCGGCGCGTGAGCGGACGAGCCTGCTGCACCGTGGATAGAGAAGAAAGCAGACAGCAAAAAATCCGGCGCCCTCATCGCGGGCGCCGGATCTTGCTTTGTCTGTTGTTTTGCAGGGGCAGGGGGAATCAGTACATACCGCCCATGTCCGGGGCAGCCGGAGCGGCCGGAGCGGCCTTCTCGGGCAGGTCGGCCACCAGGGACTCGGTGGTCAGGACCATGGAGGAGACGGACGCGGCGTTCTCGAGCGCGCTGCGGCAGACCTTGGTCGGGTCGACGATGCCGTTTTCGATCATGTCGCCGAAGGTGTCGTGCGCGGCGTCGTAGCCGTAGTTGACGCTCTTGCTCTTGCTGACCTTGTCGAGGATGACCGCACCCTCAACACCGGCGTTGGCCGCGATCTGGCAGATCGGGGCACGCAGAGCGGCTGCGATGATGTTCGCGCCGGTCTTCTCATCGCCGGAGAGCTTGGCAGCGGTCGCCTGTGCGGCCTTGCTGGCCACGACATACGCCGTGCCGCCGCCGGCCACGATGCCCTCTTCGACGGCTGCGCGGGTCGCGTTGAGCGCGTCCTCGATGCGCAGCTTCTTTTCCTTCATCTCGGTCTCGGTTGCAGCGCCGACCTTGATGACCGCAACACCGCCGGACAGCTTTGCCAGGCGCTCCTGCAGCTTCTCCTTGTCGTACTCGGAGGTCGTCGTCTCGATCTGGGCGCGGATCTGCGCGATGCGGCCCTGAATGTCGTCCTTGGCCCCGGCACCCTCGACGATGGTCGTGGTCTCTTTCGTGACCTTGACCTGACGCGCGCGGCCCAGCTGAGCCAGCGTGGTGTCCTTGAGCTCCATGCCGAGGTCGGTCGAGATGACCTGGCCGCCGGTCAGGATGGCGATATCCTGCAGCATTTCCTTGCGGCGGTCGCCGAAGCCGGGGGCTTTGACGCACACGCAGGTGAACGTGCCGCGCAGCTTGTTGAGGATGATGGTGGCCAGCGCCTCGCCCTCGATGTCATCGGCGATGATGACGAGCTTCTTGCCCGCGTTCAGCACGGCCTCGAGCACCGGCAGGATCTCCTGAATGTTCGAGATCTTCTTGTCCGTGATGAGGATGAGCGCGTCGTCAATGACGGCTTCCATCTTGTCGTTATCCGTGACCATATACGGGGTGACATAGCCCTTGTCGAACTGCATGCCCTCGACGACCTCGGAATAGGTCTCGGCGGTCTTGCTCTCCTCGACGGTGATGACGCCGTTCTGGCTGACCTTCTCCATCGCCTCGGCGATGAGCTGGCCAATGTGTTCGTCACCGGAAGAGATCGCGCCGACACGCGCGATGTCGCTCGTGCCGCTCACGGGCTGGGAGTTCGTGCGGATGGCGTCGACAGCCGCGTCGGCCGCCTTCTGGATGCCGCGGCGCATGACCATCGGGTTCGCACCGGCGGCCAGGTTCTTCAGACCCTCGCGGATCATCGCCTGCGCCAGAACGGTGGCGGAGGTGGTGCCGTCGCCCGCGACGTCGTTGGTCTTCGTGCTCACTTCGCGGATGAGCTGCGCGCCCATGTTCTCAAACGGGTCCTCGAGCTCGATCTCTTTTGCGATCGTCACGCCGTCGTTCGTGATCAGCGGAGCGCCGAACTTCTTGCCCAGCACCACGTTGCGGCCCTTGGGGCCGAGGGTGATCTTGACGGTATCTGCAAGCTGATCCACGCCGCGCTGCAGCGCCTTGCGTGCTTCTTCACCATAAATGATCTGTTTTGCCATAATGATAGCCTCCTAAAATCAAAGCGGTTGGATTACTCGACGACGGCCAGAATGTCGCCCTGACGCACGATGGAATATTCCTCGCCGTCCACTTTCACGGTGGTGCCGGAGTACTTGCCGACGATCACGCGGTCGCCCGCGGCCACGGTCATCTTCACTTCGTTGCCGTCCACCATGCCGCCCGGGCCGACTTCCACGACCTCGAACATCTCGGGCTTCTCCTGCGCGGATGCTGCCAGGATCAGGCCGCTCTTCGTCTTTTCCTCTGCCTTGAACTGCTTGAGGATCACTCGGTCTGCCAACGGTTTGAGTTTCATGATCTATATGCCTCCTAATATTGAATACAAAAAAGCGATGCGTTAGCACTCAATTCCTCGGAGTGCTAACGCATCATACTATACCACAATTTTTCGGATTATCAAGCCCCTGGCGAAATTTTTTTGTAAACGTTTTGTGACCGCGTTTTTTCGTCAGGCGTGGACAAATTCGCGCGTCTCGTGGCCGCCCGTGGTCTCGGGGTGGAAGAAGGCCATGTTCGCCGGCACGAGGAAGTTCACGCCGCCGGGGATGAGGTCGAAGTTTACGTGCTTGCTCCAGAGCGCCTCACCGTCGATGTTCACGACGAGATCCTGCTCGCTGTCGATCTCGAGATGACCGCCCTCGAGATGGGTGATGAATTTTTCCAACTCACGGTAGCGGCCCTTGGCGTACTTGCCGACGAGCCGGATGAACTGCAGGCGCGACACGTCGCGCACGACGAGAAACTCCAGCTTGCCGTTATCGGGCCGGGAGTCGGTGATGGGGTTGAAGCCGCCGCCGTAGAACCGGCCATTGCACGCGCAGATGAGCGACGTGCCGCCGCTGTAGTCCATGCCGCAGCCGCGCACGGTCAGCGGCTGGGCGATGCCCTTGAAGAGGTTGGCCACGGCGGACAGCACATAGCTGTCGTGATACTGGTGCACCTCGGTGCCGATGCGCGCGTCGATGCCGACGGAGCAGATGTTGACCGCGTAGCGCCCGCAGCACTCCATCACGTCGAGCGGACGCACTTCGCCGTGCACGAGATCGCTCAGGTCGAAAAAGCGGTCCTTTTCCTCGCCGAACATTTTGATGAAGTCGTTGCCCGTGCCGCAGGGGAAGTGGGTCACGGCGACGTTATCGTGCCCGACGGCGCCGTTGACGCACTCGTTGAGCGTGCCGTCGCCGCCGCAGGCATATACCCGCAGCTCCTCGCCGGAAGCGGCCTCGGCCTTGATCTTCGCGCACGCATCCATGGGCGCGGTCGTGATGTAGACCTCATAGGCGTCCGCGCTGCCCTCGAGCGCGAGGCGCGCCTGCTCGGCCACGTATTCATGCCGGTCCTTGCCGCCGGCGACGGGGTTGACGATGAACAGATGTTTCATAGCTCCATTCCTGCACTTTCGACAAAATAATACCATCACTATACCCCGGTCGGCGGTGACGCGCAAGAGGGGAATGTGAATATTTGCGATTTTTTAACTACCGGTGTGAAATATATGCGGCCGTGCGTCGGATATGCGGCTTCACACGTCTTTCGTGTACTGGAACAGGTCGCAGCGGAGCGTGCCGTTGTAGAGCTTGCGCTTCTTGTCCGCCGGGCGGCCGAATGCGCGCTCAAACTCCGTGTGCGAGCTCAGCAGGTAGAGCCGCCAGTGCTCCGTTTTGGCATAGGCTGCGCCGAAGGCGGTGTAGAGCGCCTCGGCCTCGCGCTTTTCCATCAGGCGCTCGCCGTAGGGCGGATTCGTGACGATGACGCCGCGGTCGGTCGTGCGGTCAAATTCCCGCGCGTCCGCCACCGCGAAGGTGATGCAGTCGTCCACGCCGGCGCGGCGGGCATTGTCGCGCGCCATGGCGACGGCGCGGGGGTCGATATCCGAGGCAAAGATGTGATACTCGCCGTGAAACTCGCGTGCGCGCGCTTCCTCGCGCGCCTGCGGCCAGACCTCGGCCGGCAGCCACGCCCACTGCATGGCCGCAAAGTCGCGCCTGATGCCCGGTGCGCGGCCCTTGGCGGCCAGCGCCGCCTCGATGGCGATCGTGCCGCTGCCGCAAAACGGGTCGCAGAGATCGCCCCGGCCGCGGTAGCCCGCGATGTCCACGAGCGCGGCGGCCAGCGTCTCGCGCAGGGGCGCGGCCACGTGCGCCGGACGGTAGCCGCGCTTGTGCAGCGGCGTGCCGGTCGTGTCGAGATAGAGCGTGGCCGTGTCGTGCACGAGCGAGAACTGGATCTGGTACAGCGCGCCGGTCTCGGCAAACCACGTCACATGATAGCGCTGCTTGAGCGACTCGACGACGGCTTTTTTGATGATCTTCTGGCAGTCGGGCACGGAGTGCAACGCCGACTCCAGACTGTAGCCCTTGACGGGGAAGGCCGCGTCCGCGGGCAGGTACTGCGCCCACGGCAGGGCCTTCACGCCCTCGAAGAGCGCGTCAAACGTCGGGGCGGGGAAGCTGCCCAGCTCGAGCAGCACGCGCTCGCCGAAGCGGCAGCGGAGGTTCATGCGCGCGATGTCCGCGTCCGTGCCCGTGCAGCGCACGCGGCCGTTTTCGGGCATGACGCTGCGCAGGCCCATGTGGCGCAGCTCGTTGCCGAGCGGGCCCTCGAGCCCGAACAGGCACGGCACGCACAGTTTGTGCTCAGGCATTGGGCGTGTCCTCGGTTTCGTCAGATTTTTCAGGCTCGGCCGGGGTTTCCGGGGCTTCCGGTTCGGCTGGGGTTTCCGCTTCCGGCTTGGCCTCGGGCGTTTCCTCCGGAGCGGTCTCCGGCTCGGCTGCGGCCTCCGGGGTCTCCTCCGGTGTGGTTTCCGGGTCGACCGGGGTCTCGGGCGTCATGTCCACGAGCTCGAACGTGATGTCCGGCAGCTTCTGCTCGTCATACTTGCCGCAGAGGATGCGGATGAACACGACGATGGCATAGATCAGGCAGGCGACGGCCGCGACCGTCAGCCCCTCGACCCAGCCCTGCGGGATGCCGCCGACGTAGTCCACGCGCACGATGGCGTCGGGCAGGTAGTCGGCCGCGTCGTCACTGTCGCCGATCGCGCCGATCTTCTGCAGATAGTCATGGTTGTCCGTGTACCAACTGTAGATCTCGGACGAGACGGCCTCCGGCATGGCCTTGACCGTGCCGGTGACGCGGATGAAGCTGTCGATGGAGTAGCTCTGGCCCTGCAGGACGCTGGTGGTCGCATCGGCAATGGTCTTGACCGAGGCGTCCCACCGCGCGGGGAAGCGGAAGGCCACGAGCTGCCCGCCGATGGGCACGACGGCGTACTGCGCGCTGCCGCCGGCGGGGTCTTCGAACGTGTCGAGGATGAAGACGATGTCGTGCTGCACGAACGTGCCGGGGTCGGCGTCGAACGTGCCTTCGATACTCTGCGCGCCCTTAGCGATACGGAACACGCCGAAGCCGGAGGCCGCCAGCAGCACCACGGCCGCCAGCACGCCCGCGATGCCGCGCCAGAGCGCGTGACGCCAGCGCGCGCCATGCTCGGCCTTCTGCGCGGGGGCGGCTGTTTCCGGGGCCTCTGGGGCCTTCGGTGCTTCCGTGCCTTCCGGAGCCGGGGCGGTTTCCGGCTGGGTAGTCTGTTCGATGTTTGTGGTTTCCGGCGCGGCCGTATCGGGGGCCTGCTGAGCCGGGGTCTTGTTTTCGTCCATAAGGAACTCCTTTCTCAGATCGTGGCGGCGGTGTCAAGCATGGCGTCGAGCACGCAGCAGGCGAGCGCGGCCTCCATGACCGGGATCGCCCGCGGGGCGAGGCACGGGTCGTGCCGGCCGTTGATGCGCAGCGGCGTTTCCTCCATTGTGGCCAGGTCGACCGACGGCTGCTCGCACGCGATCGACGGCGTCGGCCGCAGGGCCATGCGCACGACGAGCGGCATGCCGTTGGTGATGCCGCCGTTGATGCCGCCGGCATTGTTCGAGGCCATGGTGATGTGCCCGTTTTTCAGGCGGATGGGGTCGTTGGCTTCGCTGCCGCGCATTTCGGCGAGGGCGAAGCCGCGGCCGAACTCCACGCCCTTCACGCCGGGGATGGCATAGAGCATGCCGGCGATGCGGCTCTCCATGCCGCCGAAGAGCAGCCCGCCGACACCGGCGGGTACGCCCGTGACGACGCACTCGAGCTCGCTGCCGACGGAGTCGCCGGCGCTGCGCGCGTCGAGAATGGCGCGCTTCATGTCAAAGTTCAGCTCCCTGCCCGTCGCCTGGCCGACGCGCACGGCGTTTGCCGTGATCGTGATGCCGCGGCGCTCGAGGATCTGCCGGCAGACTGCTCCGGCGAACACGAGGCAGGCCGTGAGCCGGCCGCTGAACGGGCCGCCGCCGCGCAGGTCGGCGTGGCCGCCGAAGCGCACGGTCGCGGCGTAGTCCGCGTGGCTCGGGCGCGGGATCTCCGGGTGATAGGCCGCACTGTCCTGGTCCTTGTTGCGGAAGATGGCCGAGATCGGCGCGCCGGTCGTCACGCCGTTGAGGATGCCGCTCATCACGAGCGGATCGTCCGTCTCTGAGCGGTGGGTCGTCAGGTCGGACGAGCCGGGGGCGCGCCGGCGCATCTGGATGCGCACGGCGTCCATGTCGATGGCCTCACCGGCCGGGACACCGTCGAGCACGACGCCGATCGCCGGGCCGTGCGACTCGCCGAAGATCGTCACTTTTACGCGTTCGCCATAGGTATTCATGCGTTTGCCTCGCTGTTCGTTCAAAATAAAGGATACAGATAACCATACAACATTTTTCCGGTCTTGTAAATGCCTTTTGCGTGCGCGCGGGGGTCATGGGCGCGCGGATTTTACAGATTGGACATGAAAACGCCGTGCCGGTTGCTTTATAATAAGAACAAATTGTGAAAATGATACCCGGCGCGCAAGTGCGCCGGCGAAGGAGGCAATATCACATGAGCCAGAAAGTGCTCGTCGTGGAGGACGATAACAACATCGCAGAGCTGCTGCGTCTGTACCTGCAGAAGGACGGGTTCGAGGTCTCGCACGCGGCCGACGGCGGCAAGGCCGTCGAGATGGCCAAGGAGATCCAGCCCGACCTCGTGCTGCTCGATATCATGCTGCCCGTCATGGACGGCTGGCAGGTCTGCCGCGAGCTGCGCAAGACCATGAAAATGCCCATCATCATGCTCACCGCCAAGGGCGAGACCGAGGACAAGGTCTCCGGCCTGGAGATGGGCGCGGACGACTACATCGTCAAGCCCTTCGAGGTCAAGGAGCTGCTCGCGCGCGTGCACGCCGTGCTGCGCCGCACCGGCGACGACGGCAAGCCCAAGAGCAAGAAGCTCACGTTCGACAAGCTCGTCATCAACCTCGACTCCTATGAGCTGATCGTCGACGGCAAAAAGATCGACACGCCGCCCAAGGAGATGGAGCTGCTGTACCACCTCGCGGCGACGCCCAACCGCGTCTACACCCGCAACCAGCTGCTCGACGAGGTGTGGGGCTTTGACTACTTCGGCGACAGCCGCACCGTCGACGTGCACATCAAGCGCCTGCGCGAGAAGCTCGAGGGCGTGTCCGACAAGTGGACGCTCAAGACCGTCTGGGGCGTGGGCTATAAGTTCGAAGCGGAAGAGACGTAAGTGAAGAGTATTTATTTCAAAAACTTCGCCGCGACCGCCGTCATGGTCATGTTCAGCTTCCTCATCCTCGGCACGGCGTTCGTGTTCCTCGGCCGCAGCTATGTCATCAGCGAATACCGCGACAACATGGTCTCCAACGCCGAGGAGGTCAGCCACGCCGCGCAGGCGCTCGTGCGCGACGGTGAGCTCTCGAACTGGGACCTGCGCATGGTCATCAGTACCCTGGCGCAGTCGACCGGCAACCACATCTTCATCACGGACACCGATGGGACGATCGTGTCCTGCTCGTGCCGCAACATCGCCTGCGAGCACCTCGGCCGCACGGTCGGCTCGGCGCAGCTGACGCAGCTGCGCAGCGACGGCAAGTTCAACCTCATCACGAACCTCGGTGGGTTTTATGCCTCACCGCACTACGTCGTCGCGCAGCCGATCACCATCGGCGCGGACGCGCGCGTGATCGGCTATGTGTTCGTGGCCACGAACAGCGCCACGATCATCGACGGCTGGCGAACGTTCGTGTGGGTGTTTCTCGCCGCGTCTGCTGCCGTGATGATGATCGCGCTGCTGCTCTCGCTCGTGACGAGCAAGCGCATGGCTCAGCCGCTCGACGAGATGGCCGTCGCGGCCAAGAAGTTCGCCCACGGCGACTTTTCCGCCCGCGTTACGGACGACGGACGCACCGACGAGGTCGGCGCGCTCATCTCGGCCTTCAACACCATGGCCGACTCCCTTGAAACGAGCGAGCAGCGCCGCAACGCCTTCATCGCCAACGTCTCGCACGAGCTCAAGACCCCCATGACCACCATCGCCGGCTTTGCCGACGGCATTCTCGACGGCACGATCCCCAAGGATCAGGAGGACAAGTACCTCGCCACCATCGCCGACGAGACGCGCCGGCTCTCGCGCCTCGTGCGCAGCATGCTCGACATGTCGCGCCTTGAGAGCACGGGCGAGGATCTGACGCGCCGGCGCGAGTTTGACATCTCGGAGAAGATCGTCAGCACCATGCTCAGCTTTGAGGCGCGCGCCAACGACAAGCAGCTCGATGTCGATCTGCAGCTGCCCGAGGACTCCATGCAGGTGCTCGCAGACCCGGACGCCATCACGCGCGTGCTCTATAACCTGATGGACAACGCCGTCAAGTTCGCCGCGCCCGGCAGCACGCTGTGCGTTTCGCTCTGGAAGTCGGAGGGCAAGGCCTACGTCTCCGTGCGCGACCACGGCGAGACCATCCCGCCCGACGACCTGACGTTCATCTTCGACCGCTTCCACAAGTCCGACCGCAGCCGCAGCCTCGACCGCGACGGCGTGGGGCTCGGATTGTATCTGGTCAAGAGCATCCTCGACGCGCACGGCGAGGACATTGCCGTCACGAGCCGCGACGGTGTGACGGAGTTCGTGTTCACGCTCACGCTTGCAAAGCCCGCGCCCAAGCCCACCGCCAAGCCCGAGAGCACCGGCCGCCGGGGCGGGCGCAAGAGTTCATGATTTGTTCGCGGAATTCATAAAATGTTTGTTTTCCATTCATAAGCAGCACAAAATCACGTGCTATCATCAAATCGTTCCTTGGGAGGGACACCACAATGTACGACAACGTCCGCAAACCGGAGTCCGACTGGTATGAGGCCGGCTACACCGCGCCCCGCACCGATACCGCAGGCACCGGCTGCTACGACTCCTACTGGAGCCCGTCGCAGGCCGCCGCGCCGAAGAAAAAGCCCCATCAGGGGCTGAAGATCACGATGATCATCCTCGGCGTGCTCGTACTCATCATCGCGTCCTGCTATGTGTTCGCCGGCCGCGGCCGGGATTCCATCTCCGTCGACGGCGATCCGGGCCAGCACGGCAGCGTGACGCTCCCCCGCGAGGACACGGACGATGACACCACCGTCACCGGCAAGAACGAGCTGCCCGCCGCGCCGACCGACCCCGGCGTGACCATGACGCTCCAGCCCGCCGGGGGCAGCGCGCTCACGCTGCAGAGCGTGTATGCCAAGTGCCTGCCGTCCGTCGTCGGCATCCATGCCGACATCAGCCGCAGCGAATACAGCACCGGCACGGGCATCGTGCTCACTGCCGACGGCTACATCGTCACGAATACGCACGTGCTCGACGGCGCCAAGGCCGTCACCGTGACGACCTCGGACGGTACCGAGTACACCGGCAAGCTCGTCGGTGCGGACGCCGTGAGCGACATCGCCGTGCTCAAGATCGAGGCGCAGGGCCTCACGCCCGCCGAATTCGGCGACTCCAGTTCCCTGCAGGTCGGTGACGACGTCGTGTCCATCGGCAACCCGCTCGGCGAACAGCTGCGCTGGACGATGACCAACGGCATCATCTCCGCCATCAACCGCGACATGGTCTATAACGGGCACAGCATGACGCTCCTGCAGACCAATGCCGCCATCAACGAAGGCAACTCCGGCGGCCCGCTCATCAATATGTATGGGCAGGTGATCGGTATCACGAACATGAAGGCCCTGTCCACGGGTGTGGAGGGCATCGGCTTTGCGATCCCGACCGCGTCCATCCGCCCGATCGTCAATGCGCTGCTCGCAGACGGCCGCGTTTCCGGCCGCGTGAGCATCGGCATCACCGTGGGCGCTGTGTCCTCCGCCGCTTCTGAATACTACGATCTGCCTGATGGGCTGTATATCAGCGCCGTCGCCGAGGGCTCGGATGCCGAAAAGCAGGGCATCCAGTCCGGCGATATGCTGCTGGCCGTCAACGGTCAGGCCGTGACCACCACCTATGATGTCAGCGCCGCGAAGGACGGGCTGAAGGTGGGCGACACCGTCACGCTGACCATCTACCGCGACGGCAAAACGTTCGACGTCGACGTCAAGCTCGTCGATACGAACGACATCTCTTAATTTGCTAGTTTCTCCCTCCTCATATTCTCCTCTCTATTGAACGAACCCCAGATGGGTAAAACCATCTGGGGTTTGTTCTATATTGGGGTAAAAATGATGCTGCTGCGCTGTGAAATTGAGCCGTAGGGGAAGGCTTTCCAGATCCGGACCTTCCGGTGTCTACGGTGATGCACTGCACCCCTGTCACGCCAGCACAGCCGTGAAGCAGTGCCACTCCTCGAGCGTGTCGTGCGCCGTGACGGTGAAGCCCGCGCGCGTGAGCGCGGCGGCCACCTCGTCCTCGCGCCCGTCGATGATGCCCGAGCACACGAACGTGCCGCCCGGGGCGAGAAACGCCGGGGCGAGCGCGGCCAGCGGGATGATGACGTCGGCCACGATGTTCGCCAGCACGATATCATATCCCGTGCCGAGACGGCGGCGCAGGCCGGCGTCGGCAAGAATGTCGCCCGCGCAGACGGTGAACTTGTCGTCATAAAACCCGTTGAGCGCGGCGTTGGCTGCCGCGACCTCCGGGGCTTTGGGGTCAATGTCGCAGCCGGTGACGTGCGCGCAGCCGAGCAGCAGCGCGCCGATGCCGAGAATGCCGCTGCCGCAGCCGAGGTCGAGCACCGTCCTGTCCGCGCCGGCGCAGTGCTCGAGCGCGGCGAGGCACATGCGCGTCGTGGCGTGGCTGCCCGTGCCGAAGATGAGGCCGGGGTCGAGCCGCAGCGGCAGGCGGCCGTCCGCCGGCGCGTCGAGCCACTCGGGCACGACGACGAGCCGTTCGCCTGTCTCGATCGGCTGATAGTACTGCCGCCAGTTATTTTCCCAGTCGCTGTCGCGCACGGTCGTGGTCGTCAGCTCACGGCCGATACCGGCGCGGATGGCGGCCAGCTGCGCGCGGCCGTCGTCATCGTCGGCAAGGTAAAACTTGATGCGCGACACGCCGCGAAACTGCGCCTCGAGCGCGTCGTCCACATAGTCCCAGTACTGATGGTTCTGCTCCAAAAACTGCTGAAAATCCGTCTCATCCTCCACGACCATGCCGCCCGCGCCCAGCTCGGCCAGCTGCGCGCAGACGTCGTCGATCTCGTCGCTGCGGGTGGGGACGGACACTTCGATCCATTGCATCGGGCATTGCCTCCTTTGTGCGTTTTCCTGCGCCGATGATAGCACAGCGGGGCCGGGAATGCAAGAACGCGAAAAAGGTCCCTGCGGCAATGCCGCAGGGACCTTATGGGGATCGGGATGCTGCTTACTCCGCTTCGTCGGAGATGAGGCCGTAGCCACCGTTTTTGCGCCGGTAGACGACCGACACGGCGCCGTCGGCCGCGACATCACGAAAGACGAAGAACGTGTGCTCGAGCAGGTCCATCTGCAAGATCGCTTCCTCGACGCTCATGGGCTTGATGGGGAAGCGCTTGCGGCGCACGACCTCGAACGCGCCGGCCTCGACCGTGTCGTCCGCGGGGACGTACTCCGGCTGCACCTCGCGCTCAAACGCGCCCTCGCGCAGCTTTTTGGCCAGGCGGGTCTTGTTCTTGCGGATCTGGCGCTCGATCGTCGCCACGGCGGAGTCGACGGAGGCGTACATATCGCTCGTCGTCTCGTGGGCGCGGAAGAACGTGCCGTTGTTCTTGATCGTGATCTCGGCCGTGAAGCGGCCGCGCTCCGTGCTGAAGGTGACGTTTGCCTCGCTTTCGGTGCGGAAGAGCCGGTCGATCTTGCTGACCTTTTTCTCCGCGTACGCACGCAGGGAATCGGACGGGGCCATTTTCTTTTCGATGAACGTGAACTTCATAAAACGCCACTCCTTTCAGGTTTTCCACTCCGGGTCGCCCCGGATCTGTTGACTACAGTGTAACCGGTTTTGCGGCAAAAAGAAAGGGACATTTTGTGAATCTTTTTCCATGACCGCATCGCCGGCCATTTTGGCGTTGGCCGGGCCTCAGCCCTTCTTGGCCTCCGCCTTGGCGAGGAACTTGTCCGCCATGATGAGAAAGCGCTCGTGCGTGCCCTGACCGATCGGGCCGGCGTCGTCTTCCGCCGTGACGCGGAACACGAGGCGGCGGCGGTCGACCTCAACGAGCTCGGCCTTGGCCGTGACGTGCATGCCAACGGGCGTCGCCGCGTCGTGCGACACGTCGAGCTTCGTGCCGACGCTGCTCTGGCCTTCCTCCAGGCCATCGGCAATGGCGTTGCAGGCGGCGTTTTCCATCAGGGCGATCATATACGGCGTGGCGAACACCGGCAGCGCGCCGGAGCCGACCGCGGCCGCGGTATTTTCAGGCGTCACGACGGTCGAAGCAGTGCCGACGGCGCCAACGGAAATGGACATCGGAAATCTCTCCTTTACCTTTATGAGTACCCCGGCTGACGGCTGGGGGTAAGGGTAGTTTAACATGGATTTTGAAAGAACGCAACCCAAATTGCAGACAGGCGTGCACCCCGTGTTAACGTTGTGTCATTCCTTGCAGGACGGGGGCCGCGGTGCTATAATATAAAATTGTCCGATCGGGTCGTTCCCGGCCGGGCGCGTCCCGCCGAAGCCATCGGCGGAGATCATTTGGCTTCCGCCATCGCCATTGGCGGAGCAGGGAGGAAAAACAATGAAAAACACCGAAAAAACCATGGACAAGATCGTCGCCCTGTGCAAGAACCGCGGCTTTGTGTACCCCGGCTCCGAGATCTACGGCGGCCTCGCCAACTCCTGGGACTACGGCCCGCTCGGCGTGGAGCTGAAAAACAACGTCAAGCGCGCCTGGTGGCAGAAGTTCGTGCAGGAAAACCCCTACAATGTCGGGCTCGACTCCGCCATCCTCATGAACCCGCAGGTCTGGGTGGCTTCCGGCCACGTGACGACGTTCAATGACCCGCTCATCGACTGCAAGTCCTGCAAGATGCGCCACCGCGCCGACAAGCTCATCGAGGGCTGGCTGGCCGAGAACCCCATGCCCGACGTGAACGTCGAGGCCATGACCAACGACGAGATGGTTGCCTTCATCCGCGAGCAGAAGATCCCCTGCCCGGGCTGCGGCAAGAGCGACTTTACCGATATCCGCAAATTCAACCTCATGTTCAAGACCCACCAGGGCGTGACCGAGGACACGGCCGCCGAGGTGTATCTGCGCCCCGAGACCGCGCAGGGCATTTTCGTCAACTTCAAGAACATCCAGCGCACGACGCGCCGCAAGATCCCGTTCGGCGTCTGCCAGATCGGCAAGAGCTTCCGCAACGAGATCACGCCGGGCAACTTCATCTTCCGCATCCGCGAGTTTGAGCAGATGGAGCTCGAGTTCTTCTGCGAGCCGGACACTGACCTTGCGTGGTTCGACTACTGGCGCAGCTTCTGCCACGAGTGGCTCAAGGGCCTGAATATGCACGATGAGAACCTCCGTCTGCGCGACCACGAGAAGGAGGAGCTGAGCTTCTACTCCAAGGCCACGACCGACTTTGAGTATCTGTTCCCGTTCGGCTGGGGCGAGCTCTGGGGCGTCGCCGACCGCACGAATTACGACCTGACCCAGCACCAGAAGTTCTCCGGCCAGGACATGGACTATTTCGACCAGGAGAAAAACGAGCACTACATCCCCTACGTCATCGAGCCGTCGCTCGGCGCCGACCGCGTGACGCTCGCCTTCCTGTGCGAGGCGTATGACGAGGAGGTCGTGGACGCGGCCAAGAACGACACCCGCGTCGTCATGCATTTCCACCCGGCGCTCGCGCCGTTCAAGTGCGCGGTGCTGCCGCTGTCGAAAAAGCTCTCCGAGCCTGCGACCGAGCTCTACCACAAGCTGCAAAAGCGCTTCATGTGCGACTATGACGAGGCAGGCTCGATCGGCAAGCGCTACCGCCGCCAGGACGAGATCGGCACGCCGTATTGCGTGACGTTCGACTTTGATTCCGCAGAGGACGGCTGCGTGACCGTGCGCGACCGCGACTCCATGCAGCAGGAGCGCATCCCCATGGAGCAGCTCGCCGACTACATCGCCGCGCGCATCCGGTTTTAAGCCATGCCGAAGATCGTCCCGCCGCCGGACCCGACCGTGAAGGAAGAGCCCGGCGCGCAGATCGCCCGCTGGCTCGGGCCCGTGGGCGGCGGCTTCGTGCTGCTGCTGTCGGTGCTGATGATCGTGTTTTGCCTCACGCGGGGCGCAAATCCCGTGCCGGGCTACACCCCGCCGCACGACAGCGAGTACTACGCCCAGCACCTCGACGAGCTCGCGCAGGAGCTCAATGAAAATGTCCTGCCCGTGCTCGACGAGACCGCGCACGCCGAGGCGGGCGACGAGACCGTTACCGTCACGGCGTCGGAAAAGGAATACGTGCCCGTGCGCGGCGCGGTGCTGAAGTTTTACGACGCGGCGCTCTTTACATTTGAAAAAGCAAATCAGAATTAGAGAAAAGGAAGAATCAACATGAAACACGGATTTATCAAGGTTGCAGCGGCTGCTCCCGAGATCCGGGTAGCAGATCCGATGTTCAATGCGGATGCCGTCATCCGCGCCATGGACGAGCACGCACGCCTCGGCGTGAAGGTGCTCGTGTTCCCGGAGCTGACGCTCACGGGCGCTACCTGCGGCGATCTGTTCTATCAGAACACCCTGCTCGCAGGCGCGGCGGCCGCGCTCGAAAAGGTCGTCCAGGCGTCCGAGGGCAAGGACATGCTCGTGTTCGTCGGTCTGCCGGTCGCGCAGGGCGCGAAGGTGTATGACGCGGCGGCTGCCGTGTGCAACGGCGAGTTGCTCGGCGTCGTGCCGGCCAGCTGCCCGGGCGACAAGCACTTCGCCCTGCCCGGCGCGCTGCTCGACGACATTCAGATCGGTTCGCTCGGCCCGGTCGATTTCCACCCGCAGCAGCTGTTCCAGCACAGCGCAGTCAGCGAGCTGAACGTCGCCGTGCTCGTCGGCGCGGACGTGTCCGCCCCGGTGTCCCCGGCCGTGCGCCACGCGCTCGCCGGTGCGACCGTGCTCGTCGAGATGGCGGGCTTCCCGATGGCGACGGACTCCGCCTGCCGCGTGACCACTGCCGCGCGCGCCGAGAGCGCGAAGCTGCACGCCGGCGTCGTGCTGGCGGCTCCCGGCTTCGGCGAGTCGAGCACCGACGCGACGTATTCTGGTCTGTGCCTCGTCGCCGAGGACGGCAAGGTGCTCGAGAGCGCCGAGGACGGCTGCTCCGACGTCGTGACGGAGCTGGACGTGCAGCTGCTCATCGCCGCGCGCCGCAAGGACGCGACCTTCACCGGCGATGCTGCGTCCTACGTCGTCACCGAGTGGGGCGAGGGCGTGGAGGAGACCGTACTCACCCGCCCGTTCGGCAAGTACCCCTACCGTCCGGACGACCCGGCCGATTACCACGCCGCGGCCAAGCGCCTGCTGCACATGCAGGCAGCCAGCCTCGTGCGCCGTATGCAGTATGCCAATCTCAAGCACCCGGTCGTCGGCATTTCCGGCGGCGTGGACTCCACGCTCGCCGTCATCATCTGCGCCGAGGCCGTGAAGATGATGGGCCTGCCGGCCGACTACGTCACCGCCGTGACCATGCCGTGCTTCGGCACGACCGACCGCACGAAGTCCAACGCCATCATCGTGTCCGAGCAGCTCGGCGCGACCGTGCGCGTCATCGACATCGGCGAGAGCGTCATGCAGCACTTCAAGGACATCGGCCACGACCCCGAAAACCGCAACGTCGTGTACGAAAACTCGCAGGCGCGCGAGCGCACCCAGATCCTCATGGACGTGGCCAACGGCTTTGCCGACGGCGGCATCCATGTCGGCACGGAGGACATGAGCGAGTTTGCCGACGGCTGGTGCACCTACAACGGCGACCACATCTCCATGTACGACGTCAACGCCGGCTCGACCAAGACCATGGTGCAGATGGTCGTGCGCTACGTCGCCGAGACGACGGACGACCAGGTGCTCGCCAAGGCCCTGCTCGACGTGCTCGACACGCCGGTCAGCCCCGAGCTGCTGCCCCCGACGCGCAACGGCGAGATCGCCCAGAAGAGCGAGGACTCCGTCGGCCCGTACAACCTCCAGGACTTCTTCCTGTACTACCTGGTCGATCACGGCTTCGCGCCCGAGAAGGTGCTGCGCCTGGCCGACATCGCCTACGGTGACGAGTTTGACCATGCGACGCTCAAAAAGTGGCTGCGCAGCTACTGCCGCCGCCTCTTCAGCCAGCAGTTCAAGCGCTCCTGCCTGCAGGACGGTCCGACGCTCAACGGCTTCAGCTTCTCGCCGCGCACCGGCTTCAGCATGCCGTCCGACGGGTCGGATGCCCTGTATCTGGCGACCGTGGACGCGCTGAAGTAATTGCATCATCAAAAATTGTCATGGGCGGACGTGCAAACTTTGCGCGTCCGCTCTTGATTTTTTGCGCCGGATTGGGTAAGATACTCCTGCGCTATATCCCGCCCGGAGCGGGAACAGCAGCTTAGGAGGTATAAAAAATGAACAACAGCAATGGTAAGACCCGGCGTCTGGCTGGGCTTGCACTCTTCACCGCCATCGTCGTCGTGCTGCAGCTGCTCGGCAGCTTCATCAAGGTCGGCCCGTTCGCCGTGTCGCTCGTGCTGATCCCGATCGTGGTCGGCGCAGCCGTTTACGGCGTCAGCGCCGGCGCGTGGCTCGGCTTCGTGTTTGGCGTCGTCGTCACGATCGCCGTCGTCACCGGCGCCGATGCGGGCGGCTACATCATGTTTTCCGCGCGCCCGGTCATGACCGTGCTCGTCTGCCTCATCAAGGGCACGGCGGCAGGTTATGTGGCCGGTCTGCTCTATCGCGCCATCGGCAAAAAGCACCCGCTCGCGGGCGTCATCGTCGCGGCCGCGGCCGCCCCGATCGTCAACACCGGGCTGTTCGTGCTCGCCATGGTGCTGTTTTACCAGCCGCAGCTGCAGGCGTGGGCCGGCGGCACGGCTGTGGCAACGTATGTCGTTACGGGTCTCGTGGGCGTGAACTTCCTGCTCGAGCTGGGCGTGAACCTCGTCCTGAGCCCGACCATCACCCGGCTGATCGCGGCCGGCAAGAAAGGCCCGGTGGACTGATATGCTGCTGGCTCTGGACGTTGGCAATACGAATATTGTGATCGGTTTTCTCGACGAGTCCGGCATCCGCAACATTGCCCGTCTGGAGACCGACCGCGACAAGACCGCGCACGAGTACGCCATCTCGCTGCGGCAGGTGATCGAGTTTTCCGGCATCGCGCCGGAGAACATCGACGGCGCGATTTTGTCGTCCGTCGTGCCGCCAATCAACGGCGCGCTCATCGCCGCCGTGCGCATGATCACGGGCATCCGCCCGCTCGTCGTCGGCCCCGGCATGAAAACGGGGCTGAACATCGCGCTCGACAATCCCGCCACCATGGGCAGCGACCTCGTCGTCGGCGCGGCCGCCGCGCTGGCCATCCACGACCCGCCGCTGATCATCATCGACATGGGCACGGCCACGACCATGACCGTCATCGACCGTGAGGCGCGCGTGCTCGGCGGGGCGATCATCCCCGGCGTGGGCATCTCGCTCGAGGCGCTCGCAAACGGCACGTCGCAGCTGCCGCACATCTCGCTCGACGCGCCGAAAAAGTGCATCAGCACCGACACGGTCGAGGCCATGCGCTCCGGCAGCGTCTACGGCACGGCGGCCATGCTCGACGGTATGATCGAGCGCATGGAGGCCGAGCTCGGCGAGCCCGCCGCCGTCATTGCGACCGGCGGCCTCGGCGGCTGCATCATCCCGTACTGCCGGCGCGAGATCACGTACGACAAGAACCTGCTGCTCAACGGCCTGTGGGCCCTGTATCAGAAAAACAAGCGCAAGCGTTAAGTGCGCGCACCGACGCGGCGGCGTCACGGAGCTGTTTCCGTGACGCCGCTGTTGTTTTCCCGCCGAGGCGCGCCGCAGGAAAATCGACCGGAATGTCCCTTGACCGTTTCCGGGATTTCGGATATGATAGAAAGATAACAACACGAAAGGAGGTGTGTGCGTGCGCAAAGACTGGTTTGAGGACGACAATGAGATCCGCCTGCTGCACCGCGGCAAGCGCCGGCTGCTCGACATTGTGTTCGGCCGCACGATGGTCATCACGCTGCTGCTCGTGCTGCAGATCGCCATCATGGTGCTCGGCGCGCACTATCTCGGCCGCTACTACCCCGCGCTGACGATCGTTTTGCGCGTGATGAGCGTCGCGGTCATCATCTACCTCGTCAACAAGTCCGGCAGCGCGACGACGAAGATCACCTGGATCATCCTCGTCATGGCGCTGCCCGCGTTCGGCGTGCTGCTGTACCTGTTCGTGCAGCTCGATATCGGCCACCGCTACGCCAACCGCCGCGTGCAGGAGAGCATTCTGAGCACCGTGCAGTACGTCCCGCGCCAGACCGAGCTCATGGCCCGCCTGCGCACCGAGCTGCCCGAGGTGCACAACCTCGCCGAGTACACGCTGCGCTCCGGCGACTACCCCGTGTATGAAAACACTGCCGTCACCTACTACCCCATGGGGCAGGACAAGATCGGCGCGCTCATCGAGGCGCTGCAGTCGGCCGAGCACTTCATTTTCCTTGAATATTTCATCATCGAGGAGGGCGACGTCTGGGGCCGCATCCTGAAGATCCTGGAGGAGCGGGTGCGCGCCGGCGTCGAGGTGCGCGTGCTCTATGACGGCACGTGCACGTTCTACCGCCTGCCGTACGGCTATCCCAAGCGCATGGAGGCGCTGGGCATCCGCTGCAAGATGTTCGCGCCGCTGCGCCCGCTCGTGAGCACGTATTACAACAACCGCGACCACCGCAAGATCGCCGTCATCGACGGGCGCGTCGGCTTCACCGGCGGCGTGAACCTCGCCGATGAATATGCCAATCTCGTGAGCGTCTACGGCGTGTGGAAGGACACGGCCGTGCGTCTCGAGGGCGAGGCCGTGCGCTCGCTCACGCTCATGTTCCTGCAGATGTGGGGCATGGACGAGCGCGAGCCGGACACCGATTCCTACGGCCGCTATCTCAATGTGCCCCTGCGCCCGCTGCCGGGCGCGGGCGGCTACGTCCTGCCGTATGCCGACAGCCCGCTCGACGACGAGCGTGTGGGCGAGTGCGTGTATCTCGACATCCTCAACCACGCCGAGCGCTATGTGCGCATCATGACGCCGTACCTCATCCTCGACGAGACGATGGTCATGGCGCTCACGTTCGCGGCCAAGCGCGGCGTGGACGTGGAGCTCATTTTGCCGCACGTGCCGGACAAGAAGTTCGCCTTCGCCCTCGCCAAGGGGCACTACCGCGAGCTACTCGACGCCGGGGTGAAGATCTATGAGTATACGCCCGGCTTCGTGCACGCGAAGGTGTTCGTCAGCGACGACCGCAAGGCCGTCGTCGGCACGATCAACCTCGATTACCGCAGTCTGTACCTGCACTTTGAGGACGCGGTGTATCTCTATGACTGCCCGTGTATCAAGGACATCGTGGCGGATTTTGACGCCACACGCGCCCAGTCGCAGATCGTCACGCACGGTGACCTCGCGCGCATCCCGCTGCACACGCGCATCGCGGCCGCGCTGCTGAAGCTTGTCGCGCCGCTTATGTAAGCGGCTGTTTGAAGGAAAGGGGAACATCATCATGTCAAAATGCTATCTGCTGTTTGCCGAGGGGTTTGAGGAGTGCGAGGGTCTCGTCACGCTCGACATCCTCCGCCGCGCCGGCCTCGAGGCATACACGGTGTCCATTCAGGACGCACACACCGTCGTCGGCGCGCACGGCGTGCCCATCACGTGCGACCGCACGCTGCCGGAGCTGCTGGCAGCGCCGCCGGAGCTTGTCGTGCTCCCGGGCGGCATGCCGGGCACGACGAATCTGGCCAAGAGCCCGGCCGTGGAGGCGCTCGTGCGCCGCACGCTCGAGCACGGCGGCCGCGCGGCCGCCATCTGCGCCGCGCCGAGCGTGCTCGCGCAGTACGGCCTGCTCGCCGGACGGCGCGCCACGTGCTACCCCGGCTTTGAGAACCGGTGCACCGGCGCGCACATGGTCGATGCCGACGTTGTTACCGACGGGCCGATCACGACCGGCCGCGCCCTCGGCGCAGCGATGGCGTTCGCGCTCGAGCTCGTGCGCCTGCTCACCGACGAGCAGACTGCCGCGCGCACGGCCGAGGAGATCGTCTGGCGCACGTGACGGTTGACAACGCGCGCGCAAGTGCGTAAAATAGACAAGATAAAACCATCGTGAGGTCGCCGTCATGGATGAACTGAAACTCATCTTCGCCAGCAACCTGATCCGCCTGCGCACGGCCGCGGGCATGACGCAGGCCGAGCTCGGCGAACAACTGAATTATTCGGACAAGTCGATCTCCAAGTGGGAGCGCGGCGAGGCCATTCCCGACGCGGCCGTGCTCAAGCGCATGAGCGAGATCTTCGGCGTCACGGTCGATTATCTGCTCGACGAGCACGATGCCTGGCAACCGGCACCCGATCCCGCCGACGTGCGCGACCGCAGCCACGCCTCCATCATTCAGGTCGCTCTCACGGGCATCGTCACGCTGGCGGTGCTGGTGTTTGTGGTGCTGTGGCTGTGGCTGGGCAAGGTGGAGTGGGTCGTGTTTCCCTGCTTCGTGCCGGCGGCGCTCATTACGTATCTTGTACTCAACAGCGTGTTTTTTAACGGACGGGGAAACCTTTATGTCGTGCTCGGCCTTGTGGCGAGCGTGTTCGCCGTGGGCTACCTCGTGCTGCTGCGCTTCGGGATGAATTTCTGGCAGCTTTTCCTCATCCTCATCCCGGCGGAGGCCGTCGTGTATTTCAGTTTCAACATCCGCGCAAAGCATTGATATTGCAGACATTCTATGATTTGTAGAATGCGTCTTTCGGGGCGTAGAGCAGGGCAGGGCCGTGTTCTACGCCCCGGTTCCATTTTGTAGGTTGCGCAATGCCGGCACGGCAGGTATGATACCACCATATTCATGTTGAGAAGGAATCACACCTGCCCGCCCGACGGGCAAATCGAAGGATGCAAAGGAGACCGACAAAATGGCCGATTTCGTACTGAGCTGCTGCTCCACCGCCGACCTGACCAAGGAGCACTTCCAGCAGCGTGACATTTCGTATATCTGCTTCCACTATGCGCTCGACGGCGTGGATTACCCGGACGATCTGGGCGAGTCGATGCCGTTCGACAAGTTTTACGCCGCCATGGCAAACGGCGCCGAGACGCGCACCTCGCAGGTGAATATCTCGGAGTTCGTGGATTATTTCACCCCGTTTCTCGAGCAGGGCAAGGACATTCTGCATGTCTGCCTGTCCTCGGGCCTGTCCGGCGTGTCGAACTCGGCGGAAAACGCCGCGCGCATCGTCCGCGAGCGCTATCCCGACCGGAAGATCTACATCGTCGACTCGCTCGGCGCGTCCTCGGGCTACGGCCTGCTGATGGACCGCCTGGCGGACCTGCGCGACGAGGGCATGTCCATCGACGACGTGCGCGACTGGGCCGAGGCGCACAAGCTGGAGCTGCACCACTGGTTCTTCTCCACGGACCTGACGTTCTATGTCAAGGGCGGCCGCATCTCGAAGGTGGCCGGCGTGTTCGGCGGCCTGCTGGACATCTGCCCGCTGCTGAACATGGATAACCTCGGCCGGCTCATCCCGCGCTCCAAGATCCGCGGCAAGAAGCGCGTCATGAAAGAGATCGTTGCCCGCATGGAAGAGCACGCGCAGGGCGGCCTCGACTACTCCGGCAAGTGCTACATCTCGCAGTCGGCGTGCTATGACGACGCGCGCGCCGTGGCCGACGAGATCGAAAAGAAGTTCCCGAAGCTCAACGGGAAGGTCGAGATCTACAGCGTCGGCACCACCATCGGCAGCCATACCGGCCCGGGCACCGTGGCCCTGTTCTTCTGGGGCGACGAGCGCAAGGACTGATTGGTCGATAAATTCCCCCCTTTATTTTTCCCATCCCAAACAAAATCCCCTGACCGTTTGGTCAGGGGATTTTGTCGTGTTTGGGCTGGAGTTTGCGGCGCTGCCGGTCAGATCTTCGGCACGGGCGTCGGGCGGGCATTGTCCCAGACGGTCTTGGTATCGAACAGGTCGTCGAGCAGATTCGACTGGTAGTACATCCGGTAGCCGTCGATGTTGCGCCGGCCCTGACGGACATACCCGTCGTGGATCTGCACCCAGTGCTCGGCCGAGTCCACGTTGCAGAAATAGCGGAAGCCCAGGCCGTAGAGCGTGTCAAACTTTGCGCCCTTGTAGGCCTCCACGCCGGCAATGTCGCTGCCGAAGGGGTAGAGCAGCACGTCGGTCTCGCCGATGACGGCCGCGATCTGATCGTTCCACTTCTGCGCGTCGCCGGCCAGACGCTCGGGCGAAATGTCGCCGTAGGTCAGGTGGCCGTAGCTGTGGCTGGCGATCGTGTAGCCCTCGGCGCGCAGGGCGTCGGCCACGGCGCGCGCGTCCGTGCACGCCTGCGCAAAGGCCTCGTCGCCGAGCTTTTCTTTATAATCATTGCTGATGCGGTAGCCGAACGCGCCCTGATACCCGGTCACGGCGATGGTCGCGCGCGCGCCGCGATAGGAAAAGTCCGGGTGCTGGTCCAGGAAATCATCCAGCAGCGGCACGAGGTCGTAGCTGCCGTAGAGCGTCTGGCCGTCGGCGTCCACGTATTCGCACGTGAGCTTGCCGTCTTTCACCAGCAGGCGCGAGGCAAAGCCGTCGCCGCCTTTGTCGGGCTTGCCGTCGCTGTCGCTGTCGGTCATATATTCGTAGTAGCACACGTCGTCCTGCGATAGGACGATGGGCTTTTTCCCGGCGGGGAGGTAGATGTCGCCCGCGACGTATTTCGTCGAGCCGTCGGCCTGCTGCTGCGGCCCGGCGACGTCGTGGATGTCCACGAGCACGAAGCCCCGCTCGTACAGGCTCTGCAGCACGGCGTTGAACTCCTTGATCGTGGCCATGAACTGGTTGTAGCCGCCCTGCTCGGGGTCGCCGTCAAAGGCGCGGGCAGTGTCCGCGATGAGCGTGTGGAAAAAGATGTGCGGAATGGTCGTGGGGTCGGCGTAGCGCACGGCCTGCGCCTTCTGCGCCTCAAAATCGGCTTTGGCCTGCTGCAGCTCCGGCACGTTCTCCCACCCGGCAAAGCCCGTCACGGCGGCGATGGCCTTGTCATAGTCATACTGCGCGGCGAGGTGCTTCGCCTCCGCGAGCACGGTGTCCTGCTCCGTGACCTGCACAGTGGGCGTGGCCTGCGCGGCGGGATCGTTTTTGGGCGCGCGGTCATGCCGGCTCACGAGCACGAGCACCAGCACGGCCACCAGCACGATCACGACCAGCACGGCCGCGAACACCAGCGTCGACTGGCTCGGGCCGCGGCGCTGCGGCGCGCGGCGTCTGGCCGGGCGCGGCCGGTCGGCCGCGTCCGGCTTCGGCGTGCGTGTATCGCTGTCGGGCCGCGGGGTGCGGCGGGGGTCGGTTGTCTGCATACGAAGTCACCTCCGGGAGACCACTCGGTTTCCGAAAATCTGTTAATTACTGCCTTTACTATACGCGCTTCGGCGGGCATTTTGCAAGCGTGCGCGTAAAATTCAGAATTGTTAAGGATCGCGCCCGGCCGGTTGTTACCCGGCGGGCGTGATGTCTTTGAGCGTGCCTTTGTTCGTGATCTGGCTGTAGGAGAACGACAGGTGGAACGTGCCGTCCGGCTGCGTCTCAACGACGGCGAGCTGGTCGGCCGAGCACTTGACGTGCAGCGCCGTGCCGCCCTTCGTCACGGTCAGCAGACCGCCGTCGTCGGTCGCGGCGTACTGGTCGATGGTGTAGTCCCCAGTGCCGGATACGCGGTTCATCCCCACGAAGCCGCCGTAGGTCAGCAGACCCAGAATGGCGACGATGACGATGATGCGGATAACGGTGATGACGGTTTTCTTCATGCGCACACCCCCTTTTCTGTCAGTGTAACAGGCCGGGCGGCATTTGGCAAGTACCACGCACCGCACTTTCGGAAATCGGCGAAAATTGGCGCGATCAGAAATCGGGAAATTGCTTCTTTACAAGGTGCAATGCCGCGCTTATACTATTCTACACTGGGTCGGCAGCACCGTGCGCCGCCCGGCGAGAGAATTCGAGAAGAGAAAGAGAAAACGAAACATGAATCTGTCCGTTGTTTTTGCCAAGATGGCCATGCTGGTGCTCATCATGCTGCTTGGCTACCTTTGTGCGCGCATCGGCATCACAGGGCCGGAGTTTAATAAGCGCGTGACGCCGCTGGTGATGAACGTCCTGCTCACGGCGACGATCCTCAATTCCGTGCTGAGCGTGCCGGATTTCACCGGCCGCGACATTGTCGATTACGTCCTCGTGCTGACGGTTGCGACCGTTTTGCAGATCGCCGCGGCGTGGTTTCTGCCGCGGCTGCTGCGCACGCGCGGCGAGGACGTGGGTGCGACGCGGCTCGTGACGGCGTTTGGCAACGTGGGCTTTGTGGGCCTGCCGGTCGTCGCGGCGATCTTTGGCGACGAGATGGTCTTTTTCGCCTCGCTGACGAACATCCCGTTCAACCTCGCGCTCTATTCCATCGGCGCGGCGCAGCTTTCTGGCGGCGCGGGCGCGCGCTTCGACTGGCGCAAGGTGCTCAATATGCCCGTCATTGCGACGCTGCTGTCGGTCGTGCTGCTGCTCTCGCGCATCCATGTGCCCGCCGTCATTGCCGACACGATCTCCACGCTCGCGGGCGCGACGATCCCGCTGTCGATGCTCATCATCGGCACGTCGCTCGGCGCGATCTCCGTGCGCGCCGCGCTTGCCGACTGGCGGGTCTACGTGGTGTCGGCGGTGCGGCTGCTCGTGTGCCCACTGCTGACGTGGTTGGTGCTGCGGCCGTTTGTCAGCGGCGCGCTGCTCGGCATTCCGGTGCTGCTCGCGGCGTGCCCGTCGGCCATGGTCGTCACGGCGCTGTGCCTGCAGTATGACCGGTCGGATGCGTTCGCGTCCAAGTGCATTTTTCTCAATGCGATCCTGTCCGCCGTGACGATCCCGCTGCTGATCTGGCTGCTGTTCTGACCGGCGCGTGGGTGCTTTTTTTGCTGGTATTGTGCCCCTTGACTCCCTTGTGTAAAGGGAGCTGGCAGCCGTCAGACTGACTGAGGGATTGATAAATCCGGCCTTGCACAGGCTTTGTATTTACAACCCCTCCGTCAAACATCTTCGATTTTGCCACCTCCCCTTACACAGGGGAGGCATTGCCGAACGGCAATATAGAATCCTACTCCCGCATATTCCTGATCGGAGGTTTTCCCCATGATCGATCCTTTGATGTTCATTGCGCTGCTGCCGGCCGTCGTGCTGGTGGTGTATATCTACCGAAAGGACCGCACGGACAAAGAGCCGCCGGCCCTGCTCGCCAAGCTCCTGGGCTACGGCGCGCTCTCGTGCCTGCCGGCCATCGTGGTCGAGCTCATCCTCAGCGCCGTCATCGAGCGGCTGAACGTGCGCAATGTCTACCTCGGCTATTTTCTCGAGGCGTTCGTCGTCGCGGGCCTGACGGAGGAGACGTGCAAGTTCCTCTTCCTGCGCACGACGTGGCGCAGCCCGGCGTTCGACTATCAGTTTGACGCCATTGTCTACGCCGTCATGGTCGCGCTCGGTTTCGCCGTGTTCGAGAACGTGAAGTACGTCTACAGCTATGGCTTCGCCACCGGCCTCGTGCGCGCGGTCACGGCCGTGCCCGGCCACGCGATCTTCGGCGTGTTTATGGGTTATTTCTACGGCTATGCCAAGCTCTCCGACTACTGGGGGCGCGATGAGGACCGGAAGGCCTACCTTGCGCTGAGCGTCGTCGTGCCGATACTGCTGCACGGGTGCTACGACTTTCTGGCCTTCGCGCAGGAGGGCGACAGCCGCTTCACGCTGCTGTTTTATGCGTATCTGATCGCGCTGTACGTGTTCGGCATTCGGCGCGTGAACCGCTCATCACGCGACGACCGCCGCGTCACGCGCGAGACGGTGTTTGACTATTTCCGCCGCATGCAGTACCCCCTGCCGCCGCAGTACCGCGACCGGAACGACGACTTCTGGCGCTGAGCGGCGAGCAAATGCAAAGCCGCCCCTGTCGAACATGACAGGGGCGGCTTTTTGTTATTCTGCGTCCACAAACTGCCGGAACGCCGTCGGCAGCGAGATCTCCTCGCGCAGCTCGTCCGGCGTGGCCCAATGGTAGCGCGGCGGCATGGCCGAGCACTCGAGCGTGTAGCAGCGCATCGTCCAGACGATGTGCGTGAAGATGTGCCTGCCGTCGCGCGCGCTGCGCAGCCGCACATCGCCGAGGCCCTGCCCGCTGGCGTATTCGCCCGCCTGCCGCTCGTCGAGCAGGCCCGGCGTGTTCGGCAGCTCCCAGAGTCCGGCGAGCAGGCCGTGCTCCGGCCGGCGCTCGACGGCGAGCCGGTCGCCGCAGCGCAGGCAGAACACGGTGTAGTCCTCGGCGCGCTTGGCGCGCTTCGGCGCCTTGACCGGCAGGGCAGCCGCCGTGCCGTGCGCACGGGCGAGACACAGCGCTGCGATGGGGCAGACCTCGCACTGCGGCGCGCGGTTCGGGCCGCAGACGGTCGCGCCGAGCTCCATGAGCGCCTGCGTGAAGTCGCCGCAGTGCCCGGCGGGGTAGCACGCGCTCAGCGCCGCGGTGAGCGCGGCCTTGTGCGCGGCGGAGTCGATGGGCGTCGCGTCGTCGAGCACGCGCGCGCACACGCGCAGCACGTTGCCGTCCACGGCGGCGGCCGGGCGCTCGAAGCAGATCGAGGCGATCGCCCCGGCCGTGTACGGGCCGATGCCCGGCAGGGCCAGCAGGCCCTCCACCGTGTCGGGCCAGACGCCGCCGCGCGCCGCGATCTCCTGCGCGCAGGCCTGCGCCTTGCGCACGCGGTTATAGTACCCCAGCCCCTCCCAGAGCTTGAGCAGCTGCGCTTCCGGCAGCGCCGCGAGCGCGAACACGTCCGGCGCGGCCGCGAGAAAGCGCGCGTAGTACCCGCGCACGGCCTCGACGCGCGTCTGCTGCAGCATGATCTCCGAGAGCCACACGTGGTACGGTTCGCGGTCGGCGCGCCAGGGCAGCGCGCGCGCGTGCGCCTGAAACCAGCCGAGCAGCGGCTGCACCGTCTGGGAAAGTCTGTGCGTGTCCATGGCTGCACCTCCCGAAAAAAGTCTGCGCCCATTATAGCAGAAATCCCGCGGCGCGCAAAGCCCGTATTTGCCCGCCGCATTGCCCCAGTGGTGCGCAAAAAACCGGCCGCAGTGTGCACTGCGGCCGGTTTTCTATGTTATTTACTCAGCGTTTTTTCTTATTGCCGAAGATGCCGCTGCGTCCCTCGCTGACCGATTCGTTCATCGCCTCGGCATAGGCGCGCAGGCGCTCCTTCTGCTCGGATGTCATGTTCTTCGGCACGGTGACCGTGATCGTGACGAACTGGTCGCCGCGGCCGCCGCCCTTGCTCTGTAGGTACGGGATGCCCTTGCCGCGCAGACGGAACACACTGCCCGGCTGCGTCCCCTCGGGGATGGTGAGCTTGACGCGGCCGTCGATGGTCGGCACCTCGATCTCAGCGCCGAGCGCGGCCTGCGCGAACGACACCGGCATCTCCATGAGCACGGAGTTGCCGTCGCGCTCGAAGAGCGGGTGCGGCTTGACAAAGACCGTGATGAGCAGGTCGCCTGCCGGCCCGCCGTCCAGCCCGGCGTTGCCCTTGCCGCGCAGATTCAGCGTCTGCCCGTCGTCGATGCCGGCCGGGATCTTGACCTTGATGGTCTGATTCTTGCGCACGGCGCCGCGGCCGCCGCAGCGCGGACACGGCTGGTGGATGATCTTGCCGCGGCCGCCGCACTTCTTGCACGCGCCGCTGGTCTGCACCACGCCGAACGGGGTGCGCTGCGTGGTGCGCACGCTGCCGGTGCCCTTGCAGTCCGGGCAGACCTCCGGCGTCGTGCCGGGGGCGCAGCCGGTGCCCTTGCAGTCCGGGCACTGCTCGACGCGGCCGACGTTGATCTCCTTCTCGCAGCCGAACGCCGCCTCTTCAAAGGTGATGTTCAGGCGCACGCGCAGGTTTTCGCCCCGGCGCGGGCCGCTGCGCTGGGTCTGCCCGCCGCCGAAGCCGCCGCCGAAGATATCGCCGAAGATATCCCCGAAGCCGCCGCCGAAAATGTCGCCAAAGCCGCCGAAGCCGCCGAAACCGGCGCCGCCGGGGCCGCCGGCGGACGGGTCGAACGCCGCATGGCCGAACTGGTCATACTTCGCGCGCTTGTCGGGATCGGACAGCACCTCGTAGGCCTCATTGATCTCCTTGAAGCGCTCCTCGCATTCCTTATCGCCCGGATGCAGGTCCGGGTGGTTGGCCTTGGCCAGCTTGCGGTAGGCTTTTTTGATCTCGTCCTCGGATGCACCCTTTTCGACACCGAGCACTTCATAATAATCTCGTTTTTCAGCCATACATGAACCTCAACTGTCTATGGATTCCCCCGCGCGGGGGTCAGAAAGCTCCAAATGCGGGCGCGCTTGTTCGGCGCGCCCGCTTTGCTTTGCCCGTGACGGGGGCGGGGTGTTTACTTCTTGTCGTCGTCGACGACGGTGTAGTCCGCGTCGTAGTACTGCTGGCCGTCGCCGCCCTTGGAGCAGTCGCCGCTCTGGCAGTTCGGGTCACAGCCCGGGTTTGCGCCCGGCTGGCCGCCCTGCGGGTTGGCCTGCTGGTACATCTTCTCGCTGAGCTTGTAGAACACCTGCGTCAGCGCCTCGGTCGCGGCCTTGATGGCTGCGGTGTCGCTGCCCTTGAGGGTTTCCTTGAGCTCGTTGAGCTTGCTCTCGACCTCGGCCTTCTCGGCCGCGTCGACCTTGTCGCCCAGCTCCTCAAGCGTGCGCTCGGTCTGGTAGACCATCTGGTCGCCCTGGTTGCGGGTGTCGATCTCTTCCTTGCGCTTGGCGTCCTCGGCGGCGTACTGCTCCGCCTCACGGACGGCCTTCTCCACGTCCTCCTTGGACATGTTGGTCGAGGAGGTGATGGTGATGTGCTGCTCCTTGCCGGTGCCGAGGTCCTTGGCGGAGACGTTCACGATGCCGTTGGCGTCGATGTCGAACGTGACCTCGATCTGCG
>OIZB01000183.1_pt1 | contig 61117 bp, 78 predicted proteins | sample 1588401 | NCBI WGS metagenome assembly OIZB01 (sample SAMN03283270) | human gut metagenome | biome: human-associated habitat; material: feces | host: Homo sapiens | place: USA | collected 2013
AGCAGAAGCCAGTGCTACGGAAAGTACTTTTTTCATAGTCTTTCTTCCTCCTAAATCATTTTTGCCGCTTATTGTGCGCGGCTGTTTTTGTTTTGACGTTTAAGCGACATTTTGTAGCAAAAACGTCCGACTCTGGAAGATTCTCCACAATCTCCCTTGGTCTGCCACTAATATAACACAACCAAAACCAAATTGCAAGCCCTTTTCGTAAAAAAAATGTAATTTTTATCTTCGATTGGTAACAGCCCTGTCATTTTTTATGATGGTTAATCAACACTTTTCCGCTTAACCATGCGGTTTTTACTCGTTTTTCTTGCAGCCTGCCTTTTGCCATCCTTTTCTGTAACTTTTTTGTTACCACCCTGCTTTGCTGTAACTTTTGTTTCTTATTTTGGTGGCAAGAGTTGCGGGTAGGTGTCCCCGCCGCCCCTCTTTTTGTGGGGCTATGCGCCCCACTCCCGCACTGACTTTTCTTATACGAGAAAAGTCAGCAAAAGCGTATGCAAGGGGATACCCCTTGCATAACCCCGAGGGGGGAACCCACGGTCAGGCTTGTGTGTCTACGACACACGCAGCCGTGTTTCCCCCGCGATGACCTTCGGTCACGCTCCCCGTTTGCCATCAGGGTAGTTTTTTCGTCAGTAAGGGGGGACGTGCCCTTTAGGGCACTGTGGGGGAAGTCGACACCGCAAAGCGGTGACGTTCCCCCCAGAGGAGATTTTCAAGAGGAGCCTTCCTCTTGAAAACGCTTTTGGTTACTTTTATCGTTTCATAAAAGTAGCCGCAGGAGCGGGGTGCGTAACCCCGCAAAAGAGGGGTATGGGGATTCCTTCCCATGTAAAAAGAGGGGTATGGGGATACCTCCCCATGTAAAAAGAGGGGTGTGGGGATACCTCCCCATGTAAAAAGAGGGGTGTGGGGATACATCCCCATGTAAAAAGAGGGGTATGGGGATTCCTCCCCATGTAAAAAGAGGGGTGTGGGGAAACCTCCCCGCAAAACCATGTAAAAAGAAAATACGGGGATTCCTCCCCGCAAAAAGATTATTGAGGCATCTCCAAAAACCCGCTGTACAGCTCCCCTTTTTTAAAGCCGGTCTGCCGTGCAACATCCTTGGCAGCCTTGGAAAGCGGCTCCCCGCGCTCCACCAGCGCCTGCACCAGCGCAAGCGCCTGCGCAAAATCAAGCTTCTGCTCCTCCTTGGCACCCTGCACCACCAGCACAAACTCGCCGCGCGGCTCTCGCTGGGTGTACAGCTCCACCGCCTGCGACAGGGTAGTGCGGATGACCTCCTCATACACCTTGGTCAGCTCCCGCGCCAGGGTGATTTTGCGCTCGCCCAGCACCTGATACATCGCATTCAGTGTGTCGCACAGCTTGTGCGGCGCTTCGTAGAAGATGATGGTGCGCCGCTCGAGCTTTAATTCCTCCAGCCGCTCTCTGCGCGCGTTTGCCTGCGGCTGTAAAAATCCCTCGAATACAAACTTGCCGGTGTCCAGACCCGACAGGGCAAGGGCGCTGACCGCCGCGCTCGGTCCCGGGATAACCTTGGTGTCGATGCCGTTCTCGGCGCACAGCCGCACCAGGTCCTCTCCCGGGTCGGAGATGCAGGGCATACCGGCGTCGGTCACGATGGCACAGCTTTCGCCGTTTTGCAGCCGCCTGATAATCTGCGGTCCCACCTCGCGGGCGTTGTGCTCGTGGTAGCTAACCATCGGTTTTTTAATTTCAAAGTGGTTGAGCAGCTTGAGGCTGACCCGGGTGTCCTCCGCAGCGATAAAATCCACCTGCTGCAAGGTGCGCACCGCGCGCACGCTCATGTCCTCCAGGTTGCCGATGGGCGTACCCACCACATACAGTGTAGCTGACAAAATGTTCCCTCATTTCCTATTCTTTCGGCTGCGGCTGACGGTAGATGCGGCGCAGCTCCGGCGAAAAATCGCCCTGCTCGTCCTGAATCAGCAGCGGCGCCTCCACCTTCAAAAAGCGGTTGCCGCCCTTGCGTCCCTCCACCAAAAACAGCCAGGGAGCGGTGTCCCCGCGCTTTTGCACAAATCGCACCCGCTTTGGCTCGATTTTATGGCGGCGCATCGCCTCCAGCACATCCAGCAGCCGCTCCGGTCGCTGGCAGATGCACAGCCGTCCGCCAAATTGCAGCAGCTTTGCTGCGGCGGCGCACACGTCGTCGATGGAGCACATCGTTTCATGCCGGGCGATGATGTCGCTGTCGCTGCTGCTTAAAATGCCATGCTCCGCCTTTTTGTAGGGCGGGTTGCAGGTGACCAGGTCAAAGCTGCCAAAGGGCAGCTTTTCCTTTAAGGCAGCAAGGTCGGACAAATCCGCCTGCACCGCCTGCATCCGCTGCCCTAAATCCGATTGCTCGATGGTAAAGCGCAGCTGCTCAACAGCCAGCGGCTGAATGTCCACCCCATATGCCATCTTCGGTCCCTGCTGCCGGTCGCGGAACCACAGCAGCGGGATGATGCCGCAGCCGGTGCCCAGGTCGCAGGCAAGGTCCTTGCGGCGCACCGCTGCAAAATCGGACAGCAAAAAGGCATCGGTGCCAAAGCGGTGGTCTCGGGTGATGCACACAGAAAGGTCGGGAGCCAACTGCTCCATCGTATAGTGAAAATCCGGCATAGCTACACCCTCTGCATCGACGGGATGACAAATCCGTCCACCAGCTTGTCCAGATACTGGAAGGATTTTCCCGTGCCGATGGCGACGCAGTTGACCGGGTCCTCTGCGATGACGGTGTGGATGCGGGTGTGCTTTTCCAGCAGCGGCGCGATGCCGTGCAGCAGGCTGCCGCCGCCGGTCAGGGTGATGCCGTTGGTGTGGATGTCGCCGACCAGCTCCGGCGGGGTCCTTTCGATGACCTCCTTGACCGCAGTGATGATCTGCTCCACCTCTTTGATAACGCAGTCGTACAGCATCGAGCGGCTGATTTCAATGTTGCAGGGCAGACCGGTGGTCAGATTTCTTCCCTTGACCGGTGCGCTGATGTCCTCGCCCTCCTCCCAGCAGACGCTGGCGACCTGGCGTTTGATCTGATCCGCCATCTTTTCGCCGATGAGCACGCCGTGGCTGTTGCGGACATAGCGGACAATGGCATCGTTGATGGTGTCGCCTGCAATTTTGATTGACTTTTTGTTGACGATGCCGTTTAAGGAAAGGACGGCAATGTCGGTGGTGCCGCCGCCGATGTCCACAATCAGGTTGCCGTTTGGCTTTTCAATGTCGATCTGTGCGCCGATAGCAGCGGCAACCGGCTCCTCGATCAGATAGACCTTGCGGGCACCCGATGCGATGGCAACGTCGATGACCGCGTTCGATTCCACATTGGTGATGCCCGACGGAACGCACATGGCAATGCGCGGCTTGATCAGGCTGTCCTTACAGATTTTTTTGATAAAGTGTTTGACCATCTCTTCGGTCATTTTGTAATTGCAGACCACGCCCTTGGAAAGCGGGCGAATTGCCTGGATGTGAGAAGGTGTTTTGCCGATCATCTCATACGCTTCCTGACCGACGCTGATGACCGAATCGGTCTTTAAGTTGACAGCGATAACCGAAGGCTCGCTCAGTACGACCCCTTCACCGCCGATGTATACGATGACCGTGGCAGTTCCCAAATCAATTCCTACGTCCACACGGCACCATCCTTTTCTTTTATAATTTGAGTCTTTTATCGTCGAGGCTGCGGGCAAAAAACGCAGCCCTTTCCGGTTGATGATTTGCGATTTATATTATATAGGAAACAACCACCGCTTTGCAATAGCTTTGCACCTTTAAGCTGCAAATTATTCGCTCACCTGCTCGAGCAGCATCTCCTTGAGATTGGTGTAGCGCACCGTCTTGCGGTCGTTTGCAACCATCTCCTCGATGGCGCGCGGCTGACCGAGAATAATCAGCCGCTCCTTGGCGCGGGTGACTGCGGTATACAGCAGGTTGCGGTAGTGCATCTTGCTCTTGCTGCCGGTGATGGGCATGACCACCGCATCAAACTCGCTGCCCTGACTCTTGTGAACGGTGATGGCGTAGGCAAGCTCCAGCTCGGGAGCCATCTCAAACAGGTACTCCGCCAGTCGGTCGTCAAAGCGCACCTGCATCGTTTTGGAGGGTCGGTCGATCGTCTCAATAAAGCCGATGTCCCCGTTGTAGACACCCATCCCCTCCTCGCCGTTCTCCTTCTGCCAGAGGATGTCGTAGTTGTTTTTAATCTGCATCACCTTGTCCCCCACCCGAAAGGTGCGACCGTTGTTTTCAAACTGCGCCTTCTCGGGAGACGGTGGATTGAGCGCCTCCTGCAAGCTCTGGTTGAGGGCGTTTGCGCCCACCGCTCCCACGCGGGTTGGCACAATCACCTGAATGTCCGCCGTAGGGGAATACCCGTAGCTTTTGGGCAGACGGGCAGCCACCAGGTCGATGACGGTCGAACGCACCTGATTGGGACTTTCCCGCCGCAGGAAGAAAAAGTCGCTGTCGTGCCGCTTGAGGTCCGGCATCTGTCCGCTGACGATGGCGTGGGCGTTGGTAACAATCAGGCTCTTCTGCGCCTGCCGGAAGATTTCGGTCAGACGCACCTGCGGCACCTTTTCCGATTGAATCAGGTCTCGCAGCACATTGCCCGGACCGACCGACGGCAGCTGGTCGCTGTCGCCCACCAGAATCAAACGGCAGTTCATCTTCAGCGCACAAATCAGCGAGCGCATCAACGGGATGTCCACCATCGAAGTTTCGTCCACGATGACCGCATCGGCAGTCAGCGGGTTCTTTTCGTTTCGCTTAAATTGCAGCGAGGTCGGGTTGGCAAAATCCACCTCCAACAGCCGGTGGATGGTCTTTGCCTCCCTGCCGGTCACTTCGGACATCCGCTTGGCAGCTCGTCCGGTCGGCGCACACAGACTGACCTTCAACCCTGCCTCCTCCAGCAGGTCGATGATGGCGTTGATGGTGGTGGTCTTTCCGGTACCGGGACCGCCGGTCAGGATGAACAGCCGATAGGTCAGCGCCTGCAAGATTGCTTCCCGCTGTAAAGCGGCATACTGAATACCGCCCGACTGTTCCAGCTGCTCCAGCTTCTGCTCGGCTTGCGGGATCGGGTCTGCGCCGGCAGCCAGCAAAAACCGCACCCGTGAGGCAATAAATCGCTCTGCCTCCAGATATTCGGAAAGGTAGCAGTAGTCCCTGCCGTTGACATCCACCACCAAAACCTCCCGGCGGCGCAGCAGCTCCTCCAGCCCTTTTTCCACCATGATGCAGCTCTGGTCGAGCAGGCGCTCGGCAGTGGGCAGCAGCTTGTCGACCGGCAGGCAGGTATGTCCGTTGTAGAGATTGTGCCGCAGCACAAATTGCAGAGCAGCCTCAATGCGATAGCTGCTGTCCGGCGGGATATTCAGCTTGCGGGCAATCATCTCGCAGCTGTCAAAATCCATCCCAATCTCGTCGCAGCACAGCAAATAAGGATTTTCCTCTATCATCTTCTGCGACAGGGTCCCCCAGCGTTTCCAGATGGCGACCGAGGTGGAGGAGCTGACCCCAAACTGGGACAAAAACAGCATGACCGCCCGCATCCCAAACATCCGGCTCAGCTCGGTGCGCAGCTTTTCACATTTTGCCTCGGTGATACCCTTGACCTCCCGCAAGCGCTCCGGCTCATGCTCCAAAACCTGTAAAGTGTCGTTGCCAAACTGCGCCACCATGCGGGAGGCCAGCACCGGACCGATGCCCTTGATGGCTCCCGAGGACAGGTAACGCAAAATCGCGCTCGCACTGGCAGGCAGCCGCTGTTGGGCTACCACTGCTTTAAACTGGGTGCCATAGTTGGGATGGGTGCGAAAGCTGCCGTGCAAGGTCAGCATCTCCCCTTCTCCCACCGAAGTCAGCTCGCCGACCACAGTGACCAGCTCGCCGTCGTGGTCCAACTCCAGGACCGCAAATCCGCTCTCTTCATTTTTATAGACCACCGTTTCCACAGTACCGGACAGTTCCACCAGATTTTCCTTCTGCATACCTCTCCCTTTTCCTTCCACCACCTTTACTTATAGACAGGCGGCGTTTTTCACAGACCTTTTGTTTGCTTTCTAGTATACTCCATCCTGTGTCTCTTTGCAAATACGCGCAAACTCCTGCTGGGTGCAAAAATGCAGCCGTCGGTGCTGCGCACACGCTCCGCGGCACAACGCTGCGCTCTCCTCATCCAGCCCGCAGTCGATGACAAAGGCAAGGCAGCTTTCCGGGCTCCAGGCAGCCACCTGCTCAAAATAATCCAAAACTGTCTGCGGGTCGTTCAATCTGCCGGACACAGGCAGCACCGAAAAGCTGGCAGGTCTTTTTTTCGGGCGACGCGACCAAAGGCAGATCATCTCCCCCAGCTGAACCAGACCCAGGATTGCCAGCAGCATCAGAACCCATTGAACCAAAACTTCCATCGTTTTCCTCTCCTTTCTTCGGAATCGATCTGCTCCATCCTATGCAAAACAAAGGGTTTTGGCTCCTATCCTTTGCCCAAAAGCTGCCGCAATCAAAAAAAATCCCGCGTCCTAAAAACAGGACGCGGGTGCATACAGAAAAGCTTATCTCTTTTTCAGTGCTACCAATCCGATGCCGGCAGCAGCAGCGGCAGCAGCAGCCACTCCAACGAAATCCTCGGCGCCGGTGTCCGGGTTGACCTTCTGCTCCGCCCAGCCGGTTGGTTCGGCAGGCAGCTCCGGTTCATCTGCAATCGGCTCTTCCTCTTCGGTGCCGACCTCATCGGTGGAAAGCACATAGTTTCCCAGTGCAAAAGCGTTGACGCTCATGGCAAGAATCATAGAAGCAGCCAGAGCAAGGGTAAGCAGTTTTTTCATGGCAAATACCTCCCATAATTTTTGTTTATTATGAACATCAAAGAAGGGGGATCAAGCTTGTTCCAAAGCCTGTTTCAAATCCTCGATGATGTCATCGACGTGTTCAATGCCGACCGACAGACGGATCATGCCGGGATGGATGCCGGCAGCCACCAGCTGCTCATCGGTCAGCTGACGGTGGGTCGAGCTTGCCGGGTGCAGCACCAGGGTGCGGACATCGGCAACATGAACCACCAGCGAAGCCAGCTTCAGGCTGTCGATAAAGCGCACAGCCGCCTCCCTGCCGCCTGTCAGCGAGAAGGAGATAACGCCGCTGCATCCGTTCGGCAGATACTTCTGTGCCAGCTGATGATATGGGTCCTCTGCCAGCGTCGGGTAGTTGACCGATTCCACCTTGCTGTGCTGCTGCAAAAAGCGAGCGACCTGATCGGCATTCTGACAGTGGCGCTCCATCCGCAGGTGCAGCGTTTCCAGCCCATGATTGAGCAAAAAGGCAGCCTGCGCAGAAGGGTAACAGCCCAGGTCGCGCATCAGCTGCACGCGCGCCTTGGTGATATAGGCAGCCCGACCAAAATCGCGGGTGTACACCACGCCGTGATAAGACTGGTCCGGCTCGGTAAATTCGGGGAAGTTTCCATTGGTCCAGTCAAAATTGCCGCTGTCCACAATGACACCGCCCAGCTGGGTGGCGTGACCGTCCATATATTTGGTGGTGGAATGGACCACGATGTCCGCTCCATACTCAAAAGGACGGCAGAGGACCGGAGTGGCAAAGGTGTTGTCAACAATCAGCGGGATACCGCGCGAATGAGCAACCCTTGCCATCTTTTCGATGTCCAGCACTGCGATGGCAGGATTGGCAATCGTTTCGGCAAAAACCGCTTTGGTATTCGGCTGAATCTGGCTGCACAGTGTCTGCTCGTCGGCATCGGCATCCACAAAGGAAACCTCGATACCAAAACGCTTGAGGGTCACGGCAAACAGATTGATGGTGCCGCCGTAGATGGTGGAAGCACACAGGATGTGGTCGCCGGCACGCAGGATGTTCAAAATACAAATCAGGGTGGCTGCCTGTCCCGAGGTGGTGCACAGCGCACCCACGCCGCCCTCCAGCGCAGCAATCTTTTCCTCCACTGCCGCTACGGTCGGGTTGGAAATGCGGGAATACATATGTCCATCGTCGGTCAGGTCAAACAGCTTCGCGACCTGCGCGGTGGACTCATATTTATAGGTAGTGCTCTGATAAATCGGCAGAGTCAGCGGCTCTCCGTTGGCGGGTGTATAGCCCTCATGCAGGCACTTTGTTTCGATTTTCATGTCGATCATTCCTTTTGATTCGGATTTGTTTCACACAAAAGACGAAGCCTCGGCAGCCGATACAATCCCTATCCGCGCAGAAATCTCCTTCTTTTTTTCATTGTAGCACGTCAAAGTTTTTTTTGCAACACTACCAAAAAATCTTTTACAGATTTGTAAGGTACGGTAATTTTTGAAAAGACAAAGATTTCCAAGCGGGCGTTTCTTGCTTTTTACTTTGGATGGGTATATAATGAAGATATTTACGGGAAGTGTAAAAATACCAATGGGACGATAAGGAGGAATTCCGATGAAACGATGGATAGCAGCAACCGCAGCAGCTCTGATGGTCTGCACTGCAAGCATAGCTGCAACAGCCGCGTCGGCCAATGCTGTATTTGATTTTCAAGACAAGGTTTTTTTGACGCTTCCGATGCAGCAGGAGGAAAGCATCTACCTTTCACTGAACACCGACTACGACCGTCAGCTTGCTCAGCTGGTCTATGAGCAGACCGGACGGGAAGCCGACTGCTTTTATCGCTTTGACACCGCCGAGCAGGAACTTCTGCGCACCGCAACACTGTTTTTGCAGGCAGATGAAGACCAGCAGCTGTATGAACTGGATGAGGACGGACAACTGGTTTTGGTAGAAGCCGACTATACCACAGGATACACCATCGGCAAGGATGGAGAGCGCCTAAATGGCTATTTGCTGCACACAAAGCATCTCGGCTGCTATGTTGTTACTGACTAACGGTTGATTCGCCGTAAAAAGTTGCCGGAAAATGTGTGACAACTGCCAAATCCGGTTGATTTTGCCGTGTGGCTGTGCTAAAATAAAACCGTATATAATGGAGATTTTGTAAATCTGTCCCATTTTTACCATTTTGAATATCCCAGCTGGTTTCGTTAGGAGAGTCAGCGGGTTTTCAGACTAAAAAAGGAGCGAGAATATTATGAACAAAAAAGTACTTTCCCTGGCAGTAGCAGCAATGCTGACCGTCAGTGCATCTGTAAGTGCAAGCGCAGGTTCTTGCCTGAAAGACGCTGTCAGCAGAGGCAACTCTTCTTCCCTGAAAGGTTCCGCTAGCAGAGACAACTCTTCTTCTCTGAAAGGTTCTGCAAGCAGAAGCAACTCCACCTCTCTGAAAGGTTCCGCTAGCAGAGATAACTCTTCTTCCCTGAAGGGTTCTGCAAGCAGAAGCAACTCCACCTCTCTGAAAGGTTCCGCTAGCAGAGACAACTCTTCTTCCCTGAAGGGTTCTGCAAGCAGAAACAACTCCACCTCTCTGAAAGGCTCTGCAAGCAGAAGCAACTCTACCTCTCTGAAAGGTTCCGCTAGCAGAAACAACGGTTCTTCCCTGAAAGGTTCTGCTAACAGAGGCAGCTCCACCTCCCTGAAGGGTTCTGCTAACAGAGATTGCAACTGCTAATCGGATTTAGACAAACCGTTTTGTAACCGTAAAAGCCCTGCCATCCGGCAGGGCTTTTTTGTGTCTGAAAGAGCCATCCTCCAATGGTTGCTATTCTGTTATAAATGGAATATAATGCAGAGGAAAGCTCATCGAAGGATTGGAGAACTATCATGGAACAGATTTTGATTATAGAGGACGATTTCAGTTTGAATCAGGGACTGTGCCGTGCGCTCAAGCAGGAAGAGCGTCAGCTGATTCCCTGCCCTAACTTAAAAACTGCACGAGAACAACTGCTGTGCAGCGACCCTTCACTGGTGCTGCTGGACATCAATCTGCCGGACGGCAGCGGTCTGGACTTTTTAAAGGAAATAAAGACCTCCTCTCCGCTGCGTCCGGTCATCCTGCTGACCGCCAACGACACTGACATGGACATCGTAAATGGACTGGAGCAGGGTGCAGACGATTACATCACCAAGCCCTTTTCCCTGTCTGTTCTGCGTGCGCGGGTCAATACCCAGCTGCGCAAAAAGAACAGCCGAGCCGACAGCATCTTTCGGGACTATGGATTTGTCTTTGACTTTGAACGGATGCAATTTTGGACCGATGGCACCGCTGTGGAACTGAGCAAAACCGAGCAGAAGCTGCTGCGCCTGCTGGTGGAAAACCAGGGAACCACCCTGAGCCGCAGCCGTTTGATCGACCGCATCTGGACCGACGGTGCAGAATATGTCGATGAAAACGCCCTCTCGGTCACCGTTAAACGGCTGCGCGACAAGCTGGGCGCACACGATTTTATCCAAACCGTCTACGGCATCGGCTACTGCTGGAGGAAAAAGAATGGACAATGAACGCCTGCTTCTGCTGGCGGTCGGTATGATTTTGCTTGCTCTGCTGATTGTCCTCATCGACCGACGCCGAACCAAAAAAACAATGGACACCATCGAACAGATGCTCGATGCCGCATTGGAAGGAAGCTACGCCGAAAGCCACTTTGATGAAAGCCGCCTTTCTGCGCTGGAAACCAAGTTTTCCGATTACCTCTCCTCCTGTACCCTCTCCGCACAAAATGTGACGGTCGAAAAGGACAAGATTAAGCAGATGATTTCCGACATCTCCCACCAGACCAAAACGCCCATCGCCAACCTGATGCTGTACAGCGAGCTGTTGTCGGAGGAAGAGCTGCCCCCGCAGATGCGCTCCAATGTGGAAGCCATCCGCCAGCAGAGCGAAAAACTGCGCTTTCTCATCGACTCGCTGGTCAAGCTCTCCCGTTTGGAAAACGGCATCCTGACCCTTTCGCCGCACCCACAGCCGCTCCAGCCATTGCTGGATGAAATCGCTGCCCAGTACACCCGCAAAGCCGGCGAAAAAGGCTTGACCCTCACCGTTCTTCCCACCGCCGCTGCCGCCGATTTTGATGGAAAGTGGACTGCCGAGGCGCTGGGTAACCTGGTGGACAATGCCATCAAGTACACCGAATCGGGCAGCATCTGCGTCGGTGTGCAGCTGTACGAGCTGTTTGCCCGCGTGGACGTGACCGACACCGGCATCGGCATTGCAGAAGCCGAGCAGCCCAAAATCTTCTCCCGCTTCTATCGCTCCCAAGCGGTATGCGAAGAGGAAGGGGTCGGCATCGGACTGTACCTGGCAAGAAAAATCATCAGCGACCAGGGCGGCTATATCAAGCTGCGCTCCGAAGTGGGCATTGGCTCCACCTTTTCCGTTTTTCTGCCGCGCTCTGCCCAAATCTTATAAAACTGTAAGATTCTTTTGCCCTCTGGAAAGATTGTGGAAAGATTGATATGCGATAATCTGTATGCAAGGATCAACGTTATCTTTACATACAGATTTTTTTATGGAGGTATTTGGTATGAAAATTTTACAGGCAAGCAACCTGACAAAAATTTACGGCTCCGGCGAAAATGAGGTCCACGCGCTGGACGGCGTCAACTTCTCGGTGGAGAAGGGAGAGTTTGTTGCCATCGTCGGCACCTCCGGCTCCGGTAAATCCACCCTGCTGCATATGCTCGGTGGACTGGACCGCCCGACCGGCGGCAGTGTCGAGGTGGATGGCAAGGAAATCTTCTCCCTCAAGGATGAGGAGCTGACCATCTTCCGCCGCAGAAAGATTGGCTTCGTCTTTCAAAATTACAACCTGGTGCCGGTTCTGAATGTCTATGAAAACATCGTCCTGCCGGTGCAGCTGGATGGCAAGACACCCGATGCCTCCTACATCGACAGCATCATCGAAACGCTGGGTCTGGAGCGCAAGCTGGAAAATCTGCCCAACAACCTCTCCGGCGGTCAGCAGCAGCGGGTTGCCATCGCGCGTGCGCTCGCTTCCAAGCCTGCCATCATCCTTGCCGACGAGCCGACCGGAAACCTCGACTCCAAAACCAGTCAGGACGTGCTGGGTCTGCTCAAGGTGACCAGCCAGAAGTACGGTCAAACGATTGTGATGATCACCCACAACGAGGAGATTGCCCAGCTTGCCGACCGCATCATCCGCATCGAGGACGGCAAGATTGTCGAGCGCCGATAAGGAGGGTGTGTTATGAAGGTAAAAAACAGACGCTGCATCCGAACGCTCAGCTTTCGGCAGCTCAAAGCATCCAAAAGCAGGAACCTCATCGCGGTATTTGCCATCGCTTTGACCACCCTGCTGTTCACCTCGCTGTTCACCATTGCCCTTTCCATCAACGACGGCTTTCAGCAGTCCAACTTCCGCCAGTGCGGCGGCTGGAACCACGGCAGCTTTAAATATCTGACCGAGGAGCAGTTTGACCAGATCAAGACCGACCCGCTCATTCAGGAATGGGGACTGCGCCGCTTTGTCGGAATGCCCGACGACATCCCCTTCAACAAATCCCATGTGGAGGTCGGTTACTCGGACGCTACACAGGCGCACTGGATGTACTGCGACCCCATCGAAGGCGCTCTGCCGCAGGAGGGAACCGACCAGGCTGCCACCGACACCCGCGTGCTGGAGCGGAACACGCAATATCCGAACACGAGATTGTTGCCGTGTTCTGCCCGGAAACATTGAACGTGAGTACGATTCTTCTGCCTTTGTCTCCATCGTCATAGATGTAGACCGAGTTCACCAAAGTGTCAATTACTCTGCGCCTATACTCTATATCATTTATATCGCCGCTCTTGAAGGAAAGTAGCCAATACACTATTCGCTCTTTCGTCAAGAGCGGTTTCTTTATTTCCTCACGAGCGATTCTTCCTTCGATTTCGTTCTTCTCTGATTCCAGCTCCTCCAACCTATCCTTCGTGGTAGAAGTGATTATCCCCTGCTCTATGGCAGTCATGATATTTTTGATTTTCTTCTGAACTTCCTTGAGTTCGTTTTGCAATCCTTCGAGGTAGGTGGTATCTGCGGACTCCTTCTCGATTATTTCCATTGCTTTGGTGGCAATGCGGTCAATATTTTCGTCTGTCAAGACCTCTTGCACTGTGAAGCGTGTCACAAGCTCCTCTATCCAGTCCTTCTTCTCAACCTTCTTTGTACAAACGTGCTTTCGCTTCCTATCTATACATTTATAGTAGAAATGGAGCTTCCCGGTCTTTGACGTTCCGCTTTCACCCACCATAGGAGACCCACAGTGACCGCAGAACAGTTTTGTTGTGAGAAGGTAGTCTTCCTTTGCCTTGTTCCTCGCACGAGCTGTAAAGTTGTGCTGTAGCTTCGCTTGTACCTTATCGAATAGTTCTTTGCTGATTATTGCAGGGACACCACCTTCGACCACTACGTCCATGAAGCGATAGACTCCAATATATTTGTCGTTTTTGAGCATGGTACGGAGACTGTTTTTGTTGAAGGGATTACCCCTTGAGGTCTTATATCCACGCTCATTGCACACGTTTATGATTTGGGTTGCTGACATACCATCGGCATACATTTCGAAGACCTCTTGGACAATTTTCGCCCCAACAGGGTCAATTTTATACTTTCTGTCTTCCCCTACAGTGTAACCCAATGCCACACCAGCTCCCCCGGTGGCAATACACTGTAGGGCATTTTCTTTCAGTCCTCTTTTTATGTTTCGGGACAGGTTCTCAGAATAATACTCGGCATATCCCTCAAGGACTGATTCAAGAATGATTCCTTCCGGGGTGTCCGGCATGGGCTGTTTTGCGTAAAAGACTCTCACCCCATGCTTTTTGAGCTTTGCCTTGTAGATGGCTGAGTCATATCTGTTACGAGCGAAACGGTCAAGGGTGTACATGATAACAGCCTCGAACTGTCCCTTCTCGGAGTCTTTTATGAGACGCTGAAAGCTCGGACGATTATCTGTCTTGCCGGAAATTGCTCGGTCACAGTATTCATTTATGACCGTCATTCCGTTTTTAAGAGCGAACTCATGACACTCACGAAGCTGACCCTCTATGGACTCCTCTCTTTGACTGTGGCTCGAATATCGAGCATAAATTACTGCTTTCGTAATCTCACCTCCAATAGCTTCTTACGTCTGAGCAATTCTATCGGAATGACCTTAGACTGCCGCAGTTTTATCTTTATCCCCCTCTAACTCGTTACGATTCTCGAACTCATATACCATTGACATGAACTCGTGCTTCGCCCTTCGAGACAAGGAACGGTACACTCTGAGAATGTCATTCTCGTCTTCATCGTGTGCGTTTTCCTGTGGTTCGAGGTCTTCTTCGTCAGCGAAGAAGTCCATAACAGAACAGTTAAGTATCTTCGCCATTTCCAGCATTTCATGTTCCTTCGGCAAAGACCCTTTGTTGATTTGGGTAGTGAAAGAACTCGAACCCTTTACTGCTTTAACAACTGCCGTGAGATTTGTACCTCTTTCGGCGCATATACGGTTGATGTTTTCTGCAAAAGTCACATCAATTCCTCCTTCGCAAATTTTAATTCGTGATTTTTGAATTTTACGCTTGACAATTCGCAAAAGAAGAACTATAATAAGAACATGAAGTTCGGGATATGCGAATTGACAATAAGAAACCGACCTCTCGGAATGGCAGTTCTGAGAAGTTGACTGGTGATATAGTCTTATAAGAATAATAACAATAATTCGCCATTTTGTCAAGTCTAATTCCGATTTTCAGAACCAATGAAAGGAGGAAATTCTATGAGTCAGATTCAAGAGCGAATGAAGAAGCTCGGCATTAAACAGGTGGATATGATTCTTGAATTGCGTAAGCGAGGTATCGCAGTTCAGCCCCCGGAAATGTCCAGTATCATTCGTGGTGTTTACACCTATCCCAAGTCTAAGCGAGTTCTTGATGAAGTTGACAAGATTCTCACTGAACGTGAGTCTCACTGATTCACAAGTAAACGACCTCGCAAGACCATTGATGGGGATTTTGGAGAAGTTCTACCAAGACCCTAAGAACGAGGAGGACTTTCAAAAATGGCTACGCAATGTAGAAACGCAAAAATCAATCGAAACAAACGCATGAAGCTTTACGCAAACATGATTCTCGTGTTGCTGGTGCTTATCGGAGGGGTGTTGGGGTTCTTCTTGGCAAAGCTCACTACACCTCCGCAGGAGACGATAACAGTCACCAAGACAGTTGAAGTCCCTGCCTACAAGTCAAATGTGCTGGTAGACACAGCGGACGTATTCCTGTTCGATGTTCCGCTTTCTGATTCATTGCAGAGGTACATCTACGAAATATGTGCAGACGAGAACGTACCTGTAACACTGGTTATGGCAATGATTGAACATGAAAGTGGGTTCGACCCGGAAGCAGTGAGTCCCACTGACGATTACGGTCTCATGCAGATAAACGCTGTGAACCACGAATGGCTCAAAGAGGAATATCGCTGTGCAGACATGATGAATCCCTATCAGAATGTGTTCTGCGGCATATCCATCATCAGTTCCTACATCGACAAATACGGAGAGCTGGACAAAGCTCTCATGGCTTACAACATGGGGAACTACGGCGCACAAAAGGCTTGGAAAAATGGTGTCACCAGCATTGCTTACTCCGAAGAAATCCTGTCTCTCATGAAGGAGTACGAGGAGGTGTCCAATGCCACAGGTAATTGAGCTTAAAAACGGCAAATGCGAAACGCTTTTCAACGAGAGAGACTTCGCCTATCTCATTGAGCAACACATGGGTCATGAAGCGGCTGATTACTTCCGTGAACTCATGGAGGAGCTTGAGAGATACAGAGAGGAGGACGAGGAGTATGAGTAACAACAAAAAACTCGGAAATGACTTCGAGTCCCGATTCTGCGAAATCCTCTACAGCGAGGGATTTTGGGTACATAACCTCGCTCAGAACTCAGCAGGGCAACCAGCAGACGTTATCGCCGCCCGAAACGGAAAGACATACCTTATCGACTGCAAGGTGTGTAGCAATCGAGGGTTCGCCCTCTCCCGAATGGAGGAGAACCAAGACCTCTCGATGGAGCTGTGGAAGGACACAGGAAATGGTGACGGCTGGTTCGCAATTCTTCTTCCCGGAGGTCAGATTTACATGATTCCTCACTTCGTCATAAAGGCTATGCGAAATTCTCAGTCCAGCATGAGCGAAGCAGAGATTCATGAGTGCGGCACTCCTCTCTACAAGTGGGTGAAGAAAAAATGAGAGTGACGGTATCAAACACTCTCGCAGTCGAAAATCCAACATCAGCGGCATTGGTATGGTGTTCCAAGAACCTAACCATTGCAAATCCCGAATATGCCAAGAAAGCTCGTATGCACTTTTGGCTTGGGGACACTCCGAAGACTATATCACTCTATGAAATGAGAGGAGAAACGCTGATTCTTCCGTTTGGTCTTCTGAGAAATCTCCCGGACTGTATTAAGGACGAAGCATACTTCACCAGCTCTTTCGCTGACGCTGACGATGTTTTCTACGGTGGGTGTGATGTTCCACTCTATGACTATCAAAGTGCGGCTGTGGACGCTGTAGTGGCTCAGAAATACGGTATTCTTCAAAGTCCTGCCGGAAGCGGTAAGACGCAAATGGGAATAGCTCTTGCCAAGAGGTTCGGGAAACGAGCATTGTGGCTCACTCACACGCTCGACCTTCTGAATCAGAGTAAGGCTCGTGCAGAGCTTTATGTAGATAAGAAGACGATTGGCACAATCACCGAGGGCAAGGTAAATGTCGGAAGCGGTATCACCTTCGCCACCATTCAGACCATGTGTAAGCTCGACCTACCTCAGTATAAAGACCTGTGGGACGTAATCATTGTGGACGAGTGTCACCGCTGTGCCGGGACACCTACGGCAATGACACAGTTCTACAAGGTGCTGAACAATCTGTCGGCTCGACATAAAATCGGTTTGTCTGCGACAGTCCACAGGGCTGACGGTATGATTGCCGCCACATACGCACTGCTCGGACAGGTGGTCTACACCGTACCCGATGAAGCAGTCGGAGACAAAATTATGAAGGTTGGTATTCTCCCTGTCGGCACAGGAGTGGAAATCAGCAGGGCTTGTCTGAATACGGACGGCACACTGAACTACACGAAGCTGATTACCTACCTCACAGAGAATCTTGCAAGGGAGGAAGTCATTGTCAATACCATAAAGCTCAACGAGGGAAAGAGCTGTCTGATTCTGTCTGACAGGCTCGACCACTTGGAACACCTCATGAAATGGCTACCAAGTCACATGAGGAAGGACGCTGTAATGGTGAGCGGCAAAATGACAACTAAAAAAGGCAAGGCTGAACGAGAAAAAGCGATTGAGGATATGCGAACCGGGAAGAAGAAATACCTGTTTGCCACCTATACGCTGGCGAAGGAAGGTCTTGACATTCCTCGCTTGGAGCGTCTTTTCCTCACCACGCCACAGAAAGACTACGCAGTTATCACACAGTCCATCGGTAGAATCGCAAGAACCTTTGAGGGGAAAGCAGAACCGATTGCCTACGATTTCGTGGACAATATCGCATACCTCGTGAAGTCCTACAAGAAACGATGTACGACCTATCGTAAGAACGGTTGTTACTTCGTTGAAGAAGGAGGTGCAAGCGATTGAGATTGATTGTATATGACGTTGAGGTCTTCTGCGAAGATTGGCTTGTAATCTTCAAAGATATTGAGACAGGGAAGTACACCTGTGTCCACAACGACAACGAGGAACTGAAAGAGTGTATCTCTGAGGACTGTATCTACATCGGTTTCAACAGCAAGCACTACGACCAGTTCATCATCAAGGCGATTTGCTGTGGGTTCACACCGCAGGAAGTCAAACAGGTGAACGATTTCATTATCGGCGGAGGTCAAGGTTGGGAGTGTCCAATGCTTCGAGACTTTTTCTTCCGTTTCAACAACGTGGACATCAAAGACGATATGCAGATGGGCTTGTCCCTCAAGGCTATCGAAGGTCACTTGGGTCTTTCTGTCGAGGAGTCTACTGTACCGTTTGACATTGACCGCCCTCTCACTGAGGAGGAGCTGAAAGAGACCGCAAAATATTGTATTCACGATGTTGACACCACAGAAAAGCTGGTTGAACTTCGCAAGGACTACCTCAAGAACAAAATCCATATCGGCAAACTTGCCGGACTGGACGAAGTGAAAGCAATGGGTATGACAAATGCCAAGTTGACGGCGGCTCTCTTGAAAGCAGAACAGAAACCGCATGACGATGAACGCAAATATGTCTACCCTCCGAACCTAAAGCGTGAGTACATTCCGCAAGAGGTCTTCGATTTCTTTGACAGAATGTACGACCCCAAAATCTCTGACAAGGAGCTTTTCAGTGACAAACAGACATTCTCCATCGGTGACTGTCCGGGAGTCGTTGGTTACGGCGGTATTCATGCGGCTATTCCGAATTACTTCTTCGTTGAAACGGAGGACAGAGTAATCCGCAATAAGGACGTGGCGAGTTATTATCCTCACCTCATGACCCTATGCGGCTACACATCAAGGAACATTCCTTCTGCGAAGGTTTTCGAAGACGTGTTGGAAACCCGAATGAAAGCCAAGGCAAGCGGTGACAAAGCCACTGCAAACGCACTCAAGCTCGTTGTGAACACCACCTACGGTGCGTTGCTCAACAAATACAACGACCTGTTTGACCCTCTCATGGGACGCTCAGTGTGTATCACAGGACAGCTTTTCCTCATGGAACTGGCACAGCACCTCTACGCTGACATACCCGATTTGAAGATTGTCCAGCTCAATACGGACGGTATCATGGTCGAGTGCGACAGAAAGTATCTTCCTATGCTGGACGAGATTTGTGACGAGTGGCAGTCGAGAACTGGATTTGAGCTTGAGGAAGACGCAGTTGTCCGTATCGCACAGAAAGACGTAAACAATTATGTCGAAGTGCAGGAGGGCGGAAAAGCCAAGTCCAAGGGAGGGTATTTGGTAAGAGGTATTTCCACTGTCGGTGCGTTCAACATCAACAACAATGCCTGTATCGTTGCCGCCGCTGTGAAAGAGTACCTTGTCAACGGTGTTCCTGTTGAGGACACCATAAATGGGTGCAACGACATCTTCCAGTTCCAGCTCATAGCCAAGGCTGGTGTGAAGTATCGTGAAGCCTATCACCTTGTCGATGGTGAGAAAGTCCCTGTGCAGAAGGTCAACCGTGTGTATGCCACAAAGGACGAGCGTTACGGAAAGCTGTTTAAGGTTAAGGCGGAGAACGACAGCACCGCCAAAATCGAAATGCTCCCGGAACACTGCATTATCGACAACGACAATCACTTAACCATTGATGATGTGGACAAGACCTTCTACATCGAAATGGCAAAGAAACGTATCAACGATTTTTTGGGAATTAAACCCGAAAAGAAAAAAGGAGGACGTAAAAAAATGGCTACTACCAAGAAAACTGAAACCGCCGAAATCACCGCAATGAACATCTATCAGAAGTTGCTCAAAGCGAGAGCAATGTTCCTCGAAGCAGATGTGAAGAAGACTGGTAAGAATATGCACCTGTCTTTCAAATACTTCGAGCTTGAGGACATTGTTCCTACGGCAACTCGTATCTTCGGAGAGGTCGGCATTGTGCCTTTGGTGAACTTCACCGCAGACACAGCTACCATGACGATTGTGAACACTGACAACCCGGAGGAGACCGTTACCTTCGTATCTCCGTTCAATCAGATTGCTCCTATCGTCTCCAACACTGGCAAACAGGCAACCAACGAAATGATGGCTCTCGGTTCTTCCATCACCTATATGCGCCGTTATCTCTACATGATTGCTCTCGACATTTGTGAGAGTGACGGAATTGACGCAAACGCTGGTGTTCCTGCTCCTGCCGCCCCTGCTCCGAAAGCTCCCCCTGCCACTCCCGAACAGAGACAGGAAGTGAAACAGGAACTCACTGCTCCGGCTGACAACGCAACTGCTTTACAGATTAAGGGTCTCAAGGCAGTTCTGAAAAAGCTCAAGGACGCTGACCCTTCCAAGGAGGAAATGATTGCTCAGATTGCAGTTCAGACCAACGGTTTCACTGTGATTTCCAAGGCTGACTGCGAAGCTCTCATTCAGAGAATCACCGCAATGCTGGAAGGAGGTACTAACTAATGGCAGACATCAAATGGCTTGAGGGCAATCGCTTACAGATTGCTCCTCCGAAGCGCACCAAGAAAATCACTGGTACTCGTTTCGCAACGATTCTCGGCTTGAATCCGTGGTCTACCGCATTTGAAATGTGGTGTGCAATCACGAAGACCTTTGAGCTTCCCTTCGAAGATACCATCTACACTGTGGCTGGTAAGACCATCGAACCCAAACAGGCTGAGTATATGAAGAAGTCTTACGGTATGGAGTTGATTTCTCCTACTGACCGTTACGGTGCTGACTACTTCAACAAGACATGGGGTGACTTCTTTGGTGACAATCCTCACCTCGGCGGTATGTGGGACTACCTCGCCGTTGACGAGGAGGGCAAGGTCGATACTGTTCTCGAAATGAAGACAACCAAGCGTATCGAGGACTGGCAGAACGATGTTCCCGAATACTACGCTCTACAGGCGGCTCTCTACGCTTATCTGCTCGGTGTGGATAACGTAATCATGGTAGCTTCCTTCCTTGAGGAGAAGGACTACAACGACCCTGCGAAGTTCGTCCCGAACATCAAGAACACCATTACGGTTGAGTTCAAAGTCTCTGAGCGTTACCCGGACTTTGCCGAGAAGGTTGCAACTGTTGAGAAGTGGTGGGCTGACTACGTTGATACAGGTGTTTCTCCTGCCTTTGACGAGAAGAAGGACGCTGAAATCCTCAAGGCTCTCCGCACTCATAACCTTACCCCGGACACCGACATCACCGCTTTGATTGCGGAAGCTGAATCTCTCAAAACTGAGGTTGATAAGGCTACCGCCGCAATCGCTGACAAAGAGAAGCGTCTGAAAGAGGTCAATGACATCATCAAGGAACACGCTATGAAGCAGTTCCGTGAGGGTGACAAGAAGGTCGAGGTCAAGGGTAGCACCTACACTTGGACGGTATCTCGTTCCGAGACTACGACCATCAACAAAAAGGCTTTGGAAGCTGACGGCTTGCTCGAAAAGTATCAGACAAAGACCGAACAGTACCGCATGACGGTGAAATAAGGAGGAAAAATTATGAAGTTTCAGAAGTTCGTAAAATCCATCGGAACTGAGGGTATCGTTTACGTCCGTAACAACGGAGAACGCTGGCTTGCCGCACAGGACGTATTTATGAAAATCCCGGAAGACATTCAGAGTATCACAGCAAAGTCGGTCACTGAAATGCCGGAAGCAATCGAGTCCATTATCAACTGCGACTGCTTCTCTGACCCCTGTGAGCTGGTAAAGGCTATCATGCCTTGCGCTGACGGTGTTATCAAAGACTGTGTGCGTATCTATGCTACAGCAAACAACCTGTGCGAAATCGCTATCAGCAACACCGCCTACACGCTCATTGAGCGCAAGGACGTTGTGGAAATGTACTCCAAGTTCGACAGCGAAACTGAGGAAAGCGAAGCAAAGGCTCTGTTTATCAAGAGATTCCCTGTAGGTGAGGACGAAGAAGTGGTCGGTGTTATCTTCCCGACCAGTATCGAATAAGGAGGTTCAATCATGTATATCAATCCGTTCGTAGCAGGAGTAATCGCCACCATTATGGTGGAACTGATTCTCGTACTCGGCTTTGCCTTGTTCACTGGCAACAAAAACAAACACAACTAATTTTAGGAGGTAAATTACAATGGCAAGAATCCCTATGACGAGTGGTTTTACTCTCATTCCCGAAGGAACTTATGTGTTCCGTGTATATGCCGCAACCTATGACGAGGAGTTCGGCAAAATTGAGGTGAAGCTGGTAAATGCCGCTGGCATGACCCACACCGAGCGTTTCTCCATCAAGGACAAGAACGATGAAATGAACGAAAAAGCTCTGAACGCTTTCAGCTACTTTGCGAAGACGGTAATGGGCGATTACACATTGGAGGACATCGACCCTGCCGAGCTGGTAGACCACTTCGTATGTGCCGAGGTTGTTCACACTAAGCTCCCCTCCAACAAAGATCCCAACAAGACCGTCACTTTCGCCAACCTCGGTGACAAGTCTCCTGCGGAATACTTCGACACCGAACCTGTGGCTCGTGCGCTCACTCTCGGCAAGGAAGGTACTTCCCCTGCTCCCAAGGCGGCAACCACCGCTCCTGCCCCTGCTACCTCTCCTGCGGCACAGCCTACGGCGGCGAAGGGACTCGATTTGGACGCACTGCTCGGATAATCTGACATGATTATCCCTCGAAGGAGGTATTTGCTATGGAACTCAAAGACAGTGGAACACGCAGAGAGTTCTCCTCCGGGGCAGTCCGAGACATCAATGAGGGGAAAGGTCGATGTGACCTTCTCCCCCTTGATGTGGTCGGAGAGGTATTCAGAGACGATATTTTGAACAATGTCAATGGATATGTTCGTTCCGGGGACAGGAAACTCCTCGTTGAAGCACTCAAAGAGTTTTCGGAAAAACGATACGGAGACCTCTACACAGCAATGCTGGAAGTCTCCAAACACTATGAGGACGGTTGCAATAAGTACGGTGAGAGAAATTGGGAAAAAGGTATTCCCCTCCATTGTTACATCGACAGTGGTGTGCGCCACTACATAAAGTGGCTCAGAGGTGATGAAGACGAACCTCACGACAGAGCTTTCCTGTGGAATATGCTCGGCGCACTGTGGACGCATGGGTATCACCCGGAGTATTGCGATTTACCGTTCGGTAAGGAGGAAGTATGACTGAGAAAGAAAGATTTGACCTCTGCATGAGTACAAAGCTCGGTGACATTCTCTCCGAGGAGTTCAAGACATATCTGCTTGCAAACGGTTTCTTCTCTGCTCCGGCAAGCACGAAGCACCATGGCGCATACGAAGGAGGTTTGTTCGACCATTCCTTCGCAGTAATGAACTTTCTCGTGGAACTGTCCGCCAAGAATGGTCTCAAGTGGCAGAGAGCAGAGAGTCCGTTTATCGTGGGAATGTTCCACGACCTTTGTAAAATCGACAGTTATCGTCACCCAATTGTAGAGGAACGGTTCGATGGGAATAAAGTATGTCCCATCTATGACGAGAGCAAGTGGGAATACAACCCCAACACTCAGTTCAAGGGTCATGGCGATAAGTCGATTATCCTCCTCTCTCAGCACATCGTACTGACTGAGGAAGAAGCACTTTGTATTCGCTACCACATGGGGGCTTTCGTTGAGAAAGACGAGTGGAGAGATTACACCAACGCTATTCACAGATACGCAAACGTGCTGTGGACTCACCATGCAGATATGCTTGCGTCTCATGTAGTCGGTATATGAACCGAGCGGAACGAAGACGCAGACAGAAACAGGGACTTCCCATTGTAAAAGAACCTGTCTTGAATATGAAGGTGAGCGATATTCAGCAAATCAAGACACAGGCTACGAACACTGCCGCAGACACAGCCTTTTTCCTCATGCTGGCGATTCCTGTCATGGTTATTCATGATAAATACCCACAGCTCATGAGGAGAGAGGTTGACGGAAAGCCGAGAGCAGAACGCTTCGCTGGCCTCTGTCTCGATTTGTACGACAGTTTCAACAAAGGCTATGTCACGCTTGATGATTTGTCTCAGTGCCTTTGGGAAGAAGCTGGTATCAAACTCGAAAAGAAATAAGGAGGTACAACCCATGAATTACAAGCTCAAAAGTGTACAGGGCAAGGTCACTTTCCTGCTTCGTACTGGCAAGGACTTGGTGAAGAATCAGATGGCAGTTGCTTCGGCACAGCACATCATTGACACCGGGAAAATGAAGAAGTCCGATATTCCGGGCTATCCCATCAACATTGACGATAAATGGTATTTTGAGGGAGAAGTCCTCAAGAAAACCGTTGCTCAGAAGGAGGACTCTACCAAATGAGAACTTTTTACTCCGAATATGTCCAGCACTGCATGAGGTTCTACGCAAGACACCCTCACCCTAAGTTCCGCTCTGACGCTGACAAGCAGAACTGGAACGCTTGCGACAGTGCTTTGAAGGGGTTCAGCCCTTCCGAAGTGGACATTCTCATGGCCGTATATCGTGAGGGTGACACCATTCCCGATAACATCTACAAGGTTTCCGTTGACCGCAACATTAAGCAGGACAACATTTGGAAACTCGTAAACGAACTGGAACGCAAGGTTGCAAAGAGGAGGAACTTGATTTGACACATTACGAGAACATTCCCAATGAACTCAAAGAACTGAATCAGTGGGTCTGTACTCGTAGTGACAGCAAAGTTCCTATGAAAGCATTTGAGGACGAGAACCCTTGTGCTTCCTCCACCAACCCTCAGACGTGGGCTACCTTCGACATGGCGAATGAAGCTGTGTCGAAGGGGTTCTACGACTACTGCGGATTTGTTTTCGCTGACAACGGTTTCGTTGCTATAGACATCGACACCGGGTTTGACGAAGAAGGGTTCATGACACCGCTTGCCGCTGACATCATCGGACATTGCGAAAGCTACACTGAGAAGTCCAAGAGCGGCAGAGGTTTCCACATTATTCTGAGAGGTACACTTCCCTTCAAAGGTAAGAATAACCTCGCAGGGGTGGAAATATACAAATCCGCTCGATATTTCATCATGACAGGTGACACTCTCCTCTACAGGGAAATCGAGGAGAATCAAGAAGCGATTGACTATGTAGTTGAGAAATACTTCCCGGAGACCCGACAGGAGAAAGAAACCTCCGTTTACGGTGGTCGTATCTACTCTCCTATATGGGAAATGCCGGAGAACAATCGTATCAAGCTCAGACCTGTCTACCCAAGAATCCCGGACGGAAGCCGTAACATTTGTCTGACCTCACTTGCTGGTATGCTTCACAACCAAGGGTACAGCAAACAACAGATTTACGAAGAACTTCTATACGCAAACACTGTTGCCTGTGACCCTCCGCTCGATAGAGTTGAGATTAGAACAATCTGCAACAGTGTCACAAGGTACAAACGATGATTACAGGTATCAAATGTTGTAAGGGGTGCGTTGCTCCTAAAAGATACCCCGGTTGCCACTCGAACTGTCCCGAATATCTCATGGAAAAGAAACTATGGGACGAGCAGAAGAAAATCATTTCTGAGCAACGACAAGCCTACAACAATCTGTATGAGCAACGCTCCGAAAGTGTGCGAAAAGCACTCAAACGCAAAAGACGATAAGTAACACGAAAAGGATAAAATATTTTCGCAAAAGGGTTGACAACTAATCCTTTTCATGTTATTATCTAATCATCAAGAGATAAGAAATTATCTTAATAAGACTTAGGAGGTCAATTATGGCATACAACAACCCTACACCCGAAATTTATCGTGGTGACATCTTCTACATAATGCAGGGCAGTTACGTTGGCTCTGAACAGAAATCCGGGAGACCGGGTATCATCGTGTCCAATGACCTTGCGAACAAGCACTCTCCCAACGTGGAGGTTGTGTTCCTCACCTCACAGGAGAAGAAAGCCCTTCCAACCCACGTTGAGGTGATTGCGAGAGTTCCTTCGACCGCCCTGTGCGAGAACATTCAGACCGTTTCGAAGGAACGTCTGAGCGATTTTATTCGCTCCTGTACCACTTCCGAAATGAAAGCCATAGACAAGGCTCTGCTTCATTCTCTCGGTATCGAAGCTCCTGCCGTTGTCGGGGGGGGGACTCAAGAAACCGAAGTTCCAAAAGCTGTTTCGGAAGCAGAGGTCGAAAGAAATTTGTACAAGGCTTTGTACGAGCAACTTTTAGATAAGGTGATGAAATAGCCTTGAACAAGTGTGAGCAATGCAGGAAGCGGTGTCTGTGCCGCTCTTGCCCCAATAATCAAACGTGCAGAGTTGCACTCAGAAGGTACTGCAAGTCGGTCTGCTATTGCAGTATCAACAGAAAAATGAAGGAGGAAAAATCCAATGAAAGTTACTCTTATCCAAGCTACCCCAAACCCCATTGAGACCATTGCTCAGATTGCCAGCATTTGCTACGACAGTGACCCGAAGAACCCTCTCGGACTTGTTAAGCACCTGTATCGCAACGGACACCACAGTGTCTTCGAGCATATCTACTTCACATTCAAAATCGAGGGTATCTCTCGTGCCTGTTCTCACCAGCTTGTGAGACACCGCCACTGTAGCTTCACTCAGCGCAGTCAGCGTTATTGCTCTGAGGACGGTTTCGGCTTCGTGACTCCTTCTACTGTTGGCGAAGGACGTTTCGCAAATGACATGGAGGATATTAAGGACTGGTACGAGGAGTATCAGAAAAGCGGTGTCCCGAATGAGGACGCTCGTTATGTTCTCCCCAATGCCTGTGAAACCTCTCTCTACCTGTCATGCAATCTGAGAGAGCTTATCCACATGAGCAACGAGCGTCTGTGCCGCAGAGCGCAGTGGGAAATCCGGGAGCTGGTTCAGCAGATGGTCTACTGCGTAAACGCTGACCTGTGGTTTATGCTCGTACCCAAGTGTAAGAGTGGAAGAATCATTTGTAACTCTCCTTGTGAGGTGGGACGCAATGAGTAAGCTGATTTTAGACCTGTGCGGAGGGACAGGCTCATGGTCGAAACCGTACCGTGACGCTGGATATGACGTGCGTGTTATTACACTTCCGCACTACGACTTGTTTGAAACAGTCGAGAGAGAGAGAGAGAGTGCTTGAGTTCTATAACCATACGACAGGTAAGACAGAGATTGTCAACGCTGATGAAGTATATGGTATTCTCTGCGCTCCAACCTGTACGATGTTCTCTCTTGCTCGTACCACTGCGAAGACTCCACGAGACCTCGCAAGCGGTATGCGGCTGGTAAAGAAATGTCTCGAAATCATTTGGTTCTGTCGTGAATCGAATGAATCTCAGTTAAAGTTTTGGGCTTTAGAGAATCCTATGGGACTTCTCCGACAGTTCTTGGGTAGACCTCTTTTCACCTTCTCCCCGGAAGAATACGGTGAGTGCTACACGAAGAACACAGACATTTGGGGTTATTTCAATATTCCAAAGAAAAAGCCATATAAAATGACAGAGGGTGAAAAGCTCCTCTCAGCTCGTAACAATCGAGTTCTGCCGGAGCTTCCCGAAGATTATGTCATGCCTACCGGGTGGAACAGACAGGCGGCAAGACGTAGCATGACAAGCAGTAAATTTGCAGAAGCCTTTTATAAGGCGAACAAATAGGAGGTCTGACCGATGGTCGAAAACGTAATCAGAATCAATCGTGCTGAGTTTGACAGACTGGCTCTGCTCACAGAAAAGAAGGGGTATTTGGCGGCGAGTTTCAATATTGCCACTCAAGACAAATTCCCTTTACACAAAATTCATTATGTTTTCGAGAACATCAATCCCGGAGAGACATACGAGATTGACACCATCATTGAAGCACACCTCGGCTATCATGTTTTCAAATGCACCGTCTTTTACCGTCACAGGTGCGTAGGTGTCGTAAGCTGTACCATGAAGGACTTCGACCCTGTTTCCTTCGATTGGGCTACCTCCTACAAGGTGAAAGCTCTCCAACGAGGGAAGGAACAGTGGCTCAAGGAAGTCGCACTTATGACTGTGACGGTAAGTATGACGGTTGCCTACTCCATTCTGTATGCTGACCGAGTATTCGTGGAAAGCTCCGGGAAGCACAGACTGAATGTGGAGAGCAATTCCGATTCAGACGAACTGATTTACAGAAAGCTCAAGGCTTATATCTCCTGCGAACACGCTCCTGCTACACCTACTGGCAAGGGTGCAAAACCTCAACACGAGTTCGATGTTCGAGGTCACATGAGACACTATAAGTCCGGCAAGGTCGTGTATATTCGTCCCTATACCAAGTGCAAAGGACGTGGCACGAAGATTATCCACGAATACATCACAGGAGGTAATACCGATGAATGAAATTATTTGCCCTCTCCTCACTACAAATACGGTAGTCGAGGAGGACGGAACAGTCAAAATAGGAACTCAACCTGTCTACTGCCTTGAATCTCATTGCGCATGGTGGGTTGAGGACAAACAGAAATGCGCTATCACAGCAATGGGAGGTGAAAAACGTGGTAAGTGATAGAGAACTTTTCGAACTTCGAAACGGTAGAGTCATTATGGACGAAGACCTGTCGGAGAAAATGTATATCATCAAGTCATATCACCCGGAAAAAGCTGACGAGACTTCCTCCGGCTTTGAGTGGTCTGAAATGGGTATGGCAAACCTGTTCGGTATGCTCTACAACAAGGAAGCTCGATATTGTACCGAGCATAAGAGCTGGTACACCTACTTCGAGGGTGCGTGGCGCAAGGACGAAGGTGCGATTCTCGTCTCTGAGAAAATCAAGGACTTTGTGAGACTCATGATTCTCTACTGTGGAGAAATCACTGACGATGAAACCCGAAAGTCCTACACTGCTTTTGTCAACAAAATGGGTGACAGGAGAATGAGAGACAGAATCCTCAAGGACGCAACAGGAGAACTCCGTATCTCTGCCACTCAGTTCGACTCCAACCCCTACCTCATTAACTGTCTGAATGGTACATACTCTCTCGAAGACTTCTCCTTCCGGGAAGCACGATGGGACGATTTTCTTACCATGCAGACAAATTTCCGCCACACTGTCCGCAGGGACGTTCGCTGTGAGCGTTGGGAGAAGTTCATTGACGAGGTTACGCAGGGAGAAACCGACAAGGCTGACTTCCTGCAAAGAGCTTTGGGTTACTCCATTCTCGGAATGAGCAACGAGGAGTGTATGTTCATTCTACACGGCAAAACGACTCGAAACGGAAAGTCCACACTGCTCAACACCATCGAAACCATGCTCGGTGACTATGCGAAGGTTGCCCCTGTTGGTATGATTTGCCGTGGAGACAGGCAGAAGGACGCAGAAGCCGCTTCTCCTACTCTCGCCGGACTCAAGGGCAAACGCTTTGTCACTATGTCCGAGTCGAATGAGTATGGCAAGCTGGACGAGGAGAAAATCAAACAGCTCACAGGCGGTGAGGAAATCTCAGCTCGTGCGCTGTACCAGTCGGCTATCACCTACAAGCCGCAGTTCACCCTTTGGCTTTCCTGTAATGACCTTCCGATGGTTACGGACAAGTCCCTGTTCGCTTCCGAGCGTATCAAGGTTATCGAGTTCAATCGTCACTTCACCCCGGAGGAACAAGACACCCACCTCAAGGACGAGCTGACTTCACAGGAAGCAATGAGCGGTATTTTCATGTGGCTGGTTCGTGGCTACATCAAGTACAAGGAAATGGGACTGAAAATGTCCGACTCCCTCAAGACTGTTGTCACCAAGTACGAACGAGACAACGACCTCGTGTTGCAGTTCCTCGAAAGCCGCTGTGTGCGTGTTCCAGAAGACGAAAGCAATCCTTACGGCGAGAAGAACAAGCGCACTCTCATTAAGGCAAAGGATTTATACAATGCTTTCAAGCTGTGGGCGAAGTCCGAAGGTGCTTATGTCCTCTCCGCTCGAAAGTTCAACTCCGAAATGGAACGACACCCGGAATGGTTCGATAGAAAATCGACTTCCAGCGGTTTCATGATTTATTGGGGACTCAAGCTCAAGGAGGTGCTGTAATGACTGTGAATATCCTTGGGACAAAGTATTCCATATACTATAAGTCACCCTCAGAGGACAAGTTTCTCCGTGAATGTGACGGCTACTTTGACAAGTCTTCAAAGAAAATCGTGGTTACTACGGAAAACATTGAGCTTGAAAACTTTGCAGAGTATCAGAAAAAATGTCTCCGCCACGAGATTGTTCATGCGTTCATGTTCGAGTCCGGGCTTGCTGAGAATTGGGAACATAAAAACTTCGGGCAGGAAGAAACAGTTGTCGATTGGGTTGCTATTCAGTTCCCGAAACTGCTCGAAATCTTCAAGAAAGTAGGTGCGCTATGAACGCAAATTGTCTCGATGAAAATGGAAATTTCAAGGCTTGCCCTTACCGAGTTATCACTGAGGAACACAAAGCAGTCCTCCGAGGAAACGGAGACTTTGTGACACAACAGTTTTATCCCTGCATTGGAGAAGCCTGTGTCGGCTATCATGTGGGAATTTGTCTGAGAGCGCACGAAGCTCTCAAGGAGGTAAAGTGATGAAACCCATTAAATTTGAACAGGCAAACAAAAACCTGTTGAAGCCGGAGTCCATGACGGACGAAGAATGTTCCTCTCTGTGGGTGTACAACGATGGTCGAGAGTGTATCAGTTGTTGGCGGCTCACATGGAAAGAGAGAATCAAGGCTTTGCTGTTCGGGAGAGTGTGGCTCTCCGTTCTCAGTGGACGGACTCAACCTCCTGTTTGGCTTGCCTGTTGTAAGACAGTATTCTTGAAGGAGGACAAGAACAATGAAAACTACTGAGCGTATGCACATGGTAGCGGTCATGATGGAAGGTCTCGAGTCCTCCGTTACTACCTACTGTGAAGTAAAGAAAAAGAAGGGTTACACTCCCTGCGCCGGATATGAGGTTTCAAGGGAAGACTGCAAAGGGTCTATCAAACGAAGAATCACCCTTATTCGTGAAGAACTGCTGAATATCAGCAAAGAACTGTAGGAGGTGGCGGCATGATTGCATGGAGCAAATATTTTCACTTCAATGCAGAGGACGTGGAGTACATCGAAGCGATTGACTCTACCTCCGGCGATTACCCTTACCGTCTGACCGTACACCTTAAAAGCGGCAACGCTCCTTCCGTCTCTTACCAAGACTCGAAGTCTCGTGACACTGCGAGAAATGAGCTGGTGCGATTGGTAGACCGGGTTAGGCATGAGGACACAGGGAAGATTCTGAATCAGCTAACGCTCCTCAACTATTCCAATGAGCGTATCGAGCGCAGACAGCTTCGGATATGGAGACAGCTTAAAGCTCTACTCGGTCTCAGTATGGAGGACGAGTGATGGAAAAGAAAATGCTTGAGGAGCTTCAAGGGTTGCTTGAAGATATTAACCCGAATGAAATCGTTTCTCACATACTGGACGGTACTTTGCTCTCGTGGTTGGGTACTTGGAAAATGCAAGCTGGTATGTTGGTTGCGTTTCTACTCGAAAATGTCAAATTATCCGAAAAGGATTGAAAAATAATCCTAAACGACATTTGTAAAATAACACAAATCGGATTGAAAAATAATCTTTTCGACTTTTTATGATGAAGTAGTTAAAGTAGTTAAACTTTAGTTTTTGCGTAAAAGTCCCCTTATAAGAGGTCTATATAGTAAAAGTTACACGCAAAAGTCGATTTTTAACTACTTCAACTACTCAAGAAGAACAAGAATAAGAGGACTCTCCGGGGCGGAAACTGGCTCGAAAAGAGGACTCTCCAAGGAGGTAAACGACTATGGCAAGTAAGAAAGACGCTCCTCAGAATGAGGGTGTACAGGTGATAAAGAAGAAGCCGAGAGGTGGCAACTCTCCTGTCATTGGCATGAATGGGTATGACCTTGAACCCGGAGACAATACGAAGTTTCTACAGCTCAACATGGAGCTTTTCAATATGGAGAAAATTGATATGCACGATGAAGAAGCTGTGACAGAACGACTCAATGAGTATTTTGCTTTGTATGCCAAACATGATGTGAAACCTACTGTTGCTGGTATGGCAATGGCATTGGGTTGGAGTAGACAGCAACTATGGGCTGTTACACACGACCAACCTTTGGGTGGACGTGGGAACTATTGCACGTTGCCGCAGAGCGTGACCGACATTATAAAAAAAGCATACTTTTTGCTCGAAAATTTGTGGGAAAACTACGCTACCAACGGAAAAATTAACCCGGTTACAGCGATTTTCCTTGCGAAGAACAACTTTGGCTACCAAGACAAGACCGAGTATGTAGTGACTCCCAACGTCCAGCAAGACAACTATGACCCCGACTCTATCCGTCAGCGTTACCTTATCGACTCTGCCAACGACTCTGACGAAGAAAACGACTAACGACTATCGACTAACGACTATCGACTATCGACTATGAAATCGCCGCCATCGGCTGTCCCGGCTCTGTTCCGGGGTGGCTGGTGGCGGTCTTTTTGTGCGAATTTTTTCGGGATTCCGGCTGGTTTTTGGCTGGCACTATTAACGCTTTAGCGTGATAAAGCAAAATTGCACTTCCGGCGGCGGTTTTCCGGGTTCATACCTTATTATATAAGGAAGAAAAAAATTTATCCGAAAAAGATAATTTTTTCTCTGAAAAGGGTTGACAATTCGCAAAAGGCGAATTATAATATAATCAGAAACAGACAAGAAATAATCTGTAAAAGATAAACGGAGGTAAAACAATATGAAAAAATACGAATTGATTCCCAACGATGGGAGAAAAAGTTTTTACGGAAAAGCGGTTGTTATTATCGGGGACGATGGGAGCGAAACGCTTTACAGTTATGGTACTCCCATCATTAAGAAAACCGCCGCCGGGGAGCTGGTTAAATTGTGGGACGGTTGGAGCGCAACGACAGGAAGACACATTAACGCTTTTGCGGTCTGAATAAAGCCGCATATATCGCATTATAAAAGGGAGGTTATACCATGAAATACAAAACTACAAGAAAAGCCATTGTAAACGGTTCTGTTAATGTAAAATGCGCTGGTTATTGTGATTTACAAAACCTTTTGCGGAATCATTCAGCGGTTGCATATACCGCCGGGGTTTACGGTTGGAATTTTGACGTTTTCGAGGTTTACGGTGTAACAATTTGCACTGGTTATAGAAATATGCCGGGCGCACGTTTGGAAGGTATTCGAGAATACGAAGAAAAAGCCGCCGCTATTTGGAGTTGGGAAGACCGCCGCCCATTTGAGGAAAAGCAAAAAGCGGTTGAAAACCTATTAAAAGAATTTTGTTTGAAAAATGGAGGTATAACGGCATGAGACGGAATCACGAAAACATAAAAGAATTTAACAACGGAAATATAAATTTCCGTTTTACCCCGGAACAAATCGCAGAATTGAAAACCGGGAAAGTTTCGGCTATTGAGGTTATAAGCTGGATTCTTGATGAAATAGACAGTTATTTTATAGGGGAAAGTTATTGTTTGAGCAATTACACCAGCGGAGCAACGATTTATAACGCTTATTCGGATTTATGCTATATTATTGATTTTTCCGATATTGAAAAAGTTTTAATGTCCGGGCATTATCTCAAGCTATACGCAAGAAAACCGGACGAAAACGACAGGGAAATTATAGAAAACGAATGGAGGTAAAACACAATGAAAAATTACATTTTCAAAACAACGGCTACAATGAAAGAATATAATTGTAAAAAATGGTGGATTGATTCCGGCATTGTGGGCGAAATTCGCATAGCGGCGGAAAACGTCCGGGAAGCGTTGGAAAAATACCGGGCTATTGTGAAAGAAAAGCACTATATCACCATTTCAAACAATGCCATTAAAAACAAGTCGGAAATGTATGTTGACACGGCTACAGGCGAAACAAAACAAGTTGGATATGTTATCACCGGGAAAACAGAATTTCAAGACGATTTTTATAGATGGAGCGCACAATATATTGATTTGTGGGTTACTATTTTAACCATCACAGACACGGAATTTTAACAGGGGGTGCAATTATGGATATTAACGCAATTATGGCGGAGTTAGCGCAATATACAAGAATGGCGGAGGAAATAGCCGCAACGGTTGACGGTCTCAAAGACGCAATTAAAAAGTATATGGAGGAAAACCAGCTTGAAACGCTAACAGGAAATGAACACAAAGCAACATATAAAACCGTTACCAGCTCCCGAATTGATACAACGGCATTGAAACGCAATGCCCCGGATATAGCGGAGAAATACACGAAAACAACGGAAACAAAACGCTTTACTTTTGCTTAATTTGGAGGTGTTGCAATGTTCGTTATTATCTGTTTAATATTATTTCCTTTTGTTCTGTTAGGTGAAATTCTTAAACAGTCAAAATAAATATGATATGCGCCCCGGCTATAATAGCCGGGGTTTTCTTTTGCTGTCATTTGAGTACAGCCCATCGGCGGCGGTTGGTTGCGCTGTCAATGGGACAGCTTTTTTATTTTTGATTGCGCTGTCAAGCTGTATTATATTCTATTGACAGTGTTTTATATTTTGCGGAGCTGTCACGGCACAACGGCGGAGGAGCTTTTCAAGCCGTCCCGGAGCTATACCCCCGGAGGGGGACGGCGGATAGCCGCCGAAGCCGGAGGGAGTGGTCTGAGTAGCCGAAAAATAGAAAAAGAAACAAAAAGGACAAAATATTATCTTATTTGTATTGACAATCACCTTTTCTCATGTTATACTTATCCCACAAAGACTAAGGAGGTACACTATGGTACGCAATAATATAGAACTCGATGTGAAGGTCAAGTGTGTTGAGACCCACACCACACAGCAGACCCTCGCTGAGAGAATCGGAACAACTGGACAGTACGTCAACAGGGTCATTAAGAAAAAGGACGGTCTCGTCAACAAGACTTTCGTTGAAATGATGGAAGCTCTTGGTTATGACATTGAGCTGACCTACATCAAGCGAGAGCAGTAACAGGAGGTGTGTACATGAAGGTCGGTTATGTACGAGTAAGCACCACAGACCAAAATCCGGCGAGACAGATGGAACTCATGAAGTCCCTTTGTGTGGAGAAAATATACAGCGAGAAGCTGAGTGGTAAAAACACAGAGAGACCTCAGTTCAAAGAAATGCTCTCCTTCCTGCGTGAAGGTGACACTCTCTACATTGAATCTTTCTCCAGATTGTCACGAAGCACACGAGACCTGTTGAACACGGTTTCGGTGCTGACTGAACGTGGTGTGAATCTTGTCTCAGACAAGGAAAAGCTCGATACCACCACCCCACAGGGAAGATTCATGCTGACTGTTTTCGCAGGACTCTCGGAGCTTGAGCGTGAAAACACCCTCGAACGTCAGCGTGAAGGTATCGAGATTGCAAAAGCAGAGGGAAAATACAAGGGTCGCAAGCCAATCGAGGTCACTGACAGGTTTTTCGTTATAGCGAAACGGTGGTCGAGCGGACAAATGGCTCTCAAAGACGCTATTGCTGAGTCCAATATGTCAGAATCTACGTTTTTCCGTAACTGCAAGAAGTATGGTATCAGCAAATCAAGTAGTTAAAGTAGTTAAAAATCAGTTTTTGCGTAAACTTTCGCCTGTATGGTGTCCTATAAGAAGAATTATACGCAAAATCAGAAGAACAACTACTTTTACTACTTCAACAGGAGGAAATGAGCATGATTTATGTATTTCAAAGCCCACTATCAAAAGAACAGACCATCGGTGTGGTGCGTGAGGTTGTCTCAGCCATAGGTGGGACGTATAAAAACGATATTGGCGCATGGAGAGCGAAGGGTTTTGCGACAGTCCTCTCCTCCACCGCTCAGTTTTTCTACCACGAGAAGGAAAACGTATGCAATGTTAGGGTTGTCTTCCACAGGCACAGTAATGATAGTCGAAGATTTTGGAAGACATTCGTGGATAAGCTGAACCAGCTACACCCGGACATTGATTTCGGTATCTCCGGAAACACTCCGTATGAACTGGTGGCAGTCGTTGATTTGCAAAACGATGTAGAAACAGTCCACTTGTCGAAAACTCATGGCGGAGCTTCCATCGGAGGATTCATACTCGGAGGTTTGGCTTTCGGCACACCGGGAGCTATTGTCGGAGGTCTATCCGGCACACAGAGGACAGTCGGTTCGACCCGGACTGTTCGTTCTGACAGAGTGAATGTAAGACTCCTGTGGAGTGATGGTCTTCTTCACGAGCAGTGGGTCAATAAGAAAGAAAGTCTGTACCACGAAATCATGAACATGATGTCGTGAAACTATATGAACGGCGCATGATTGCGATTGAGACTTCGGTCTCGGCAGTCATGCGCTTTTTCTTTTTGGAGGTATTATGAAAAAATTACTGGAAACGATTTACCGAAAGAGTCTGAAATCCTTCGATTTTCAGACTATGGAGGATTTGCTGTACATGAGCAAGGAAGCAATGAAAACGGATATTCCTCTCGGTGTGGAATATCTCAGAAAGCTATCTGCTCTGTGCGAAAAAACAATGTCAAACAGGTCTCTCTCCGGGGAACAGGTGATACAGGTCTATGACTTGCATAAGAGGGTGTGCTTTGCCGCCGCAAAGTATGATTTCGACTCCTATCTTCTTTATGTGGAATGGAACAGAGACCCGGAGAAGAAGTTCTACCCTCCTCGAAGGAAGGTTCTGAAACAGGTAGTTGACGCTCTACAGGAGCTTGCCGATGATAAACTGGACTTGCTGGCGGTGTCTCTACCTCCCGGTAGCGGAAAAACAACACTGGCGATTTTCTTCCTCACATGGCTCGGCGGTAAGATTCCGAACGACCCTATGCTGACAGGTAGCCACTCGAACTCCTTTGTTCGTGGTGTTTATGATGAATGTCTGAGAATTATGGATAGAAACGGCGATTACCTGTGGCACGAGGTATTCCCGGACATTAAAGTCACGAACACAAATGCGAAGGACTGTCGTATAGACCTCGACAAGCGTCAGCGTTTTGAGACGTTGGAGTTCACATCTATTGGCACTGGTAATGCTGGTTTGTATCGTGCGGCAACCCTGCTATACTGCGACGATTTGGTGTCGGGTATCGAGGTAGCATTGTCAAAGGAACGTCTCGACAAACTGTGGGAGACATACACCACAGACTTGAGACAGCGTAAAATCGGAGACCACTGTAAAGAGCTTCATATTGCTACTCGATGGTCTGTCCATGACGTTATCGGAAGACTGGAACGTGAATACGGTGACAGTGACCGAGCGAAGTTCATCGTGATTCCTGCCCTTAACGAGAATGACGAGTCCAACTTTGATTATGCCTACGGTGTCGGATTCACTACGAGAGTCTACCATGAGCAGAGAAATATCATGGACGATGTGTCGTGGAGAGCGTTGTATATGAACGAACCTATTGAGCGTGAGGGTTTGGTCTACTCTCAAGACGAACTTCGCCGCTATTTCGAGCTTCCTTCGGAAGACCCGGACGCAATTATCGGCATTTGCGATACGAAGGATAAAGGTGCTGACTACGCTTTCCTCCCTGTGGCTTATGTTTATGGACAGGACTACTATATCGAGGATTGTGTATGCGACAACGGTCTTCCGAACATCGTTGACGCTCGATTGACTGAAATTCTCGTCCGCAGGAAGGTCAAGTCCTGCCGATTTGAGTCAAACTCTGCCGGAAGACGTGTTGCTGAAAAGATTCAAGAGGACGTGAAGAAAAAAGGCGGCATTACTCACATCACCACAAAGTTCACCACAGCAAACAAAGAGACGAAAATCATTGTCAACAGTGCTTGGGTCAAGGAGCATTGTCTGTTCAAAGACAGTTCTCTCTATCAGAAGAAGTCTGACTACGGAAAAATGATGGATATGCTCTGCTCTTACACCGTTGCTGGTAAGAACAAGCACGATGATGTGCCGGACGGAATGGCAATGTTGGCGGAATATGCTCAGAGTTTGAGCGGTCAGAAGGTCGAGGTGTTCAAAAGACCGTGGTAATTCACAATTTCCACATAGTTTTCCACAAAAAATTCTAAAAACAAGAATTATAATCTTGCATTTTACGAATTACTATGTTATAATGGTAAAGGTAAAAATGTATAGAAAAACAAGTGGCGCATGATTGCGAGTATGGCGGAAGCCTATCCAGCAGTCATGCGCTATTTTTAATTTTTAGGAAAGGAGGAGCAGTCATGGCAAACGAAGTCGATACTTCCAAGACTCCGAGCGAGACTCGTCAAATGAACGGAAGACGTGTTATCAAGTCCAGCGTGAGAAGAATCACGAGGGACAACGTGGTTGATGTTCTGACAACTGCTATGAATACTCACTCGCTGAATAGAAGTGAGATTGAGTATCTGTGGGACTACTATCGTGGCAAGCAACCGATTCTCAATCGTGTCAAAGAAGTTCGCCCGGAAATCTGTAACAAGATTGTGGAAAACCGTGCGAATGAGATTGTCTCCTTCAAAGTCGGTTATCTCTGCGGAGAACCTATTCAGTACATCGGACGCAGTGCTGATGAAGCTGTTACAAAAGGTATCTCTGCTTTGAACGAGCTTATGTTCGCAGAAGACAAAGCTACACAAGACCAAGAGATTGTCGAATGGCAAATGATTTGCGGAACGGCATATCGTTTGGTTCTTCCCGATGAACCTTCCGAGGAAGACGAGTCTCCGTTTGAAATGTACACTCTCGACCCTCGCAACTCTTTCGTTGTGTATTCCAATGATGTTGGAAATAAGCCTTTGATGGGTGTCAAGTATAGCACCGATGAAAACGAGGTGACTCATTACTCGGTCTATACGGACAACTACTACTGGCTGATTGATGGTGACATTATCAACGAAGCGGAGTCCAAGCCCCACGCTCTCGACATGATTCCTATTTTCGAATATCCGGCGAACAACGCTCGTCTCGGCTCTTTCGAAATCGTGCTTCCTCTGTTGGACGCAATCAACGGTGTCGAGTCCAACCGTATGGACGGTATTGAGCAGTTTATACAGGCTTTTTGGAAGTTCATCGGTTGCAACATCGACAAGCAGAAGTACAAGGAGTTCTTGGAGGAGGGTGCAATTCTTGTTCCTCCTAACGACAACGGAGGAAACATTGATGTTGACCTCGTTGTGAAGGAACTGAATCAGACACAGACTCAGACCCTCAAAGACGATTTGTACACTGCGATTCTCACTATCTGCGGTATGCCTAACAGAAACGGAGGTACTTCTACGTCCGACACAGGTGCGGCGGTACTTCTTCGTGATGGGTGGTCTCTTGCGGAAGCGAGAGCAAAAGACAGCGAGAATATATTCAAAAGGTCTGAGAAGAAAATGCTCAAGCTGGTTCTTCGCATTTGTCGTGACCTCAGTGACATTGACCTTCGTTTGAAGGACATTGACATGAAGTTCACCCGAAGAAACTACGAAGCAATTCAGAGCAAGTCTCAAGTGCTTACTTCCATGCTACAGCAACCGAAGATTCACCCTATGCTGGCTTTCTCTCACTGCGGTATGTTTACCGACCCGGAAAGTGCCTACACCATGAGCATGGCATATTACGAGGAACAGCAGAAAAAGCTGGCTGAACAGACTCCCGACCCGGATAATGACCCAAATAATTGAGCGGTTCGCCGCTTGAATATCGTCAGAGAAGACGTAAATCGCAAAAAGACAGAGAAGTCTATAACCGCAAGAAATGTTCACAGAAGAACTGAAAAGACAGGAGGAAACCAAAATGGCAAAGATTGATGTAACACAGATTGAAGGTTACGAAACCATGACCGCCGAGGAGAAGCTGAAAGCTCTCGAAGAATTTGACGTTCCCGACCCGGACTATTCCGGCTTTGTGAAGAAGGAAAAGTTCGACAAGACAGCTTCCGAGCTGGCAACTGCGAAAAAGCAGTTGAGGGAGAAAATGACCGAGGACGAAGCGGCAAAGCAGAAGGAAAAAGAGGAACGTGAGGAATTGGAGTCCAAGTACAACAAGCTCCTGCGTGAATCTGAGATTTCCAAGCATAAGGCAAAGCTCCTCGCACTTGGGTACGATGAAGCCCTTGCCGATGAAACTGCCACTGCTATGGCGGACGGTGATTCTGAGAAGGTGTTCATCAATCAGCAGAAGCACTTAACCGCTTTCGAAAAGAAGGTTCGTGCAGAAGCCCTCAAAGATACACCGAAACCTACCCCCGATGGGGATTCCAAGACTATGACTCTCGAAAAATTCCGTAAGTTGTCCCCTGCGGAACGTGCCGCTTTCTACGAGGAACACCCGGAAGAATACAAAGAACTTTATGGAGGTAATTAACTATGGCTCATAAGATTTATGACAATTTCTTCCTCTCCAACGAGGTTGAAGACCAGTTCAATTCCCACCTCAATTTACAGCAGTTCTGTACTGTTGATAATTCGCTGGTGGGCGAAGCTGGCATGAAGCGTAAGATTAACGTCTACAAGGCTACCGATGGTACTCAGAAGCTGGCTATGGGTGTCGGCAACAGCAAGTCTATCGAAGTTTCTTACGCTGAGAAGGAGTACGAAATCCTTCTTGCTCAGAACCGTTTCGAATACTATGACGAACAGGCTATGACTGACCCTATGCTCGTCCCTGTCGGTGTTCGTCACATGGGTACTGATATGTTCAACACCGTCAATGCCGACATTTTTGCCGAGTTCAACAAGGCAAGTCTGTCCGTTTCGGCTACCGATTACGGTTTCGGAACTTTTGCTGACGCTGTGGCGAAGCTGAACCTTGAGGAAATCGAGGGTGTGAATATCTTCGGTTTTGTCAATGCGGCTGACATGGCGGAGATTCGCAAGGCTCTGAAAGAAGACCTCAAGTACGTTGAGTCCTTCTCTCGTAACGGTTATGTCGGTACTGTTGCTGGTGTGAACCTGTACACCAAGAAGGACGCTGTTTCCGGCACTATCATTATCGCAACCAAGAAAGCGGTTACTCTTTTCAACAAGAAGGGTACGGAAATCGAGCAGATTACCAAGAACGCTCGTTCCGAGACTGCGGCTAATACTCGTCTGAACACCATCTTCTCTCGTAAGTATTATCTCGCCGCTCTCACTGACGCTACCAAGGCTGTGAAAATTACCGTTGCACCTTCTGTGTAATCGGTGAGGAATGGAGGACAGAACAATGTATAAGGTTGTAAGCGATTTTCGTGACGCAAAGAACGACAACCACCTGTATCGGGTGGGTGATGAATACCCTGTAGCTGGCTATAAGCCGAGCAAGTCTCGTATCGAGGGGCTGGCAAAGGGTAAGAACAAATTTGGCAAGGTGTTCATCGAGGAAGCTCCTGTGAACCCTGCCGAGGGTCAGACTCCCGACCCGGATAAAGGCGAGGGAGAACCCGAACCTCAGACTGAGGAATAACTGCGAGGAGGTGTGACAGCATGACGAACGATGAAAAACTGGCGGCTCTCAAGGCAATGGTCGGTAGCTCTGACTCTGACGAAGTGCTGTCCGCCTATCTGAAACTTGCCGGGGGCAAGATTATCGCCAAAGCGTTTCCATATCAGAATGATGTGACCGAAGTTCCGGCACAGTACAGTTACTTACAGGTCGAAATTGCCGCATATATGCTGAACAAGCGAGGTGCGGAAGGTCAGACCTCTCACACTGAAAACGGTGTGACAAGGCAGTACGAAAGTGCGGACGTTCCTTCTTCTATGCTGAAAGCGATTACTCCCTACTGTGGGGTGATTTCATGAGGTGTATGCAGAGAAACAAGGTCAAGTTCTTCTACGCTCTCTACGAGGGCAAGGAAGCTATCACTGATGAATATGGAAACGTCACTGGTGAATACGCAGTGAAGCATGGTAATCCGATAGAGTTTTCCGCAAATATATCTGCCGCAAAGGGAGAAACGCAGACTCGTCAGTTTGGAGAAAACGAGTCCTATGACAAAGTGATTGTCTTGGATTCTGACGCTCCTTCGATTGACGAATACTCTATCCTTTGGGTCGATGTTATCCCGGAACTCAAGGAGGACGGTACTACCGACACTCCTCATGACTACGTTGTGAAAAAGGTAGCCAAGAGTTTGAATGTGACTTCGATTGCGATAAGCAAGGTGAATGTCAGTGGGTAAAAATGTCATTCGTTTCGGATTATCAGTTCGAGAAATCGACAAGGCGATTAAGGAGCTTGAGCAGTACAAGCGAGACCTCGTTGCAAAGACAGAACTTCTTAGGGAAAAGGTCGCAGAGCGTATAGAATCTCTTGCGGCAAGCGGATTCTCCGGGGCAATCGTTGACGATTTGACACAGGATAGCGGCGGTGTCCGTAAGGCACAGGTCGAAACCTCAGTTGATGAACGAGGTGACGTGTCTGTAGTTATAGCGAAGGGAGAAGACGCAATTTGGGTTGAGTTCGGTGCTGGTGTATATCACAACGGTTCAGCCGGAAGCTCTCCTCACCCGAAGGGTTCTGAGCTTGGTTTCACGATAGGCGGCTACGGCAAAGGAATGGGTAAAAAACAGGTGTGGGGATTCTACGAAGACGGAGAACTCCGTCTCACGCATGGTACTCCGGCTGTTATGCCTATGTACAATGCTATGAAAACCGTTTGTGACGAGATTGCCGATATTGCGAGGGAGGTGTTCAAATGATTGACATTGAGAATGAGATTTTTGACGAAGTGTCCGGGAAGGTAAGAGAAAAGTTTCCCTCTATCTTCATGACAGGTGAGTATGTAAAATCTCCCTCCTCGTTCCCTTGCGTATCACTGGTTGAGGTGGATAACGCAACATTTCGAAACACACAGACAACGGAAGGAAAAGAAAACCATGCGGCTGTTGTGTATGAACTGAATGTTTACTCCAACAAGACCAAGGGCAAAAAAGCTGAGTGCAAAGAGATTGCGGCTTTCATTGATGATTTGATGATGGGTCTCAATTTCACGAGGACAATGCTTGAACCTGTTCCGAACCAAGACGGAGCTACTATCTATCGTATGCTCGGACGATACCGAGCAGTCGTTTCCAAAAACAAAACCATCTACAGGAGGTAAAAATCATGGCAATTTCTACTTACAAGATTTTCCTTATGATGAAAAAGGACCCTTCTTACGAGAAGCTCATTGACATCAAGGATTTTCCCGATTTGGGCGGTTCGCCCGAAATGTTGGAGACCACAACTCTCTCCGACAAAATGCAGACCTACATTCCCGGTATTCAGTCTCTTGACGCTCTTGAGTTCACTGCGAACTACACCAAGGAAGACTTCACGAAGCTGAAAGCACTTGAGGGTGTGGAACACGAGTTTGCTGTTTGGTTCGGCGGTACTGAGGAAGCAAATGTCCTTACTCCTACTGGCACTGACGGCAAGTTCCAGTTCAAGGGTCAGCTTTCCGCTTTCCCTGTTGGCGGCGGTGTGAATGAGGTAGTTGACATGACCGTCACTATCGCTCCTTCCACTCCTATCAGCATGGCGGAGTAAGAACAAATAATAGGAGGACAGACAAATGGCAAAACAGCTTATTTTCACTTTTGAGGACAAGGAATACACCTTGGAGTACACTCGCAGAACGGTTGCGGAAATGGAGAAGAAGGGGTTCATTGCTTCTGACATCACAGACAAGCCCATGACTACTCTCCCTGCTCTGTTTGCTGGTGCGTTCCTTGCTCACCACAGATTCGTCAAGGAAGACGTAATCAACAACATCTACACGAAACTTACCAAGAAGGAGGACTTGATTGGGAAGTTGGCAGAAATGTACAACGAACCCATCATGGCTCTCGTAGAAGAACCCGAGGAAGACAAGGGAAACGTGAACTGGACAGCAACTTGGTAAGTGACTTGCTGTCCTCCACTGAGGGGAGTGGTGGTGATTCTGCCACTGCTCCCCTCAAAACTTACACAGAGAAATTCAATGAGTTGTTCCCCCATTACCTCGCAATCGGTATGACCGAGGAGCAGTATTGGGACAAGGACTGTCAGCTCGTAGCGGCTTACCGCAAGGCTGATGAACTCAGAATGAATCGAAAGAATCAAGAAATGTGGCTACAGGGTGCTTATATTTATGACGCTTTGTGCCGTGTTTCCCCTCTCCTTCACGCATTTGCTAAGAAGGGTACGAAACCGATTCCTTATCTTTCGGAAGCGTATGCTCTCACTGAGAAACAGGCTGAACTCAAAGAGGAGGAAAAGGCTAAGAACGTATTCGACAAGGGCAAGAAAATGATGGAAGGGTTTATGGCAATGCACAATAAAAAGTTTGAAGGGAAGTGAGGAAAATGTCTACAACAATCGAACAGTTGGAACTTGAAGTACAATCGAGTGCTACTTCTGCGGTCAGTGGCATAGACGCACTTGCTTCCTCTCTTGGTAAGTTGAAGTCCGCTGTCAAAGGCGGTGTCGGCTTGACCGCTGTTGCAAAACAGCTCACTACTCTGAATACCGCATTGAATGGTGTCAGCGGTGCAAATGCCGATAATTTGAACAAACTCGCACAAGGCTTGCAGACTCTTTCCTCCATCGGAAACCTCAAGCTGTCTTCTTCTGTGGCAACACAGATTACAAACATCGGAAATGCGGTGAAGTCTTTGACTGGCACAGACTTCTCCGTACTCCGAGACCTTGCTTCCGCTTTGACTCCTTTGACGAGCGTTGGCAAAGCAAATCTCAATAGCTTTATTTCTCAGTTGCAGAGATTACCGCAAGCGGTACAGGCTCTCAACAGCGTGAGTATTGGTAGTCTGAGTTCTCAGATTCGTGAGCTTATTTCTGCTTTCACTCCTCTGACTCAGATGGGTAAGAATAACCTTACTTCTTTCATCACTCAGTTGAAGAAGCTCCCGGAAGCGGTAGCGGCATTGCAGTCTGTGAACATCGGTTCGCTTGCTTCTCAGATTCAGCAGTTGGCAAATGCGTTCGCTCCTCTTGCAACGCAAATGCAGTCTATCGCAAACGGTTTTTCCGCTCTGCCTACGAGACTGCAAAGACTGATTCAGCAGACGAACAATCTGAGTGCGGCAAACGGTAAGGCTTCCATGAGCTATGCCAACCTTGCGGCGAAAATCGGTATTGCGGTTGTGGCTATGAAGCGTATCGCAAGCGTTATTGCTGGCTGGATTACGAAATCCAATGAGTACGTTGAGAGCTTGAACCTGTTCACGGTCTCCCTCGGTGAGTATGCGGCAGAAGCTCAGAAGTATGCTGAGAATGTTGCAGAAATCATGGGTATCGACCCTGCCGAATGGCTGAGAAATCAAGGTGTCTTCATGACGCTTGCAACTGGTTTTGGTGTTGTGAACGATAGAGCGTACACCATGAGTAAGAATCTTACTCAGCTCGGTTACGACCTGTCTTCCTTCTTCAATATCAGCTACGAGGACGCTTTTCAGAAGTTGCAGTCCGGCATTTCCGGCGAACTCGAACCTCTCCGTAGACTTGGCTATGACCTGTCCGTGGCGAGATTACAGCAGGAAGCATTGAACCTTGGTATCACCAAGAGTGTCAATGCTATGACACAAGCTGAAAAGGCAGAGTTGCGTTACTACGCAATTATGACACAGGTCACTACCGCTCAAGGCGATATGGCTCGTACCTTGGAAGCTCCTGCAAACCAGCTTCGTATTCTGCAAGCACAGGTGAACCAAGCGGCTCGTGCGCTCGGTAACATCTTTATTCCTATGCTGAACGCAGTTCTGCCTTATGCAATCGCATTGGCAAAGGCTATCAGACTTGTGGCTGACGCTATCGCAAGCCTTTTCGGTTTTGCACTGCCGGAGATTGACTACAGCGGACTCAGCACTGCCGCTGGTGGTGCTGGTGATTTGGCTGACAATCTCGGTGACGCTGGAAAAAAGGCAAAGGAAGTCAAAAACGCTCTGCTTGGTATTGACGAACTGAACATTATCTCCCCTCAAGACGATTCCAGCAGTGGAAGCGGCAGTGGTATTGGAGGTGGTGGAGGTCTTGGTTTCGAGCTTCCTACTTATGACTTCATCGGTAACGCTGTGAGTGACAAGGTTGAAGAAATCCTTGGAAAAATGAAGGAATGGCTCGGTTTGACTGAGGAAATCAATTCTTGGAGCGATTTCTTCCATACGAGACTCGGAAGGATTTTAACCACTGTCGGCGCAATCGCTATCGGTTTGGCGGCATGGAAAATCTCTCGTGGAGTCATTTCTGCTCTTGAGACAATCAAAACCTTGCAAAAAGCAGGACTCGGAAACGCATTGACGTTATCCATAGGTATCAGTCTGACTATCGGAGGTATCGCACTCGAAGCGGCTGGTATCATTGACGCTATTCAGAACGAACTCAACGGCATGAACTTCGCACAGATTTTGGGAGGAGGTACTTTCCTCACGATTGGTGCTTCGTTCATCGGTAAGGCAGTTGCGAACTGGATTACAACGGCATTTGCTGGAAGCACTGTTGCGACAGCTCTTGAAACAGCGGCGGCAAACCTCGGTCTTGCCACGGCTGGTGCGGCTGGTGCGGCAATCGGAGCTGGTATCGGCGGTATTATCGCTGGTATTCCTGCAATGATTACAGGCATTTATGACTCCATTAAAAACGGCATTGACTGGTTGAGCAGTGCGTTGACTGCGGCTGGTGCTACTGCGGCTGGTGCTGGTATCGGTGCAATCATAGGTGCTTGCGGAGGTCCGATAGGTGCTGGTATCGGCGCACTGATTGGTCTTGCAGTCGGTTTGGTGACTGACGGTGTTATCCTTGTCGTTCAGAAGTGGGACGAAATCACAGCTTTTGTGAAAAAGTTCTTTACTCAGACGATTCCGGGGATTTGGAACAAGTTTACTGGCTGGTTCAGTAAGCAGTGGGAGTCTTTCAAGAACTTCGACTGGTATGGACTCGGCTACGAGCTTGGACAGTCCCTCGGTAACGCTTGGAAGTCCGCAGTTGACTTTGTTACGGTGAGGATTCCGAACTGGTTCTCGAAAATGTGGAACAGCATTAAGAGTGCCTTTACAAAATTCTTCACTGTTACCTTGCCGAACTTCTTCACTCAAACTATTCCGAATGTCGTAACGAAAATCGGTGAGTTCTTCAAAGCTCTGCCGGGAAAAATCGAAGCGGCTGTCAAGAGCGGTTGGAAGAAGTTTACCGAAATCGGCTCGTCTATCATTGACGGTATTTGGGAAGGTTTGCAGACCATTTGGACGAAGATTACAGACTTCGTTGACGGTTTCGTGCAGGGCTTTAAGGACGCACTTGGTATTCACAGTCCTTCTACAGTCTTTGCCACTATCGGTGAAGACATTGTTGCTGGTCTGTTGAAGGGCATCGAGGGATTCACAAATATGCTCAGTACGGTCTCCGAATGGGCTTCCAAGGTTGTAGAGTTCTTCGCCAAGGGTGCAGATGGCAGAGGTATCGTTGAGAATTTCAAGGAAATCGGTGGAAACATCGTTTCCGGGTTCAAGGATAAAATCGGCAATACCTACACAACCGTCAAGACAAACGTCACCACATGGGCTTCCGGGGTAAAGGAATGGTTCTCCAACACTTCCTTTGGAGGGGTGAACAGAGAGACCTTCGCAACCTTCGCAAACAACACAATCGAGGGATTCAAGAACAAGGTGAGTTCCACTTACGCTACTGTGAAAAACAGTGTCACAACTTGGGCTTCGAGTGTGAAAAGCTGGTTTACGGATAGCTCTTTCGGAGGTGTAAATTCTTCCTCTTTCGCTACGTTTGCAAATAACGTGGTTACAGGATTTAAGGATAAAATCAACACCGCATACACCTCTACAAAATCCTCGATTACCACTTGGGCTTCCAATGTGAAGAACTGGTTCTCCGGGACTTCTTTCGGAGGTATCAACAGCACCACATTTCAGTCCTATGCGACAAACATCGTAGATGGATTCAAGAATCGTGTTGCGAACTACTACACAGCGGCAAAGAGTGCAATGACTACGTTCGGTTCGAATGTAAAGAGCTGGTTTACGGATTACGTTTCCTACGACAAGTTCTACAGCATTGCTTCTGACGTAGTGCAGGGTTTCAAGAACGGTATCGGTGCTTTGTATAACACCTGTAAAAACACTATCAGCAGTTGGGGTGCTTCGATTATCAGTTGGTTCAAGGAAAAGCTGGATTCCAACTCTCCTTCCAAGGTATTCGAGCGAATTGGTGAGGACACAATTCTCGGTTACAACATCGGTATTACCTCTCTCGGTAAGACCACGAAGGGTGTTGTAAGCAGTTGGGCGGATTCCTTCACCAGCGTAAGCCCTGTAATGAGCTTTGCAGTTGATACCTCGGCTCTGAAATACTACAGCAGTGACTCCTTTGCCAAGGATATTTCCGCCGATGTTACCAGCAATAGGTCTTACTCTATCACTGGTTTCAAAGAAGGTATGGAGGAGTTCTACAGAGAGTACATCGAACCTACGATGGCTCAAATGGCAGAGGATATGCGTAGACAGGCAGACAAGAAGGAGCAGACAATCGTTCAGATTGGAAACCGAACTGTATCTGACGCTGTGACAACACAGCAGAAAGCCAATGGCTATGTATTCGCAAAGTAAGGAGGTGCGGTAATGTCTTATTTGGCTATCAACGGATATGAATTACCCCCTCCGAAGCGAGGGGTAAAGCCCATTGTCACCACGGTTGTGGACGCTGGTAGAAATGCCAACGGTGCTGTGGTGGGTCAGCGTGTGGGTCGAGACCAATACAAGATTGATGGTCTCGAATGGTCTTGGCTCACCGCTGAACAGTGGAGTCGCATACTGAGTATTCTCGACCACTTCTTCGTGTATGTGACATTCATCGACCCTGTTACAACTGGTAAGAAAACCATAAAGATGTATCCGGGTGACAGAAGTGCAGAACCCTATTGGGTCGATGGAAACGGACACCCTACCCATTATAGAAATTGTAAGTTCAATCTCGTTGACACAGGAGAGTAAAGGAGGGATTTTATGCAGAAGGTTTCGAAAGCCTATAAAGAAAGCATGAAGTCTCCTCTCCGAGAGAGAGCATATATCATGCTCTCTTTCGGACTCGTCAATCAAGAAGCGCAAGCAAAGGCAAGAATCGAGGAAGGAGACTTCTCTTACTACTCCAACAGCTCGAACATTTTTGGTGAGAGCAATGACGATACAGTCTATGCCACGCTTGAGGAGAACTTCACGAAGGTTGATGGTTCGATGTTCTTCCTTCCTCGCAGGAACGCTTCGCATACATACCTCGACACAGGTATTGTCAGCGAAAAGCTCCTCTCGGAAGCTATCTTCGAACTGACTATCAACCTAAATATGGCGGCTACTGACTTCAAGGGTATCACCATAAATTTCGGTGAGAATTACCCGGTCGATTTCGACATGGTGAGCAGTAGCGGTCAAGTAATTGAATACAGAAACAATACCGAGTCCCTTTTCACAACCGAGGAGGTTCTTGAAAACACGACACAAGTCAAGCTGGTCGTTTATTCCATGAAGAACCCTCAGAGCAGACTTCGTATCTACTCTATCCGCTTCGGTTACGGTCTTGTTTACTACAACAACGATGTTATGAGTTCTTCCCTTGAGAGCTATGTGTCTCCCATCGGAGCAGATGTGCCGCAGATTGATTTTACGGTACAGCTCAAGAACTACGACCACTACTTCAACGTGGATAACCCGAAATCCGCTATCAACTTCCTCGAAACAGGACAGGAAATGCAAATCCATTATGGGTATCAGCTCCCGGACTCTGACGAGATTGAGTGGATTATCGGAAATAACCTGTTGTGTTCGGAATGGGAGTCGGACGATTATACGGCTACTATCCGTTGCCAAGACATCTTCCGAAACATGGACTCTGAGTTCTATAAGGGAATTTACAACCGCAACGGTATCAGCTATTACGATTTGGCTGTGGCTGTTCTGAGAGACGCTGGTTTCACAGATTACTATATTGACCCACAGCTCAAGAATCTATACACGAAAAACCCTCTGCCGAGAGTACAGCACAAAGAAGCGTTGCAGATTATCGCAAATGCCTGTCGATGTGTTCTCTCTCAGACGAGACTCGGTAAGATTCAGATTAAGTCTTCCTTCGTCCCGGAAGCACAGGCAAGTGCTGAAACCGAAGCGGAATACTCCAATGTAGAAAACATCATGAACACTGAGGTCAAGGACGAGTACGCTTCTCTTGCAACAAATTATGCCGTTGCAGACGGTTCAATGTTCTTCCTTCCTCGCAACGGTGTTGGTGTTCGTAATACAGGATATGTGTCTGCGGAAATCTCTAACGAGCAATGTGAGTTCGAGAAAAACCCGAAGGTCACAATCCGACAGGAAGTTGCCTGTATGTACTACGGAGCAAGATTCACTTTTGGACAGTCTCTCCCTTCTGCGTTCATAATTCGCACCTACAACAACGGTGAGCTTGTGAACACGGTGGAAGTTGGAGAAAACGAAATCAGCAAGGTTACAGTAGTTCATACTGAGCTGGACGATTTCGATACCATGGTGGTCGAGTTCACGAAGACAGCAGAACCTCAGAACCGAATTGTGCTGAATAATTTCAGTTTCGGTGATGTGACTGAGTTCACCATGACAAGAAACGACATGACCTCCTCTCCGAAAGCAATAAAGCAGGAGCTTGTAAAAGAGGTTATCGTTCCTGCCTACAGTTATCAGAACGGTGTGCAGGAAGAAAGCCTTATCAGTGAGGAAGTGACCGTTGTCGTTGGTGACATTACCACATTCTTTGTTGGTGAACCTTCCTACAATTACAGAGCTGTGGTGGACGAAGACGCAAGCGGTGTCACTATCTTGGAATGGGGCAACTACTATATCAAGGTACAGTTCAATGTAGCCGGAACGTATCGTTTGGAAATCTTCGGCTACAGATACAAAATCGTTGAGCAGTATGCGGTCAAGTCTCTGAATAACAGGGGCAGGACAATCAAGTGGGAAAATCCTCTCATGTCCGACATTGCAATGGCTACAGACCTCGCAGAATGGCTCGGTGACTATTATGCTTCCGGCATTGAGTACGAGTATAACACGAGGGGAAACCCGGAGCTGGACGTAAACGACATTGTTTATCAAGAGAACGAGTTCCACGATGGTATGAAGGTGACTATCTACCGACAGACCCTCAACTTCAATCAAAGTTTTTCGGGCAAGGTCACAGCTCGAAGGTTAGGAGGTTAAGGTATGGCATGGGAAACCCCGAAAACAGACTGGCATGGCTCGTCTGACAGCGAAGGTGTTTACACCGGGGACAGATTCAATGCGGTGGATTTCAACCGTATCAAGAACAACCTTGACTATCTCCGGGAGCTGGCAATCAAACTCTATGACGAGTTTTCCATTGTCTCTCTCGGAGCTGACCGAACCCCGGTAGATTACTTCTACGCTGACGAAATCAATCAGCTCGAAGAAAACCTCAAGACTGTGAACGAAAACTCCCTTCGAAGGTCGTATGGCAATGCGCCTACTTATGTAGATAACGGAAATACGATGGATTTCGTAGAACTGAATCGACTGGAAGGTGCAATCCTCGACCTTTATGACAGGCTCACAAATGAGCTGGAAGGGAGAAGAATGTTGACATGGAACTTTGGAATGAAAGGAGGAGACTTGTAAATGGCTTGGGAACTGTTACCTGTGAATTACACTGACGCTGTTTGGAGCGGACTCAAGAGATACAACGAAGTCCGAAATGAGGACGGAACGGTATCTTTCCAAGACGTGACAGTGTACAGCAACAAGGAGACCTCGTTCTTTGGTGCGAAGGACGCAAACCGCATGAACGAAGCTCTGAACACACTCATGTCCATGGTGGAGAACGGCACTGACCTTTACACTGCTTTTCAGAACTACTTCAACACTCAAAAGGGTTTGTTTGAGGACACCGCAAATGCGACTCAGCAGGGCTTCAATGAGTACGTTGAAGGTCTGAAAGCCGAAGGTGATTCTGTAATTCTCACCATCAAGACTGATTACCGTAATGAAATCACTGATTTTGAGAATCAGCAGGAGCAACTTTTCACCACTTGGTTTGAGTTTGTCAAGGGTCAGTTGGGCGAAGATGTTGCCGGAAAGTTGCAGAATCAGATTAACGCACTGGACATCAAAACTGACGGCTTCGAAGCTCGAAACACTACTTTCTCTGAGGACGGCAAGACCATCACAGAGACCTACGGTGTTAAGAGAATCGAGACGGAGTTTGTGTCCGACAGCACCATCGTTCAGAAGCTCTATGACAACGATGTGCTTACCAAGACAAAGACCATCACATTCAGTGCTGATGGATTAAGTATTAAGGAGGACGTGAAATAATGGGTTGGGCAGAAGCAAAATGGACTGTAGACCAAATCTTGCAGAAGATTGGTCAAGCCCCTAACAACATGAGAGCGTTTACCGCTTTCTCGGTATCTAAGACCGAAATCGGTTTGAAATTTCTCGAACCCGAAGACAGCTATTCTGACGGAAATCTGATTTGTTCCGTAGGTGGTGTCATGATTCGCATGAGCGAGACTGGCTATCCTACGAATACTTCCGAAGGGGAGCTGGTAATCGACAACAAAGAACTCGGAAAGTACGAGACAGAGGAGTTCGTAGTGGGAGGACTCGTTGAGGGAAAAACCTATTACTTCTCCGCTTTCCCTTATTCTACGCAGGGTGTTTTCAACCTTGCCACGAACGAAAGCAATCATGCGAGTGCCGCTCCTGCGGACGGAGAAAAGGTCAATATCACAATCAATATTGACGATGATTCCGCTTTCAACAGCGTGTCTGTAACCTGTGTGAACGAGACGGACGGAACGAAAACAAAGAGTGCTACTCTGACTGCAACTCAGAGAACCTGTTCTTTCACCGTTCCTATCGGTGACACCTACCATATCGAGTACGGTGCGGAAGATGGTTACTCCAAGCCGGACAACACCGTCTCCAAGGTTTCCGTGGCTGGTGCTACCACTGACTACGAAGCAACCTATTACTACTTCACTGCAACCATCAACGTGACCTATCCGGCTGGTGCAACGCTCACTTGCAAGAGCGGAGGTACTACCTACACCGCAACGACCTCTACTGGCTCGTATCAGTTCAAGGTACACGCAGTCGGAACATGGGTTGTTACTGCCACTCAGAACGGAGAGAGCGTTTCCAGCAATGTGGTTATCACTTCCGATGGACAGACCGAAAGCGTTGAGCTTTCCTTCGTGAAAATCTACGGTATCAGCAGAGACAAGACCGCTTCTTCTCCTGTAAGGGCGAGAACCGATGAAGCTGTTGGCATGACTGCTACTGCTTCCGTAGGTACGAGTGCCGGGGCAAGTGATTTCAGCAACTGCTATCCTTGGTCGGGTATCGTGAGAGAAACCCTCTCCACCGGGGACGTGATGGTGAAGATTCCGAAGTTCTACTTCCAGCGTTATCGTGAGGGTAATATCGAGCATATTCGAATTGCCGACAAGAAGACCACTGGATTCGAGCTTCACCCTGCTTTCAAACACGCTGGTGTCGAAGTGGATTATATCTATGTCGGCGCATACAAGACTTCCAGCAATAACAAGTCTGTCTCCGGCGCAAGTCCTCAAGTGTCTCAGACAAGAGCAACCTTCCGTTCCAACGCAAAGGCAAAGGGTGCTGGTTGGAGTCTTTGGGACGTTGCTGTCCTCTCTGCGATTCAGATGTTGATGTTGGTAGAGTTCGCTACCAATAATATGCAGTCTGCAATCGGTAGAGGTTACTGTGACAGTAACCGTGCCGCAATCAGCACAGGCTCTTGCAACAGCGTTGCTAACCTCACTGGCAGACCTGCCGGAACGGACGGTAAGGTGGACGTTGTTTGGAGAGGTATCGAAGGTCTGTGGGGCAATGTTTGGGAATGGGTCGATGGTGTCAACTGGAACGATGGTACTTACTACGTTTGCAATGACCCTTCCAAGTACGCAGACGATACCGCAACGAACTACACAGCACTTTCCTTCAAAGGAGCAACGAACTGGTCTTCTTCCTACATCACTGAGGAAGGTCTTGACACAGGAGATAACGAACACGTTATGCTCCCTGCCGCCGCTGGCAGTGGTAGCGAGTCCACATACGACTGTGACGCTTGCTGGTCTTCTACAGGTTGGAGGGTTTTCCTACACGGCGGTGGTTGGGCTTATGGTTCGGGATGCGGTCTGTTTACGGCTGGTTTGGCCGATACTTCGTCCTATTCGGGCGCGAACATTGGCTCTCGCCTGCTTTATATCCCCTCCTAAGGGGGTGTGGGGGATTCTCTCCCCCACATAAGTGGGTGAACACACAACAGTAAAGGAAAAGAACTTATAAGGTCTTTAAGGCGAACAGTAAAGCGAGTTTTCCAACACGGCGGTAATTGGAATAATGGTTCGAAATGCGGTCTGTTTACGGCTAATTTGAACAATACTTCGTCCAATTCGAACACGAACATTGGCTCTCGCCTACTTTTGTTAGCACTACACACAATAATGCTGTCTCGCCGTACCCATTGGTAAAAAATAGTTTGGAGGGATAGGGTTAGTAGGTTCTTCTCGAAAGCCCTATAAGAAACAAAAGCAAATGAAAAGATTTGGTTTCCTATACGAAAAGATAGTCTCAGTGGAGAACTGCAAACAGGCTATCATCAATGCTTCGAAGCACAAGAGGAAACGCAAAGTGGTTAAGGAGATAAACGATAACCTTGACTATTACGCAAAAGACCTCTCGGAGCGGTTGATTCGTTTGGATTTCCTCACACCCTACAGGACTCGTATCATCAAGGACGGTCTGTCCGGCAAGGAGAGGGAGCTACAGATTCCTTCTTTTTACCCCGACCAGTGCGCTCACCACGCAATCGTGCAGATACTTCAACCTATCTTCATGAAATCGTCCTACCATTGGAGTTGTGCCAATATCCCAAACAGGGGTATCGACCACGCTTGCAAGGGAGTAGAACGAGCTACCATGAGGGACATAAAACACGCTAAGTATTGCGTGAAGATGGACATAAGTAAGTTCTATCCTTCAATTCCCCATGACAAACTCAAGGCTCGTCTGCGAGAGAAAATCAAAGACGAAAAAGCACTACAGATAATCTATAAGGTGATTGACTCCCATTCTCCGGGAATACCGATTGGGAATTACACTTCACCTTGGTTTGCAGAGTTCTACTTGCAACCGCTGGACAACTACATCAAGCAGGAACTTGGTGTGAAGCACTACATTCGTTATGCTGACGATTTGGTGCTTATCGGCAATAACAAGAAGAAACTACGCAAGGCAATGTACGGAGTCATTGACTTCGTGAATGGATTGGGTCTGACTGTGAAGCATGACTACCAGCTCTACCGTATTCAACGAAACTGCAAGGACAGGAAGCACCGCAGAGGTAGAAAGATTGACTTTGTGGGTCGTTGCTTCGGTATCAGAGTCACCACGATTCGCAAGAGACGTGCTTTGGCACTCATGCGACAGAGCAGATTCATTCAAAAACTACAGCGGCAAAACCGCCCTGTGTCGTACAGAATAGCTTCCGGGTTCTTATCTCGAAGTTCCTGTTTCAAACATACTGACTCCAAGGCTATGAAGGAGAAGTATTACGACACCGTAAACATCAAAAAGTTGAAGGAGGTAATCAGCAATGAGAGTAAAAGGAAATGTCTCGCCCAATGTGCTTGACATCGAAAGCTACCGCCCTATTCCGGGGTATGTTGAAGCAAGGCTTCGTGAGAACATCAATGAGGTAACTGTGGTCGATGAAATGACCGAACAGGAAATCAAGATGTTCGAATATGACGAATACACTTTCGTCATTCGTGAGCGTGATGGCTTGCGTGAGGACATCGAAGCAAACATGGCTGACTGGCTGGTGACAGGCAGAACGCTCGAAGTCAACGAGGGAGCAAGTATCATACAGGATATGAAAGCGGCTCTCGAAATTATGGGGGTGAATGAATAATGGCACAGTCTTATATCGAAAATGCAAGAGCAATCAGAGAAGCAATGGACTTCGCAGGAGCTACTCTCAGTGAGGAAAATGCACTGGTGTGTGTACACCTCTACCGTCCTTGGTCTGTCGGTGTCACCTACAAAGTGAACGAGTATCTGACCTATGGAAAAAACTCTGTTGGAGACCCACAGCTTTATAAGGTGGTGCAAGAACACACCTCTCAAGCCGACTGGACTCCCGACATCGTTCCTGCTCTTTTCACGGCTATAGGCTTGGACGAAGAAGGTTATCCAGTGTGGTCTCAGCCCACAGGAGCGCATGACGCTTACAACAGAGGAGACATTGTGGACTACAACGGTGTCCTCTATGAATCCCTCATTGACGGTAATGTCTATTCTCCCGACACCTATCCTGCCGGGTGGAAAGAGTATTCCGTATAACGGTAAGGAGGACAGGATGTGGTTTCAGAGACAACAATAATCGTAAGTATCATCGGTGCTGTGTTCGCAAGTACAGGGTTTTGGGCTTTCCTCACAGCAATGATTCAGAGGAGAGACAGAAAAGAAAGTGCGGAAGCACAAATGCTCAAGGGTCTCGGACACGACAGGATTTGCTACCTCGGCTCGTGCTACATACAGCAGGGGTACATCACGAAGGACGATTACGAAAACCTTCATGACTACCTGTTTGTCCCTTACAAGAAACTCGGCGGTAATGGCACAGCAGAAAAGATTATGAAAGAGGTGGACAAATTACCGCTTAGAGAAATGGAGGAATAAAAATGGCTTACACAAACAGTTCTTTGGTAACGTACAAGCGGCTCACGAACAATCGTACAAGCCCTCGTAACCATGCGATTGACACAATTACAATCCATTGCATTGTCGGGCAGTGGACGGCAAAACAGGGCTGTGACTACTTTGCCACGACTGATAGGCAGTGTTCCGCCAACTATGTCGTAGGTAAGGACGGTTCTATCGGACTGTCTGTCGAGGAGAAAGACCGCTCTTGGTGTTCCTCCAATGCCGCAAACGACAATCGTGCAATCACCATCGAAGTAGCAAGCGATACTTCTCACCCTTATGCCGTTACCGACAAGGCTTATGAAGCCCTCATTAAACTGGTGGCTGACATTTGCAAGCGTAACGGTATCAAGAAGCTCCTGTGGAAAGCGGACAAGTCCCTTGTCGGACAGGTAGATAAGCAGAACATGACTGCTCACCGCTGGTTCGCCAACAAAGCGTGTCCGGGTGATTATCTCTACAACCGCCACGGAGAAATCGCTGAGAAAGTGAACGCTATCCTTGGTGGTTCTTCCGCAGGGGAGGATAAGGAGACTCCTGTCACTACGGTTACGTTGTATCGTGTCCGTAAGACATGGGCTGACGCTAAGAGTCAGAAGGGTGCTTTCAAGAATCTGTCTCTCGCAAAAGCCTGTGCCGACAAAAATCCGGGGTATTCTGTGTTCGATGAAAACGGCAAGGTCGTTTACTCCAACAGTGTATCTCAGACGGAAGACGGAGTGTTCACACCTTACAAGGTGAAGGTAACAGATTCTGCTCTCAATATTCGCAAGGGAGCTGGCACAAATTATGCTGTAAGCGGAGTTATCCGGGACAAGGGTGTCTACACCATTGTCGATGAAGCAAACGGCACAGGAGCTACGAAGTGGGGCAAGCTCAAGAGCGGTGCTGGTTGGATTTCTCTCGATTACACAAAGAGGTTGGTATAGTGAGAACGAGATACAGGCGCAGGAGAAAAGAAAAATTGGAGTTCTCGAAGAAGATACTTATTTTTGCGGCAATCGTGAATGTGGTCGTAATTGTATTCACTCTCGTTATGGTGTGGAGAACTTGCGACCTGTCACCGCTGGCATATCTTATCCCGGCAGTTGCCGCAGAAACCGCAACAGGCACAGGATTCTATTACGCAAAGGCAAAGGTAGAAAATCGTATTAAGCTCATGAAGCAAAACAAGGTAGAATTGACCGAAAATTCTTTCAACGAAACAGGAGGATATTAACATGATTGATTTGACTCAGATTATCACCGCAGTAATCACTCTGATTCTCGCTTGCGTCTCCGCTTTTCTGATTCCCTATCTGAAAAGCAAGTTCAGCGCAGAGCAGTTCTCCAACATTATGATGTGGGTGAACATTGCCGTGGAAGCGGCTGAAATGATTTATGTGGGTGTTGGCAGAGGTGAAGAAAAGAAGCAGTACGTCATTGACTTTTTGAACAGCAAAGGCTTCACCCTCAACACCGCAGAAATCGAAAACCTTATCGAAGCGGCTGTGCTGGAATTGAAGCTGACGCAAAAAGAGGAAGCAAGCGTTTAGCCTACTTCCTCTATATGCACAACAAATCCGAAACAGTGTTTTACGAAAAATAAAGAGTTCGGATTTGCACCTTTTGGTGGAGCTGCTGGGGGTAGAACCTGAGCTTGGCGCACAGTTTACCGTCACCTTTCCGGTGGACGGTCATACGACCACCCAGACCTTCACCCTGTGCGGCTGGTGGGAATATGACGAGGCAGTGGTAGCAAACCACATCCTCATCCCGCTCAGCCGTGCCCAGCAAATCTATGATGAGGTCGGTCTCATCCCGGGTCAAGCCAAAGACGGAATGACCGGCAGCTGGAACCTGGACGTCATGTTCAAAAACTCTCTGAATATCGATCAGAATATGAAGCAGGTGCTTGCCAACTTCGGCTATCAGGATGAAAGCCCTGCTGACGGAGACAACTACATCCGCACTGGTGTCAACTGGGGATACAGCGCCTCTCAGCTGGCAGAAAACATCGACCCCGGCACCATCCTTGCCATTGCTGCCATGCTGCTGCTGATTGTCTTCACCGGTTATCTGATTATCTACAACGTCTTTCAGATTTCGGTGGCAAACGACATCCGCTTCTACGGTCTGCTCAAGACCATCGGCACCACCCCTTCCCAGATTTCCCGCATGATTCGTCTACAGGCGCTGCTGCTCAGCCTGCTGGGCATCCCGCTCGGTCTGGTGGGCGGCTGGTTTGTCGGCGGCGCGCTCACACCGGTCATCATCTCCCGTCTGGATGGCATCGTCAGCCTGGTTTCCCTCAACCCTGCCATCTTCATCGTTTCTTCGCTGTTTTCCCTCTTCACCGTGCTGCTTTCCTGCTACCGTCCCGGAAAGATAGCCGCCAAGGTTTCCCCGGTGGAAGCCGTCCGCTACACCGAGGGCAGCAACATCAAGCGCAAGAAAAAACGTTCTGTAAAAAACCTTTCGCTCTTCTCAATGGCAAAATCCAACCTGGGACGCAACCGCACCAAAACGGTGGTCACCGTTCTCTCCCTGTCGCTGGCTGTCGTCCTGCTCAACCTCACTGTCACCTTTACCAATGGCTTTGACATGGACAAATATCTTGCCAACTTTGTCACCAGCGATTTCGTTCTGGCGGATGCCAGATATTTTCAGACCGGCACTCTCTTTGGCGGCGACACCCTGCTGCCGGAGTCGGTCATCGACGAGGTAGAAGCACAGGGCGGCATCACCGAAGGCGGCAGAGTGTACGGCAGAACCTTTCCTTCACAGGAATTTATCACCGAGGACTACTACCGCACCCTGCACGGTATGTGGATGAGCCGGGAGGAGATGGACCGCGCGATTAAATTTGAGGAAAAAAATCAGGAAGGTCTGATTGCCGAGGATGCTCAGCTGTACGGCATGGAGCCGTTTGCATTGGACCGCCTGCGCCTGCTCGAGGGCGACCTCTCGCCGCTGTACACCGACGGCAGCCGCTCGATTGCCGCTGTCTACTCCGATGATGATTACGGCGAACCACACCCCGACTCCCACTGGGCAAAGGTGGGCGACACCGTCACCATCCGCTATGTGGAGGAATGGGAATACTATAATCCGCTCACCGGAGAGGTTTTCCCCGAGGGGACCAATCTGGATACGGTCGCCGGCTATGCCTCCCGCGCCAAACGCTGGCGGGATGTCGATTACACCGTCTGTGCGCTGGTCTGTGTTCCTTCTTCCCTTTCCTACCGCTACTACGGTTCAGATGAATTTATCCTCAATGCCCAGACCTTCTGCACCGACTCGGGCACCGATTCGGTCATGCTCTACGCCTTTGATACCACCGACGAGGCAAACGCCGCGATGGAAAGCTTCCTTGCCGACTACACCGAAAATCAAAACCCGCAGTTCGACTATGAAAGCAAGGCGACCTACGTTGCACAGTTTGAAAGCTTCCGCTCGATGTTCCTGATGCTGGGCGGCACCTTGAGCTTCATCATCGGGCTGGTGGGCATCCTCAACTTCTTCAATGCCATCCTCACCGGCATCCTGACCCGCAAGCGGGAATTTGCCATGCTGCAATCGGTCGGCATGACCGGCAGACAGCTCAAGCAGATGCTGGTCTACGAAGGGCTTTGCTACTCGCTCGGAGCTGCACTGCTCTCGCTGGCGATTGCTCTGCTCATGGGACCGCTGGTCGGCTCCGCGGTAGAAAATCTCTTCTGGTTCTTCACCTACCGCTTCACCATCCTGCCGATTTTCCTTTTGCTTCCGGTGTTTGTCCTGCTGGGCTCTCTGGTCCCGTTAGGAATCTACCACAGCGTTGCCAAATTGACTATCGTGGAACGCCTGCGGGAAACTGAATGATTTTTAATCCACAACAAAACACCTGCCTGTCGGCAGGTGTTTTGTTGTTTTATTATTCGGCAAAGTTTACCGATGCTGCGCTTTCTTTGATAGAGGGCTGTTCATTCCACAGCCACTTAAAAATCATGCCCTTGATTGTGGTTGATTTCCCCTCTATTTAGACAAAAGAACTACCGTCTCGACTATTGTTTCATTTTCCAAGGGCAATTCTTTTACTTCTGATCCATTGACAGGAACGGGGAAGTTGAAGATAATCTTCCTGATCCAGTTGCCGTCCGGCTGCTTTTCCGGAAATAACTCGATCCGTTCAATGAATGCCCGCATGAACTCCTTCCGCTCCACCTCGGAGGCAGCTTCATAGACCTGATCGAACGCCAGTAGCAGACGGTAGATATTGTCACCCGAAATCTTCTCCTGCCGGATACTCCGTATCTGGCTTTGCACATCGTCAATCTGGACTTCGATCTCATCTATTCTACCATACTGCTCATCATAGCGGCGCTGCAAATCAGAAATTTTTCGGTCATAATAGGGATCGCTTATATCCAAACCGTCCATCTGCCGTTCCAGACGAGCCTTTGTGCCTAACGTCTGTCGAAGCTGCGCCTGCAATGCTTCCAGCTGCTTCTCTAAGTCATTCGTATCGACAGCGGAGCCGATTTTCGCCTTGGTTGCATCCGCAAACCGTGGGTCACTGACCATGGCGGAGATAATTGATGCCACCATACAGTTCATCTCTGTCTGCTCAATGTTCAGCCGGAAAGTACACTCATGACCAGTCGGCGTAACCGTATTCTTGCAATAATAGTAATAGCGGGTCTTTTTGTCCTTGCTGTGCGCTTTCGCAATATTCCCGTACAGGCTTTTGCCGCAGCAGGGGCATTTCAGAATGCCGGACAGGATATGTGCGTGGGTAGGATCATTGACTTTCTCACGCCGGTAAGCATTGACTTTCCGTTTCTCCTGCGCAAGGTTCCAATCTTCTTCTGAAATGATAGCCTCATGCTTCCCTTCGTACACGGGGAACTCCGATTGCTCAACTACGTGCATCTCATTCCGTGTGCCGATCTTCTTCT
>OIZB01000203.1_pt1 | contig 57059 bp, 50 predicted proteins | sample 1588401 | NCBI WGS metagenome assembly OIZB01 (sample SAMN03283270) | human gut metagenome | biome: human-associated habitat; material: feces | host: Homo sapiens | place: USA | collected 2013
GCCGCCGGCTCGAGCCGGTGCGCGCGCAGGTACAGGGCCGCGTCTCGGACGAGATGCGCGCGCTCGCGCGCGAGCTGCTCGGGCTGCCGAAGCGGCAGCTGTTTGTGACGAGCGCACCGACGGATCTGTCGTTCGTGCTCACGATGCCGGGGGAGTTCGACCTCACGGGACTGACGTGTCCCGAGATCCCGCCGGCCAAAAACGTGGCGCTGCAAAAGGGCGACTACTTTGCCTATCTCGCGCAGCACGACCTGCTGCTCGCGCTGCCGTACCAGAGCATCAACCCGTTCGTCGACCTGCTGTACGAGGCGGCGGACGACCCGGACGTCGTGTCGATCAAGATCACGCTCTACCGGCTCGCCGGCAGCAGCCGCATCGCGGCGGCGCTGGCCTACGCGGCCGAGCACGGCAAGCAGGTGCAGTGCCTGCTCGAGCTGCGCGCCCGCTTTGACGAGCAGAGCAACATCGACTACTCGCGCATGCTCGAGGACGCGGGGTGCGGCATCCTCTACGGCCTGACGAAATACAAGGTGCACACGAAGCTGTGCCTCATCACGCGGCGGTGTCCCGGCGGCATCTGCTACTACACGCAGGTCGGCACCGGCAACTACAACGAAAAGACCGCCGAACAGTACACCGACCTCATGCTGCTGACGAGCGACCCGGCCATCGGGCGCGACGCGGCGAAAACGTTCGACCGGCTCGCGCGCGGCGAGACCGTCGGCGAAACGGAGGCGCTCTGGCTCGCGCCGGAGGGCTATAAGCCGCAGCTGATGGCGCACATCGAGGCGCAGACGCGCCTCGGCCCGGAGGGGTACATCGGCATCAAGGTCAACTCCATGAACGACGCGGACGTTATGGCGCGGCTCGTGCGCGCGAGCGAGGCGGGCACGGAGGTGGAGCTGTTCGTGCGCGGCATCTGCTGCCTGCGGCCGGGCGTGCCCGGGCGGACGGAACACATCTCGGTGCGCAGCATCATCGGGCGGTATCTGGAGCACGAGCGTATTTTCGTCTTTGGCCGCGGGGAGGCACAGGAGGTGTTCATCGGCTCGGGCGACCTGCTCGAGCGCAACACCATGCGCCGGATTGAGGCCTTCACCGCCGTGACCGACCCCAGCGCGCGCGCGGAGGTGCTCGAGGTGCTCAGCGCTATGCGGCGCGACAACCGGCAGGCGTGGATCATGCAGCCGGACGGCAGCTACATCCGTCCCGAGGACGCGGGCGAGCCGTTTGTCAGTCAGGCGTATCTGCACACGTACTTTGCCGGGCGCACCGTCGAAAAGCCCGCGCCCCCTGCCCCGCCCCAGCCACGAAAAAAGCTGCCATGGTGGCGGCGGCTGTGGATCTGGCTGAAAAACAATTGACGAAATTCGGAATTTTGGACTTGACAAGCGCGCAAAAGCGCGTATAATGTGCCTTACAATTTCACAGCCTTATCAAGAGTGGCGGAGGGACCGGCCCTGTGAAGCCCGACAACCTGCAGAGACCTGCAAGGTGCCAAATCCGGCGGTGCAAATCGAGAGATGAGGATCTTCGCCTTTTCCAAGCGCTCCGTCGGCTGTCGGGGCGCTTGTTTCTTTGCCCGGCACAACAGAAAGCGAGGAATAGCAATGGCTCATCATCTCTTTACATCCGAATCCGTGACGGAAGGACATCCCGACAAGATCTGCGACCAGATCTCCGACGCGATCCTCGACGCCATTCTGGCGCAGGACCCGAATGGCCGTGTCGCCTGCGAATGCACGGTCACGACCGGCGTCGTGAACGTCATGGGTGAGATCACGACCGACTGCTACGTCGACATCCCGAAGGTCGTGCGCCAGACCGTGCGCGAGATCGGCTACGACCGCGCAAAATACGGCTTTGACTGCGAGACCTGCGCCGTCATCACGAACATCGACGAGCAGAGCGCGGACATCGCCCTCGGCGTCGACCAGTCGCTCGAGAGCAAGGAGACCGGCGACAGCGCGCTCGACAACGGCGCGGGCGATCAGGGCATGATGTTCGGCTTCGCCTGCGACGAGACGCCGGAGCTCATGCCGCTGCCCGTTTCGCTGGCCCACAAGCTGGCCAAGCGCCTGACCGCCGTGCGCAAGCAGGGTCTGGTCGACTATCTGCGGCCCGACGGCAAGACGCAGGTCACGGTCGAGTACGACGAGCAGAACCGCCCCGTGCGCGTGCACACCGTCGTGCTCAGCACGCAGCACGCCCCGGAGGTGGACATGGAGCAGCTGCGCAAGGACATGATCGAGCTCGTCATCCGCCCGACCATCCCGGCCGAGCTGCTCGATGACGACACCCGCTACCTCATCAACCCCACCGGCCGCTTCGTCGTCGGCGGCCCGCAGGCGGACTCCGGCCTGACCGGCCGCAAGATCATCGTCGATACTTACGGCGGCAGCGCCCCGCACGGCGGCGGCGCGTTCTCCGGCAAAGACCCGACGAAGGTCGACCGCAGCGCCGCCTACGCTGCGCGCTACGTGGCCAAGAACATCGTGGCGGCCGGGCTTGCCCGCCGCTGCCTCGTGCAGCTGGCGTATGCCATCGGCGTGGCAGAGCCCGTGAGCGTGCTCGTCGACACGCAGGGCACGGGCACTGTGCCGGATGCACAGATCGCCGCTGCCGTGCAGCAGGTGTTTGACCTGCGGCCGACGGCCATCATCCGCGACCTCGACCTGCGCCGCCCGATCTACCGCCAGCTCGCCGCCTACGGTCACATGGGCCGCGAGGAGCTCGGCGTCCGCTGGGAGGACACCGACCGCACCGACGCCCTGCGCGCCGCCGTCGCCAAGACGAACGTGTGATTCAAACCGCATGAAAAACCTCCGCAGCTTCGGCTGCGGAGGTTTTTTCATATTCATTCGTGAACCGGCGAGGCGGTTCTCTATGGAGCATATGCTCAATAGTACGAGTGCCCCCAGGTGGCGTTTTCGTAATTTGCGAGGAAGTCGGCGTTCGCGCGCTCGGTCGGCGAGAGCGAATTGTTATCGAACGACGCGCCGGGCACCGTGCCGTGATACCAGCTCTGGGCCTCGAAATAGGCCGCGATCTGCGGCGTCTGGAAGATGCGGCCGTGGCGCGCAAAAATCTCGTTGCGGGCAAGGCAGCACTGCTCCCAGGTGAGGTTCGCCACGTCCGCCTGCGTGAGCCGGCGCGCGGCGCTGTCCGGCAGGATGTAGCTGCCGGCAGAAGGCGTCGGCGTGGGGCTCGGCGTCGGGGTCGGGGTGGGCGTCGGCGTCAGTGTCGGCGCAGCGGACGGCTCTACCGTCGCCGTCACGGCCGGGGTCGCGGCCACGACCGGGTCTTTCGGCTTGGGCTTGACGTTGAGCGAGATGAGCAGCACGATCAGTGCCACGCCGAGCGCGGCAAAGATGGCGATGAGCAGCGCCTTGCTGCGCGGCGCGTCCCGGTCCTCCGGCGCGGGCTCATACGGCGCATCGTCCTCCCAGCCGGGCACGGGCGGGTCGTCTGCCCAGGGATCGTCCTGCGGCTCGGCTTCATCGTCCCAGTCGTCGGCGGGGGCGCTGTCCTGCCAGCCGGAAGGGAAATGCTCCCCGTTTCCATCATCCGGCGGCGCGGATGCATCCTGCCGATCCTCCGGCGGGAGGATTTCATTCTGTAAATCATCTTCCGGCGGCGTCTGCTCGCCCCCGCAGTAGGGGCACCAGCGCGCATCATCCGGGATGTCTCGTCCACAGTAGGGACACTGCATTGGCTTCACCTGCCCTTTCACACACACAAATCGTTTTCCTCAATGTACCATATTCCCGGCCATACCACAAGATAAAAAAATGTCCCCCGGTGGTTTGCCGGGGGACAAAGAAAAGCCTGTTAACCCGCGATGCGCTTGGCGCCCACGTAATTCCTCAGGTAGTAGCTCGAGCTCAGGTCGCTGATGACGACGCAGCCTGCGCCGGAGCTGCTGTGGATGAACTGGCCGTTGCCGATATAGATACCGACGTGGCCGATGCTGGAGCTGTTGCTCGCAAAGAACACCAGGTCGCCGAGCTGGAGGTTGGCCTTCTCGACATAGGTGCCGTTGTTGTTGTAGATGCTGCTGGCCACACGGCTCATGGAATAGCCGCAGAGCTTGTACACGTAGTTGACAAAGCCGGAGCAGTCAAAGCCCGAGGGGCTCATGCCGCCGTAGACATACGGCGTGCCCATGTACTGCTTGGCCGTGGCGACGATGGTCTCACCAATAGAGGTGCTGGGCTTGCTGCCGCCGTCCGACTTCGTGGTGGTGACGTAGGTGCTGTTGACATAGCCCTTGACGCCGTTGATGGTGACAGCCGTCCAGTTGCCGCTCGTGCCGGTGATGGTCAGCGGCGTGCCGTTGTTATACGTGCCGAGGATGGAATAATTCGTGCCGGCGCCGGAACGCAGACGCACGTCGTTGCCCTTGATGTAGCCGGTCTGGCTCGTGGAGCCGCCGCCGTTATCGGGCTTGGTCGTGGTCATGTAGTCCTTGCTGACATAACCGTCCCTGCCGCTGTAGCTGACTTTGTACCAGTTGCCGCTCTCGCCGGTGATGGTCATCTTCGTGCCGGTGTTATACACGCCGAGGATGGAGCTGGTCGTGCTCGCACCCGAGCGCATACGCACGCCGGTGCCCTTGATGTAGCCGGCCTTGCTGTCGGCCCCGCCGCCGGAGACATAGTCCGAGCGGATGTAGCCGCTCACGCCGCCGATGGTGACCTTCGTCCAGCCGTTTTCCGTGCCGGTGATGGTCAGGGGCGTGCCGTTCTGGTAGGTACCGAGGATGGAGTAGTTCGTGCTCGGGCCGGAGCGCATGCGCACATCGCTGCCCTTGACCGAACCGTTGGAGCTGCCCGTGCTGCCGCCGCCGTTCGTCACGCCCGAGAGCGAGACATAGTCCGAGTGGACATAGCCGGTGGTGCCGTTGTAGCTGACCTTGTACCAGGCGCCGTTGACGCCGGTGATCGTCATGGCCGTGCCGGAGTTGTAGGTGCCGAGGATGGAGCTGCTCGTGCTCGCACCCGAGCGCATACGCACGTAGCTGCCGTTGATCGTGCCGGTACCGAAGCTGGCATCCATTTCATTGGCGCGTTTGAGGTAATCGGAAGATATGTAGCCGACGGTGCCGTTGTAGACCACCGTGGCCCAGCCGCCGCTCGAGCGCGTGGACACCACGACGTGGGTGCCTGCCGGGAGCGTGGAGATAATGCCGTAATTCGTTCCGGCGCCCGTTCGGAAGTTGACGGCCGTCGTCGTCGTCGCACCGCCGGCGCTCGCCGCGGAAGCCGAAACGGCCAGCGTGAGCGCGAAGAGCGCGGAAACAACGGCTGTTTTCAGAAATCGTTTCGCCATAGAATCATCCTTTGCTTAGTTATTCGCAAGCGCGCGGTCCAGCCACACAGCCGCCACATCCATGGCGTTGTACAGGCCGTCCTTTTCTGTCTTTTTGACCACACGGTCGCGGGATTTCAGATCCGGGTCGGTGAGCTGAAGCTGCACGGAGACCCGCGTCGCCACGTCGAGGTCCTTGATCTTTTTCGTGTCGAGGATCTGCATCATAATGATGTACTTGTCAGCCATGCTGCCGTAATAGAGCAGGTTGTCTTTCCGGCGCAGCGGATGGCCTTTGTAGCACAGTTCGGTCGATTTTGCTGCCAATGAGATACACCTCCGATACCACTGTTTTCGAATTGTAACACATTTCAATCTTTTTGTCAACACCGCATGCCCCGCGCTGTCGTTTCGGCGCGGGGACACGCGATGGGGCAGACATTTGCGCGGCTCAGCCGGCGTCGTCGGCATCACCGCCGGTGTCCTGCGACTGGTCGGAGAAATTGCCGAAGATGCCGGTCGGCGAGCCGATGGTCGGCGTCGGGAAGCTCTTGGTCGGCAGATCCTTGTGGATCGGCTCCATGACGAGCTTCCAGATCTGGGCGGCGGGGTTGCCGGAGAAGTTCATATACTCGGGCATATCGTAGCCGGTCCAGACGGCGGCCACATAGTACGGCGTGAAGCCGACGAACCAGCGGTCGCAGTTGTTCGTGGTCGTACCGGTCTTGCCGCCGACGGGCATGCCGCTCAGGCGGGCCTCGCTGCCGGTGCCGCTGTTGACGGCGTTGCAGAGCATGTCGGCCATGTTCCACGCGGTGTTGGCCTTGAAGGACACGATCGTGCGCGCGGGATTTTCGAGCACGACCTCGCCGCTGGGGTCCTTGACGTAGGAATACGTGCGGCCGTAGGTGAACACGCCGTCGTTGACGAAGGCGGAGTACGCCTGCGTCATCTCGCGGACGGTGATGCCGTTCGTGAGCTGGCCAAGGGCGAGCGGCGCGTAGTCGCAGTCGGACTCGGCAAGGCTCGTGACGCCGAGCTTGTCCTTCAAAAATTCATACGACGCGCGCGGGGTGAGCTTGTCGAGGATCTGCGCGGACACGGTGTTGAGCGAGCGCTGCAGCGCCTCGCGGATGGTGATGACGCCGTAGTTGCCGCCGCCGGAGTTTTTCGGATACCAGCTCGTGCCGGAGAGCTTGATGTCCGGCGCATCGTTGACCTGCGTGTACTGCGTGATGAGGCCGAGCTCCATGGCCGGGCCGTAGGTCGCGATCGGCTTGATGGACGATCCGGGCGGGCGCTTGGACTGCGTGGCCCGGTTCGTGCCGAAGTTGATGGTCTTTTTGCCCGTGCCGCCGGACAGGCCCTTGATCTCGCCGGTGTAGGGGTCCATGATGACGATGGCGGACTCGAACTGCTGGCCGGAGGCCGACGGGCGCTGCGGCATCTTGTCGAGGTCGGTATAGACGTCGTCGATCGCCTGCTGGATGCTGGGATCGTAGCAGGAATAGACCTGATAGCCGCCGGAATAGAGCAGCGTGCGCGCCGTGTCGCGGCTGACGCCCTTCTGCTCGACGAGGTCGTTGAGCACGTCGTTGATGACGGCCTCGGCGTAGTAGCTGTAGATGGTCTGGGTGGCATCGTCGGACTCGCTGCGCACGAACACGAGCTCCTGCGCCACGGCCTCATCGTACTGCTCCTTGTTGATGTAGCCCTGTTCGTACATCTGCTTGAGGATGGTCTCCTGCCGGGTCTTATTGTTCTCGCGGCTGATGAAGGGGTCGTATTTTGAGGGGTTATTCGTGATGCCGATGATGCTCGCGCACTCGGCGAGCGTGAGATCCTTCGGTTCTTTGCCGAAGTAGGTCTCGGCGGCGGTATAGACGCCGTTGCACCCCTCGCCGAAGTAGACGATGTTCAGGTACCACTCCATGATCTCTTCCTTATCATAGGACTTCTCAAATTCGAGCGCCTGGAAGATCTCGAGCAGCTTGCGCTGCACGGTGATATCGTCCTGCTTGGTGAGGTTTTTGATCAGCTGCTGCGTGATGGTCGAGCCGCCGAAGTCGTTTTTCATCGACAGGAACATGTTGATGAACGCGCCGGTCGTGCGGTACCAGTCCACGCCCTTGTGCTTGTAAAAGCGCTTGTCCTCGATGGCGACGGCCGCGTGCTCCATGTCCTTGGGGATGTCGGCATAGTCGATCCAGACGCGGTTTTCCGTGCTCGAGAGGTTCGTGAGGTTCTGCCAGTTGCCGTCGGAATCCTCATACAAAATCGAGCTTGAGAGCGAGACCGTGAAGTCCGAGAGCTGCACGTCGAGATCCGTGGACAGGCAGTTTTTCACATAGTACGCGAAGATGCACAAAAACAGCAGCCCCGTGACGAGCACGATCAGCAGGATCGTGCCGAGCACGCGCAGCACAGTGCCCGCGACGCTCACGGTCGCATCCGCGGCCTGGGCCGCGCGCGGGGCGGATGATGATGGTTTCGGTCGTTTTGCCATAGGCAGTGACGCACCTCCCTGATAATACACATTATCGGATCAAAAACCCGGTCGATATTCAGCGCATAAAAACGGTTAAATGATATTATAGCACACTCTGTCAACCGGGGATAGTCTTTCGCGCATTTTTGTCCGGCGGGTATGAAATGCGCGCGCGTTGGACAAACTTTCCGGTGAAAGGAGCGAGGCATATGAAACGAACGCTGGCACTGACGGTCGTGACGGCGCTGTGCGCCGTGTCGCCGTTCGTCGCGGGGGCGGCGATGTCCTCCCTGCAGCAGCCGGGCGCGGACGCGCCGGCCACGTCCTACGACGGCGCGCAGGCGGAATATATCCTGCGGGATTACGAGGGCTATGTGAGCGTGTTCGCCTCCGACGCCGACCGCAGGCCGCTGCAGGTGACCGGCATCGAGGTCGCCGGACTGCGCCGCGCCGACCAGGAACTGCTGCGCGGCGGCATCACCGTCGGCAGTCAGGAGCAGCTTTTGCTGCTGCTGGAGGATCTGGGGTCGTAAAAGGACTTGATTTTACACGCCAGATGGGGTACACTGAAACCAGAAAACGATCACAACTGGAGGACACCCCGATGAGTGAAGCATTCGGCAGCGATTATCTGACGATCGAGGACGAGGACGGCAACGAGTTCGAGCTGGAAGTGCTCAACGAGTTTGAGCTCGACGGTCAGGACTATCTCGCGGCGCTCCCCGCCGATATGGACGAGGACGACCCCGATTTCGGCATCATCCTGCTCAAGATCATGGAGGAAAACGGCGAGGAGCTCTTCGGCTCCATCGACGATGACGACGAGCTGGACAAGGTGTACAATTACTATATGGAAGAGATCTTCGCCGACGAGGACGAAGGATCTGACGGCGGCGCGGAGGAATAAGTTCCCGCGCGGCGCATAGCATGGGAATAAGTCCTGCTGTGTGCGTGGAGCACGACTGAGTGCTCAGAGCTCATTTAAACCCACATCTCTTATAAGGGATGCCAGAACTTCCGCTGCGGATTGCAGGCCTCCCGGCCGGCTGAAAGATGCCGGTTGGACGTTGGAAGCAGAGAAACAGCAGAGAGGCGACCCACCTGCCTTCTTGTGCAGGTTGTAACTGGGCTCACACGGCATTGGCGGGCTGGCCGGCAGCGAAAGCTGCCGGCTTTTTTCTTGCCTCTGACAAGAAAAAAGCCAGATTGCATCCGTCGCGGCGTGGCCACCGAAAAAGCCGCGCCGCATTGACAAGCCCCCGCCGCCGGGGCTATGATAAGCCTCAGCGGCACGCGCAGTGTGCCGAATCCTGTCCAAACGAAAGGTGATCCGCCATGCTCCGCTTTCAGAACGATTACTCCGAGGGTGCGCACCCGAACGTGCTGCGCGCCCTGTGCGACACCAACCTCTGCTCCACGCCGGGCTACGGGCTCGACGACGACTGCCGCCGCGCGGCCGACGCCATCCGCGCCCGCTTCGCCTGCCCGGACGCCGACGTGCACTTCCTCGTCGGCGGCACGCAGACGAACCAGCTCGCCGCGGCCGCCTTCCTGCGCCCGTGGGAGGCCATGGTCGCGGCCGACACCGGCCACATCAATGTGCACGAGACCGGGGCAATCGAGGCCACCGGCCACAAGGTGATCGCCGTGCCCGGCGCGGACGGCAAGCTCACCCCCGCCGCCATCGCCGACGCCGCCGCGCAGCACTGCGCTGCGCCGGGCGTGTATGACGAGCACATGGTACTGCCGCGCATGGTGTACGTGTCCGACGCGACGGAACTCGGCACTGTCTATACCAGGGCGGAGCTGACCGCCCTGCGCGCGGCGTGCGACGCGCACGGGATGTACCTGTATCTCGACGGCGCGCGGCTGGCGCAGGCGCTCACGGCCGCGGGCAGCGACCTGCAGCCGGAGGATCTGCCGCGGCTGTGCGATGCGTTTTACATCGGCGGCACGAAAAACGGCCTGCTCTTCGGCGAGGCAATGGTCATCGTCAACGACGCGCTCAAGCCGGGCTTCCGCCGCGCGATGAAGCGCAACGGCGCCATGCTCGCCAAGGGCCGCCTGCTCGGCGTGCAGTTCGCCGCCGCGATGGCGCACGACCTCTGGCTCGAGCTGGGCCGGCACGCGGACGCGCAGGCGCAGCGCATCGCCGCCGCGCTCTCGGACCGCGGCATCGCAATGTACGTGCCCTCGCCGACGAACCAGATCTTCCCCATCCTGTCGGATGCACAGATCGCGCGGCTGCAGGAGCAGGTCGCGTTTTACACGACCGCCCGCGTGGACGCGGCGCACCAGGCCGTGCGGTTCGTGGCCTCGTGGGCCACGACGGACGCGCAGGTCGACGCACTGCTGGCCGTGCTGGCGCAGGTGCTGGAGTAACACCGAGAACGACACCTCATCCGTCGCGGCGTAACCGCCGCGCCACCTTCTCCTCAAGGAGAAGGCAAAAAACACGCCCGACGCGATCTGCGTCGGGCGTGTTTTCAACTTTACAAATGTTCCTTCTGCATCTTCGCCCAGCGGCGGGGATACTTCGGCGGCGTGGGCGCCGTCTTGCGGATGACGACGACGCTGTGCGTCACGTCCGTGCCGGGGATGGTGTAGCGCGCCGTGCGCTCATACGTGCCGCCGAGCTTGCGGATGGCGCCGCGCGCCTCGTCGAGCTCCTCGGCGCAGTCCGGCCCCTTCATGGCGAGAAACACCCCGCCCGTGCGCACAAACGGCAGGCACAGCTCGCACAGCAGGTACAGCCGCGCGACCGCGCGCGAGACCGCCGCGTCGAACTGCCCGCGCAGCTCCGGCGCCTCCTCGGCGCGCGCGTGCAGGCACGTCACGTCCGTGAGGCCGGTCGCGGCGCAGACGTCGCCGAGAAAGCGCACGCGCTTATCCAAGCTGTCAAGCAGCGTGAGCGAAATGTCCGGCTGCGCGATCTTCAGCGGCAGGCCGGGAAAGCCCGCGCCCGTGCCGACGTCGATGACCGACTTTCCGGCAAGCGGCTCGACCGTCAGCAGTGCGGCCGAGTCGAGAAAGTGCAGCTGCGCCACATCCGTCTCGCCGTGGATGGCCGTCAGGTTCATGACCTTGCTGCGCTCCTCGAGCAGCTCGTAGTATGTCTCAAAGCGGGTCAGCGCCGCCGCGTCGAGCGGCAGACCCAGCGCGGCAAACCCCGCGCGCAGAAGTTCGTCCATGCTTGCCTCCAAAAATGATCGGTTGCCGCCATCTTATCACATTCTCCCCCGCGCGTCCAGTCCCGGGCGGGTGAGCCGGCACGCCGGGTAAAGCAGACCTCTTCCGCCGCATCCGCTTCGCTGCGCTCAGCACCTTCTCGGTAGGGAGAAGGCTTGGCGCCGGTCGAGCATGCACGGTAACGGGATCACCATGGCGCGTAACGGCACAAAAGACCGCCCGCAGGCGGCAAAAAAAGTGAAATCATTTTCTCTCGCGACATGTGCGTGAGAGAAAATACTGCTCAGGCTGCAAGTGTGGAATTTGTGCGCCACAGGCACACAAATTCTGCGCGCAGCAGACTGCAACCCCTTTGTCGGAAAAACCTCCGGGTTTTTCGACAGTCTTAAACCGCCCGCACGGGTCTCCGTGCGGGCGGCTGTGCTGTCTGTGCAGCTATTATGCGTAAAAGACGTGGTCGCCGATCGTGGCCGTGTAGGTCAGGCGGCTGTTGAACCACGAGGCGTTGCAGGCCGAGGGATTGATGAAATACAGGCTCTCGCCCACCGGGTCGTACCCCTCGAAGGCGAGCTTCGCCGCAAGCTCGGCATCCTCGTCCGGCGTGAGGCTGATGCGCCCGTCGGCCGTGGGCGAAAACTGCGCCACACCGCCGCGCCGGTCGAACACGACCTCCTTGACGCTGTTGGGGAAGCGCTCGTCCGCCACGCGGTTGAGCACGACGTTGCCGACCGCGATCTGCCCGTCCATGGGCTGGTTGCCGGCCTCGGCATTGATGATGTGGCTGAGCCAATAGACATCACGCGCGCCGTAATAGCTCTCGCCGCTCTCGAGCAGCGCCTGCTCGGAGGCATCGACGCGCAGACTGGTATGGTCCTCGCTGAGCACGGCCGTTACGCCGAAGATCTTCTCCAGATCCGCCAGCGGCAGCACCACTTCCCCGTCGAGGGCATACACGCCGTCGGGCGCGTAGAAGCAGCGGCCGTTGGCCGTGTAGTACGTCTCGCCGTAGGTCGCCGCGATGTCCGCGCCGTCGACCGTGACGGTCTCGGTGTCGCCGTCCGTGACCGTGTCGCTCTCGAGGCCGAGCATCTCGGCGAACGCATCCGCCGGGAGCCAGACCGCATCGTCGAGCACGTAGCAGTAGCCGCCGAAGCGGTCGTCCACATATACGGGCGTGTAGTCGCAGGTGACGGTCTCGGTGTAGTCGCCGGCATCCATGCCGACGGCGACCGTGCGCACGACCGGCGAGGTCGCCTGCGCGGCTGCCTGCACCGCGAGCTTCTCGTCGCGCTCGGGCGCGGCCAGGGACACATCCCCGCTCACGACCGCCTTTGCCGCCGACGCGCTGCCGTCCGGCCCGGCGGCCAGCGCCGAGTTTTCACCGGCGAGCCAGAAAAATCCGCACAATAAGCCGCAAAGCAGGCAGACGATGCACATCAGCGACAGGCCCGACTTCACGGACAGGCCCGCTTTTTTCGTTCGATTCATGACGTGCAGCCTCCTTTGCTGATTCATCACAGGGCGCAAACATTTCAATCCACGCGCCCCGTTATGGATAATTATATTCATTTTCCAAACCGCACGCAATCGGCAAATTGCACAAAGCGTCTTTTTAAGTTCTGAATAATATCCACAAAAAAATGCGTAAACAACAAAATATAGCGTTATATGACACAATTATACGCAAGAAATTGTGTTGTTTACTTTGACTAAAACCGCCAATTCGACGCAAAGTGACCAAAATAAAAAGATGCAAGTTCGCAAAAAATTCTTGCAAACTTGCATTATGTCAACTATTTTTATTATTTGAAAGAATTATGTTAATCTTTTTCCCGCCTCACAACGCCTGACGCAGCGCCTTGGCAAGCTGATCCGGGCAGGAGGTCGGCTTGCTGCCGCAGCGCACGCCCTCCATGCGCTCGATGGCCTGCTGCACCGGCATCCCCACCAGGAGCCGCGAAATGCCCTGCAGGTTGCCGCTGCACCCCCCTTGCACCTCAACTTTGCGGATAATTCCGTTCTCCACCTCCACCCGCATCAGGCGGGAGCAAACACCCTTCGGCCGATATGTGATCGTCATGACGACGCCTCCTTTGAAATATTCCGGTGCTCAGTATAGCAGATACGGTGACATAATTCCACCCCCGAAACCATATATATTGTGGAGAATGCAATCGGAGGTGAGCAGATATGACGCTGCGGCAAAAACTGGCCTGCGTGGGGCTGACCGTGTTCGGCCTGCAGATCGCATCGGCTGCGGCGGGCGGCGCGCCGCTCGCGGACAGGCTGCGGCTCTGGCTCGACCCGGAGCAGCTGCTGCTGGCATCGGTGCGCATGGAGCTGGGTGCGCCGCCGGTGGACGCATCCCCCACACCGGAGGCGGCAGCGGCGCTCAGCGCGGCCACGCCCGCGCCGGCCGCGACACCCGCCCCCACCGCGGACGCCGACGCCGACGAGGACGCGCCCACCACGACGGCCGACGGGCTGCCGATCGTGGCGACGAGCATCGCGGGCGGGCTGAGCATCAAAAACGAGACAGACATCGCAGTCGACGCGGCCGCGCTGCTGCAGCAGGGCCCGGCCGTCGTGCTGCCGGCGGGCGAACCGCAGATCCTCATCATGCACACGCACGCGAGCGAAGCCTTCACCCCCGCGGGGCGCGACCTCTATCCCGCGAGCGACACGTGCCGCACGGAGGACACCAATTATAATATTGTGCACGTGGGCGACGTGCTGGCCAACACGCTCGCGTCCGCCGGGTTGCAGGTGCTGCACGACCGGACGATCTACGACTACCCGAGCTACACGGGCTCGTACAACCGCTCGGGCGCGGCCGTGCAGGAGTACCTGAACCAGTACCCGAGCCTGCGCATCGTCATCGACCTGCACCGCGACGCGCTGTGCTCGGACAGCGTGGTCTATAAGACCGTGGCCGAGCTGCCCGATGCCGCGTGCTCGCAGGTGATGCTGCTCGTGGGCACGAACGCCTCGGGGCTCTACCACCCGTACTGGGAGGAGAACCTGCGCCTGGCGGTGTATCTACAGGATGCGGTGAATGCGGCGCACCCGACGCTGATGCGGCCGATCACGCTCGTCAACGAGCGCTACAACCAGCACCTCACGTGCGGGTCGCTCATCATCGAGGTCGGCAGCAGCGGCAACACGCTGCGGGAAGCCATACGCGCCGTGCGCCTGTTCGGCGAGAGCGCCGGCCCGGCGCTCGCCCGGCTTGTGCAGTGACCGGGCCCGACACAGTGCGACATATTATAATAGGTATAAAACCACCCCCGGCGGGCGAGAATCTCCGCAGACGGAGCTTCCGGCCAAAGGGGGTGTTTTCATGCAGGTCCGCAATTACATGACCGGCGCTGCCGCCGTGACGCATCCGGACGAGCCGGTCGTCGCCGCCGCGCGGCTGATGCGCATGCGCGGCATCGGCGCGCTGCCCGTGTGCGAGGACGACGGCACGCTCGCCGGGATGCTCACCGACCGCGACATCGTGGTGCGCTGTGTCTCGTCCGGGGACGACCCGGGCGCCGTGACCGTGCGCAGCATCATGTCGCGCGACCCCGTGACGGTCGAAGCCGGCGCGGATATCCGCCGCGCGATGGAGACCATGCGCGCGGCGCAGGTGCGCCGTCTGCCCGTGACCGAGGGCGGCAAGCTCGCAGGCATCCTCTCGATCGACGACATCGCCCGCTCGGGCAGGTGGGACATGGAGTGCGCGCAGGCGCTGTGCGGCATCACGGCCAATGTCTGCAGGCGGTGAGGTGCGCGGCGCACTGCGTGTCCGACGCGCACCCTAAGCCTTCTCCTTGTGGCCTCGGCCGGGGCGTGCAAAGCCTTCTCCTTGAGGAGAAGGTGCTGAGCGCAGCGAAGCGGATGCGGTGGAAAGGTCATGGTTTCTTCAGCGCCGCCGGTCGTGCACCGCATATCCCACGACATCTCATCCGTCGCGGCGTGGCCGCCGCGGCACCGGTCATGTGCTCTCCCTGCGCATATGCGCAAATTTTTCTCCTCCCTTCCGGCCGCGCGGTGACCGCGCGGCCGATCATTTTGTGCACAAATGCCAAAACCGGGCGCGGGAAATGCAGCAGAATGCACAATCTTGAGAATCATTCGCAAAAAGGGCTTTACAAATGCGGTTTCCTGTGGTATCTTCATATCAGTAATAATTCTTGTTACTGATTTGCAAGGAGGTGCTTCGATGCCCACACGCAAAAACAGCAAAAAGCGGCAGGTCATCCTCGAAGCCCTCGCAGCGACGACCGCCCACCCCACCGCGCAGGAGCTCTACCAGCAGCTCAAGCCGGACTATCCCGACCTGAGCCTCGGCACGGTGTACCGGAACCTGAGCCTCTTCGCCGAAGAGGGCGACGCGATGAGCGTCGGCGTGTTCCGCGGGCAGGAGCGGTTCGACGCCCGCACAAACCCCCACGCGCACCTGCACTGTGTGCAGTGCGGCCGGGTCATCGACGTGCCGCTGCCCGGCGAGCCGGAGGCGCAGCTGTGTGCCCTCGCCCAGGGCGTGACGGACGCACAGGTGCTCGGGTGCAGCATCACGTTCACGGGGCTGTGCAAAACTTGTCAGCAAGCGGGCAAGGGATCCGCTTCCGAATAAAACAACCACCAATCGAAATCAAAACATCAGGAGGAATTTGACTATGAAAAAATGGGTTTGCAGTGTCTGTGGTTACGTTTACGAAGGCGAGCAGCCGCCGGTCGAGTGCCCGGTGTGCCATGTTGACGGCTCCAAGTTCATCGAGCAGAAGGCTGAGAAGTCCTGGGCTGCCGAGCACGTCGTCGGCGTGGGCAAGGCGTTCGGTTCCGATGTTCCGGCCGACGTGCAGAAGGAGATCGTCGACGGTCTGAGAGCCAACTTCGAGGGCGAGTGCTCCGAGGTCGGTATGTATCTGGCCATGGCGCGCGTGGCGCACCGCGAGGGCTACCCGGAGATCGGCCTGTACTGGGAGAAGGCCGCGCACGAGGAAGCCGAGCACGCCGCAAAGTTCGCCGAGCTCCTCGGTGAGGTCATCACCGACAGCACGAAGAAGAACCTCGAGATGCGCGTCGACGCCGAGAACGGCGCGACCGACGGCAAGTTCCAGCTCGCAAAGCTGGCCAAGCAGTACAATCTCGACGCGATCCATGACACCGTGCACGAGATGGCCCGCGACGAAGCCCGCCACGGCAAGGCCTTTGAGGGTCTGCTCAAGCGCTACTTCGGCGAGTAAAGCAACTTCAACAACACGAAAAGGGCAAGGGCATCCTTGCCCTTTTTGCGTAAAAAAAACAACGGAGGAAAAACGATGGCAATCTGCGGAGTCTGTGGAAGAAAAGCTTCCTCAAGGACGATTGGAGGAATCGCGTTTTGTGAGGAATGCTTCCGAAAACTGGACCGTATCCGCTCAGGGGATACCGACCTGATCGCATACTATTTGACAGCGAAGGCACCCACTTGCAGCACACCGGCCGCTTCGCAATATATGCATGACCAGGCAATGCTCCAAAAGAAAAAAATGGCCGCCCACGAGGAAGAACAGCGGCAGAAAGAGCAGGAAGCGCAGCAAAGGAAACAGGAAGAAGACCAAAAGCAGGCATACGCGAATTCTCTTGGGGAATTTTACGAATACAATGTGATAACGGCTGTGAATACAGTCGACGGACGAACCGATGCCGAAAAGATGAAGCGCATCATCGAGGAGCAGGCAAGAAAAGGCTGGAGACTGCACACGGTCTATTCCAACGATTTGGGGAAAAACGCGATCAGTCTTTTGGGGATTGGGATCAACTCCACAGCGTCTGAGGACGTCATGATATTTGAGCGCAGGATCCGCAAAAATCCGTAGAATACTCTGCGGCCAAAACTGCATAGCAGATCGCTTTCGCGATCCGCCCCGGGAGCAGATGCTCCCGGGGCGGTTTTTTGACCGCAGGCGGCAAATTTCGGCTGCGAGCGCTGCGCCGGAATTGACAAGCCACCGGCGGAATGCTACACTGATTTTATCACATGACAGATATCGCCGCCATGTGACAAGTATCGCAGCCGCTGCGGCGGCAGCGAAGGAGGGGAAACACCATGAAATACTGCGCTCATTGCGGCGCGCAGCTGGTCGACGAGGCCGTCGTCTGCCCAAAGTGCGGCTGCGCCGTGGCACCGACAAAAACCGTTGACCCGAACGCCAGCCCGAAATCGCGCCTGATCACGCTGCTGCTGTGCATCTTCGTCGGCGGGCTCGGCATCCACCGCTTCTACGTCGGCAAGATCGGCACGGGCGTGCTCTGGCTGCTCACGGCCGGCTGCTTCGGCATCGGCGCGCTGGTCGACCTGATCATGATCGCCTGCGGCACATTCACCGACAGCGACGGAAAGCCGGTCACCGACTGGCAGACCTGAACGCTGCACAAAAAAATTGCTCCCCGGCCAAATGGCCGGGGAGCTTTTTGCACGTTTTACGGGTCGATCTCGATGATATAGCCGATCTTGCCGCTGTAGAACTGCGGGTAACGGCCGGCGGGATCGCCGATGCAGTCGTTATAATACCAGCCGCTGGACGTTCTCGTGATGAGCACGTAATCCTCGGCGGCGCCGTTGGTATCGTGCACGGACGGTTCGCCGGATGCCCAGTTATAAACCGGGTCAACGTTGTCCTTGACCCAGGCGAGCTCGCCGCTGTCGGTACGGTGCAGGCCGATCCAGACATAGGTCAGCCCGGACTCGTCGGCCAGCTGGGCGACGCGCGTCCACTTCTCAGCGCTGTCGATCACGACGAGGTGGCCGCCCTTGGCCTGGGCCGCCGCTTCGGCGTCGGCCCAGGAGACGTCCGCCGTGACGACTTCATACGTCGGCTCCGGCTTCGGCGTCGGGGTGGGCGTGGGCGTCTCGGTCGGGACGACGGTCTCGACGGGGACGGTTGGCGTCGGGGTGGTCTCCGCCGTGGCGGGCGTACCGAACACGCCGAGCGAGCGCAGCAGCAGCACGGCCAGCACAGCCGCGCAGATGATGAGCACGGTCAGCAGGATGCCCGCCTTGTGCGACTGGCGCTGCTCGGCCGACGGCTGCTTTTTCGGCTTGGACGGGGCGGGACGGTAGGCCTCCGGCTTTTTCACAGACGGCTTTTCCGGCTTCTTTTCCGACTTCGGCTTCGCCGGGGTCTCCGGCTGGGCGGGCCGCTTCTCGGGGCGGAATTTATTCGGCAGCGGCTGCGCGGGCTTTTGCTCCGCGGGCTGCGGTTTGGCTTCGGGTTCGGGTTTGACTTCCGACTCGGATTTCACTTCCGGCTCGGGTTTGGTCTCCGACTCAGGTTTCGTTTCCGGCTCGGGTTTGACCTCCGGTTCTGGCTCGGGCCTGGTTTCCGGCTCAGGCTCGGATCCCGGTTTGGCTGCTTCCGCCTCCGGCTTCTCCGGCGCAGCTTCCGCTTCCGGCGCGGCCGGGGTCTCCTCGGCCGGGGTCTCCGGCTCAGCTTCCGCCTCCGGCGCGGGCGCGGCGGCCTCCTCCGTGAGGATGTCGAGCATCATGCGCTCGACCTCGCTGAGCTCCTGCTCGGGCTTGTTGAACATCTCCTGCGCGGTCGGCACACTGCGGCGCTGCTCGGCGTCATACTGCTCGAGCGCGGCGCACAGCTCCGCCGGCGTGGCGTAGCGGTCGTCCGGCTTGCACTGCGTGGCGCGCGCGATGATCTCCTGCAGGCCGCGCCCGGCCTTGCGCGCCATGGGCAGCGCCTCACCGTTCATGCGGCGGCGCAGCGCGTCAGTCTGGTCCTCAGGCAGCGGCGCACGGTCGTCCGGGTAAAACGGCAGGCGGCCGCCCGACACGCCCGCATACAGCAGCAGGCCGAGCGAATACACATCGGCCGAGGCGTCGAGCGTGCCGCTCCAGAATACCTCGGGCGCCATGAACTCCAGCTCCTCGGTCGTCCAGTCCTTCGTGTCCGTGCGGGCGGGCGCGCCAAGACCGACCGTGCCGTCTGCGGCGCGGCTGATGTTGTCCGGGCGGATGCCGCCGTGATATGTCCCGCGCTCCGCCAGGATGCGGCACAGCGCCTCGGCCAGCGCGGTCAGCTCCGCGCGCGAGAGCGTCTGCAGCCGATCACCGAGCAGGCAGGCAGGATCCAATGCGTGTTTGTCCATGTGATACGCACCTCTTTATGTCCGTGTTGGCATGTTTACATAACTTTATAAATAGTAACACACTTATGACGACAAGTCAATTCAATCTGACGTGCCGGGCACAGGTTTGTTCCGCCCGAGGCGGCCGAACCAGCCAAAGGTCATCGGCCAGATGCCGGCGGCAAAAATGACCATGAGCGCATAGCGGATGAGATTGGCAATATTGTGCCCGCCGCACAGCGCGAGCAGCGGCGCTTTGAGCACGGTGCGCAGGCCGATCGTGATGGCGAGGCCGAGCACGGCCTTGAGCACCTGCGCCCACCAGACGGCGCGCACGTCAAAGTGCACGTACCGCCGGTCGAGCCAGTAGGAAAACGTCATGCCCAGCACCGCGCCGAGCAGCGTGTAGGCGTTCTTGCGGCCGGAGGCGAGGTTGGCGGCGTCCACGTCCGCGGGAAACGGCCAGAGCTCGGCAAAGAGCAGATACGCAAGGCCCAGCACGGCCATGACGCCGAAAAGCCAGTAAAGCCGGTTCGGGTGGCTGTCAATGTCCCGAAAGAGCGGGTAGAGCGCAAACACCAGCACGAGCCCGATGCCGAACGACACGCCGACATCCAGCGGCGTGTGCACGCCGAGGTACATGCGCGAGAACGCCGTGAGCACGATCACGGCGGCGCAGACCACACGCAGCCACGTCCGCTTCGTCCAGCGGCCGAGGCAGCCGAAGGAGGCGAAGACATTCTGCGTGTGCCCGCTCGGGAACGAGTAGCCGGTGGCCTCGGCCCGGGCGCTCTCGACGATCTGGAAATTCGGGTCTTTCACCCACGGGCGCGGGATGCGGAACACCAGCTTGAGAAACTGGTTGACGATCGTGCCGACGAAGCCGACCGTGAGCATATAGTACCCGCAGGACTTGCTCACGCACCAGAACACGATGATGGCAACGGCCATGAACACGATCTCGCCGCCGCAGTTGGTGAGCGCGCCGAGCACCGTGTCCAAAAATGGTGTGCGCAGCTTAGCCAGCGCATAAAGCAGCTGCATGAATGATCTCTCCCCTCTGTGTCTGTCTGCCGTCATTATAGCAAAGCGCGCCGCCGGATTCAACCGCAAAGGAAATTGACAGCGGCGGATGACGATGGTAGGATAAGGGCACAATATGATATATGGAGGCATGTCCCATGGACATCGAAAAAACCATCCGTGCCCTGACCGGCCGCGGCTTCGCCGTGCAGCACTTCGCCACCGGGCGCGAGGCGGCGGACTATCTCGACGGTGCGATCGACGGCACGACCGTCGGCATCGGCGGCAGCAAGACCATCGACCAGATCGGCCTGTACGACCGGCTCACCAAGCACAACACCGTCTGGTGGCACTGGCGCACGCCGGGCTTTGACACGCTCGACCACGCGCTGACCGCGCCCGTGTACCTCAGCAGCGCCAACGCCATCACCGCCGACGGCCAGATCCTCAACATCGATGGCCGCGGCAACCGCCTCGCCGCCATGGTCTACGGCATCGGCAAGACGGTGTACATCGTCGCGGGCACGAACAAGATCTGCCCGGACTTTGACAGTGCCCTGTCGCGCGCGCGCAACACCGCCGCCGTGCAGAACATGCAGCGCTTTGACGGCGACCAGCCGTGCCACACGGCCGGCCGCTGCCTCGACTGCCGCAGCAAGAGCCGCGGCTGCAACGCGCTGCTCGTGCTCTGGGGACAGATGATGGACATGGCCAAGGTCGAGGTCGTGCTCATCGACGAGCCGCTCGGCCTGTAAGGAGGAAAGACATGAAGGTATTCAAGCGCATCAAGTGGAGCTACGTCGTGCTCAGCGCGATGTTTTTGCTGCTCGGCATCTATCTTGTCGTGAACCCCGAGACGTCGCTGGTCATGATCTGCCGCATTCTCGGCGCGGCCATGGCCGTGTTCGGTGTGATGAAGATCGTGCTCTATTTCATCCGCGAGGTCGAGGGTGTGGCCATCCGGTTCGACTTTGCAGTCGGCCTGTTCTGCATCATCCTCGGCGCGCTCATGCTCTGGCGCGCGCCGGCGCTGACGGACATCCTCTCGGTCATGATCGGCCTGCTCGTGCTCGTCGACAGCGTCTTTAAGCTGCAGGTCGCCGTCGATTCGCGGCGCATGGGCGCGCACTCGTGGTGGGTCACGCTCGTGTGCACGGTCGTGTGCCTGGTGCTGGGCATCCTGCTGGTGTTCAACCCCTTTGACGGCAAGCAGGTGCTCACGATCATGATGGGCGTGTCGCTCATCGTCGACGGCGTGCAGAACCTGTGCACCGTCGTGTATGCCGCCATCTTTGTCAAGGACGTGAAGGCCGCCGTGCACGACTTCGTGGACGACGCCACCGCCGTCGAGACGACGGGCGAGGTCCTCGGCGAGGACGTACCCCAGTCCAAGCCGGACGAAGGGCCGAAAGCGCCGTGAGGCGCTAAATTCTGCTCAATTTTACCGGACGCGGGAATTTCTCCGCGTCCGGCTCTTTACTTTTTTGCCACTTTGGTGTAAAAAAGAAAATATCTTGCGAATCGAAGAAGTAAGGGGGGAGCTTCCGATGCTGGAGCAGAATTTTCAGAGTGTGTACGAGAAGTTTAAGCTGCAATTTTTTCGCCGCCTGTTTTCGCAGGTGCGCGAGCGCGAGGGCTCGCTGAGCGCGATGGAGGCGTTCTCCGTCGAGGTCATCCACGAGCTCGACGCGCCGACCATCGGTCAGTTTGCGGATTTTCTCGGCATCTCGCAGTCCAACGCGACCTATAAGGTCAACAATCTCATCCGCAAGGGCTACATCGTCAAAGAGAACTCCGACACCGACCGGCGCGAATACCACCTGAAGCTGTCGGACAAGTTCTACTGCTACAATGGCCTCATGCAGAGCTACATCGACACGGTGATGGCGCGCATCCACGAGCGGTTCACGCCCGAGGAACTGGCGACGTTCGAGCACGTGCTGGCCGTCATGAGCGACGAGCTGATGCCCGAGTGCGACGTGCCAAAAAAGTGACCACACGCCCGGAAGACCGGCGGCAGCCAGATTGGCTGCCGCCGGTTTTTTGTTTGCGGGGGCAGGCAGAGATTCCTGTTGGCAGTTTCGGTGATACGCCCTCGGCTTCCTTGTGTAAAGGGAGGTTTTGGCCTCAATCCCGGTCGAGCGGAGGCACAAGGACGATCGCCTGCGTGCGTGACGTCAGGGACGCCCTCCGTTTTCTTGTATTTGCGGGCGAAGTGTGGTTTAATAAGGAAAGAAAACGATAGAAACGGAGCATCGCCATGACGATCGCAGTCATCGGCGCGGGCGCGTCCGGCATGATGGCCGCGCTGACCGCCGCCGAACAACCGGAAAATAAAATCCTGCTCTTCGAGCGGCAGGCGCGCGTGGGGCGCAAGCTCGCCGTGACCGGCAACGGCCGCTGCAACCTGACGAACACCGGCGCCGCGCCTGAAAACTACCACGGCGCGCAGCCGGGCTTTGCCGCGCCGGCGCTCGCGGCCTTCCCGCCGGAGGCGGCGCTGCGCTGGTTCGCCGCGCACGGGCTCATGACCGTGACGGAGCCGGGCGGGCGCGTGTACCCGCTCTCGAACGCGGCCAACAGCGTCGTGGACGTGCTGCGCTTCGCGCTCGTGCGGCCGAACATCGCCCTGCGCGCGGGCGAGGCCGTGACGGCCGTGCGCCGGCAGGGGCGCGGCTTTGTCATCGAGACGGAAAGCGAAACGATCCCCGCCGACCGCGTCATCATCGCGTGCGGCGGCGCTGCCGGGGCGAAGGCCGGCGGCGTGCGCGACGGGTATACCCTGCTGCAGAGTCTCGGCCACCGGCGCACGGCGCTGCACCCCGCGCTCGTGCAGCTGACGACCGACCCGACGTATCCCCGCGCGCTCAAGGGCGTGCGCGCCGACGCGCGCGTGACGCTCACGCGCGGCCGGGCCATCCTCGCGCGCAGCGCGGGCGAGGTGCAGTTCACGGAAAAGGGCGTGTCCGGCCCGGCGATCTTTGAAATTTCCCGCACGGCGAGCTGCGGCGGCGAGGGCCAGACCGTGACGCTCGACCTGCTGCGCGCACACAGCGCGCCGGACTGTCTGGCGTTTTTGCAGGCGCGGCGCGCGGCCGCGCCCACGCTCCCGTGCGAAGAGGTGCTGACCGGCACGGTGCACAACCGCGTGGGCAAGATGCTGCTGCGCTACGCCGCCGTCCCCGGCGGGCGGCCGCTCGGCGACGTGACGGACCAGGAACTCAAGGCGCTCGTGCGCGCGGCGAAGGGCTTCGCGCTGCCGGTGCGCGGCACGGAGGGCTTCGAGAGCGCGCAGGTCACGGCCGGCGGCATCCGCACGGACGAATTTGACCCCGCGACGATGGGCAGCCTTCTCGTGCCGGGGCTGTACGCCTGCGGCGAGGTGCTGGACATTGACGGCGACTGCGGCGGCTACAACCTGCAGTGGGCGTGGGCCAGCGGCCGCGCGGCCGGGAGGGCGTGCCGATGATCGCAATTTCGAACCTGAAGCTCGCCCCCGGCGCGGACGAGGCGCAGCTGCTCCCGCTGGCCGCCGGGGCGCTAAAAGTCCAGCCCCAGGATATCACCGGCCTGCGCATCCGCAAAAAGTCGCTCGATGCGCGCAAAAAAGACGATATTCACTATGTTTACACCGTCGGCGTGACCGTGCGCGGGGATGAGCGAAAGCTCGTCCGCCGCTGCCGCACCGCCGCGATCGTGCAGGACAAGACCTACCCCATCCCCCGCATCGCGCCGCCGCAGACGCGCCCCGTGATCGTGGGCTTCGGCCCGGCGGGGATGTTCGCGGCGCTGCTGCTCGCGCGCGCGGGCGCACGGCCCATCGTGCTCGAGCGCGGGCCGGACGCGCAGACGCGCAGCGCGCAGATCGCGGCGTTTCGCGCGGGCGGGCCGTTCGACCCGGAGTGCAACGTGCAGTTCGGCGAGGGCGGCGCGGGCACATTTTCCGACGGCAAGCTCAACACCGGCACACACGATGCGCGCATCGGCTTCGTGCTCGCGGAGTTTGCGGCGCACGGCGCGCCGGAGCACATCACCTACGACGCCAAGCCCCACATCGGCACGGACGTGCTCGTCGAGGTCGTGCAGAACCTCCGGCGCGAGGTCATCGACCGCGGCGGCGAGGTGCGCTTCGGCCACCGCGTGACAGGGCTGTCCACGGAGGATGGACACATCGCGGCGCTGACCGTGGCCGGGCCGGCCGGTAGCTACACGCTCCCGGCGCGGCAGGTCATCCTTGCGATCGGCCACAGCGCGCGCGACACGTTTGAAATGCTGCACGCGCAGGGCGTGCCGATGGAGCCGAAGCCGTTTTCCATGGGCGTACGCATCGAGCACCGGCAAGCCGATATCAACGCCGCGCAGTACGGCGCGGCGGCGGAGCATCTGCCGGCGGCGGACTATTCCCTCTCCTGCCACCTGCCGGACGGGTCGAGCGCGTACACGTTCTGCATGTGTCCGGGCGGCGAGGTGTTCGCCGCCGCGTCGGAGGCGGGCGGCGTGTGCACCAACGGCATGAGCAATTCCCGCCGCGACGGGGAAAATGCCAACGCCGCCGTGCTCGTGACGCTGAGGCCGGAGGACTTCCCGGACAAAAGCACCCTTGGCGGCATGTACTGGCAGCGCAGCATCGAGCAGCGCGCCTTTGCGCGCGGCGGCGGCAATTACCACGCCCCCGCGCAGCTGGCGGGCGACTTTCTCGCCGGGCGCGCGAGCACCGGCCCGGGCCGCGTGCAGCCGACGTACCGCCCCGGCGTGACGTGGTGCGACCTGCACGACATGCTGCCTGCGCGCATCACGGACACCCTCGCGCAGGCGCTGCCCGCCTTCGGCAGGAAGCTGCGCGGCTTTGACGACCCGGACGCCGTACTCACAGCGCCCGAGACCCGCTCGAGCAGCCCCGTGCGCATCGTGCGCGGGGAAGATCGGTGCAGCACCGGCGTGCCCGGCCTCTACCCCTGCGGCGAGGGTGCGGGCTACGCCGGCGGCATCACAAGCGCCGCCGTGGACGGGCTGCGCTGCGCCGAGAGCGTGCTCGCTGCGCTGCAAAACGAAGCATGACCTGTGCCGAACGGCACATCCTAGTATATAAGGAGGTTTCCACGATGAAAAACGAAGCGTTTGCACCCACGCCGGAGCTGCTGGCCAAAATGGACGCCTGGTGGCGCGCGGCGAACTATCTGTCCGCCTGCCAGCTCTACCTGCTCGACGACCCGCTGCTGCGCCGGCGGCTGACCGAGCGCGACATCAAAAAGAAGATCGTCGGCCACTGGGGCACTGTGCCCGGCCAGAACTTCATCTACACGCACCTCAACCGCGTCATCAACGAATATGACCTCGACATGATCTACCTCTCCGGCCCGGGCCACGGCGGCAACGCCATGGTCGCGCAGGACTATCTCGACGGTTCGTACACCGACGTGTATCCGAACATCACGCGCGACGAGGCCGGCATGCAGCGCCTGTTCAAACAGTTTTCGTTCCCCGGCGGCATCCCGAGCCATGTCGCGCCCGAGACGCCGGGCTCGATCCATGAGGGCGGCGAGCTGGGCTACTCGCTCGCGCACGCCTTCGGCGCCGTGATGGATAACCCCGACCTGATCGCCGCCTGCGTCGTCGGCGACGGCGAGGCCGAGACCGGCCCGCTCGCCACCGCGTGGCACGGCAACAAGTTCGTCAACCCCATCACGGACGGCGCGGTGCTGCCGATTTTGCACCTCAACGGCTTCAAGATCGCAAACCCGACGCTCTTTTCCCGCATCAGCCACGAGGAGCTCGAGATGTTCTTCCGCGGCTGCGGGTGGGAACCGCGCTTCGTGGAGGGCGACGACCCCGCCGAGATGCACGCCAAAATGGCCGAGACGATGGACTGGGCCATCGAGGAGATCCACGCCATCCAGCAGCACGCGCGCACCACGCACGACACCACGCGCCCCTACTGGCCGATGATCGTGTTCCGCGCGCCGAAGGGCTGGACCGGTCCAAAGGAAGTGGACGGCAAGCAGGTGGAAGGGTCATTCCGCGCGCACCAGGTGCCGATCGCCATGGACAACCCCGAGCACCTCGTGCAGCTTGAGGAGTGGCTGCGCAGCTACCACCCCGAGGAGCTCTTTGACGACAACGGCACGCTCATCCCCGAGCTGCAGGCGCTCGCGCCGAAGGGGCAGCGCCGCATGGGCGCGAACCCCCACGCCAATGGCGGGCTGCTGCTGCGCGAGCTGCGCATGCCGGACTTCCGCACGTATGAGCAGCCCGTGCCCGCGCCCGGCGCCGTCGAGGCGCAGGACATGACCGTGCTCGGCGCGTTCGTGCGCGACATCATGCGCGAGAACATGGACGCGCGCAACTTCCGCATCTTCGCCCCCGACGAGACGGCCTCCAACCGCCTGAGCCCGGTGTTCGAGGTCACGGGCCGCCGCTGGGTCGCCGAGGCGACGGACAACGACGAGTTTCTCGACCCGGACGGCCGCGTCATGGACTCCATGCTCTCGGAGCATATGTGCGAGGGCTGGCTCGAGGGCTACCTTCTCACCGGCCGCCACGGCTTTTTCAACAGCTACGAGGCCTTCATCCGCATCGTCGATTCCATGGTCGCGCAGCACGCCAAGTGGCTCAAGGTCTGCAACCAGCTGCCCTGGCGGCAGGACATCGCCTCGCTCAACTACGTGCTCGCCTCGAACGTGTGGCAGCAGGACCACAACGGCTTCACGCACCAGGACCCCGGCTTCCTCGACCACGTGGCGAATAAGAAGGCCGACGTCGTGCGCATCTATCTGCCGCCGGACGCAAACTGCCTGCTCAGCTGCTTTGACCACTGCATCCGCAGCCGGAACTATATCAACGTCATCGTCGCCTCCAAGCATCCGCGGCCGCAGTGGCTGACCATGGAGCAGGCCGTGCGCCACTGCACGCAGGGCGTGAGCATCTGGGAGTGGGCCAGCAGCGACCAGGGCGCAGAGCCCGACGTCGTCATGGCCTGCTGCGGCGACACGCCGACGCTTGAGACGCTCGCCGCCGTGACCATCCTGCGCGAGAAGCTGCCGGAGGTGCGCGTGCGCGTCGTGAACGTGGTCGACCTCATGAAGCTCCAGCCGCACGCCGACCACCCGCACGGCCTCACGGACGAGGACTACGACCTCATCTTCACGAAGGACAAGCCCGTCATCTTCGCCTTCCACGGCTACCCGAAGCTCATCCACGAGCTGACCTACACCCGCCACAACCAGAACATGTTCGTCCGCGGCTACGTCGAGGAGGGCACGATCACGACGCCGTTTGACATGCGCGTGCTCAACGAGCTCGACCGCTTCCACCTCGTCATCGACGTCATCAAGCGCCTGCCCCAGCTCGGCAACCGCGGCGCCTACGCCGTGCAGCAGATGCGCGACAAGCTCGTCGAGCACCGGCAGTATATCGCCGCGCACGGCGTCGACCTGCCCGAGATCGCCAACTGGCAGTGGACCGGCAGCACCAGCGCCGCCACGAGCTCCGAGCGCTGAGACTGTCGAAAAAACCCGGAGGGTTTTCCGACAAAGGGCTTGCACTTTTTTGCCGCCTGCGGGCGGCAAACTCTGCGAGGCTTTTTGGCACGCTGCGCCGCCCGCCCCGGATGGGGCGGGCGGCTTTCTTTTCCATTCCGCCCGGCCGAATTTTCCGTTTTCCGGCTGCAAAACACACCGAATGACTCGGCGCACTCCGCGATTTTCCCGCGAAAGCATCCGCTTTTCTGCCCAGAAAAGCAGGGAAAATTTTGTGCAAGTCCACAGTTTTTCGGCAATTTTCATGTTAAAATTTAGATTTTCCGTTTCTCCCTTGTGGAAAATATGCAATTCCGCTATAATAGGGCCTTGAGGTGATTTTCATGTTCAAAATCGTCAATAACGAAAGATTATCTGACAATATGTTCCGCGTCACGTTCGAGGCCCCGCTCGTCGCCCGCAAGGCACAGCCGGGTCAGTTCCTGATGTTCCGCGTCGACGAGTTCGGCGAGCGCATGCCCATCACGATCTCTTCCTACGATCGTGAGGCCGGCACCGTGTCGGTCATCATGCAGCGCGTCGGCAGCACGACGGCCCTGCTCGCCAGCAAGAAGGCCGGCGACTATGTGGCCGACGTTGTCGGCCCGCTCGGCAATCCCGCCGAGTTTGACAACATGCACAAGGTCGTGGTCGTCGGCGGCGGCTCCGGCTGCGCCATCGCGTGGCCGCAGGCCAAGGAGGCGCACCGCCTCGGCTGCGATGTCGACATCATCGCGGGCTTCCGCACCAAGGGCATCGTCGTGCTCGAGGACGAGATGCGCGCCTGCTGCGATCATCTGTACATGATGACCGACGACGGCACCTACGGCGAGAAGGGCTTCACGACCGTCAAGCTCAAGGAGCTGCTCGAGAAGGCCAAGGCCGAGGGCCAGCAGTACGACCACTGCATCTGCATCGGCCCGCTGCCGATGATGAAGTTCGTCTGCCAGATCACTAAGGAATACGGCGTGGCCACGATGGTCGACATGAACTGCATCATGATCGACGGTTCCGGCATGTGCGGCGGCTGCCGCCTGACCGTGGACGGCAAGATGAAGTTCACCTGCGTCGACGGTCCGGAGTTCGACGGCCACCTCGTCGATTTCGACGAGGCGATCGCCCGTTCCAAGATCTATGAGGCACAGGAGCAGAAGGTGTTTGAGCGCCGCCACCACTACTGCAATCTGCAGGCCATGGCCGACGCTGAGGAAGCCGCACGTGAAAAGGAGGAGAAGTAATCATGGCGAATATGTCTCCCACGAAAAATCCGATTCCGGAGCAGGACCCGAATGTCCGCAACAAAAACTTTGAAGAAGTCGCGCTTGGCTACACCGTCGAGATGGCGGTCGATGAGGCCAACCGCTGCCTGAATTGCCCGCGCCCGGCCTGCATGTCCGGCTGCCCGGTCAATGTCAAGATCCCGCAGTTCATCGCCTGTGTCCGTGAGCAGGACTTCAAGGGCGCTTACCACAAGATCCTTGAGGACAGCTCCCTGCCCGCCATCTGCGGCCGTGTCTGCCCGCAGGAGAAGCAGTGCGAGAGCAAGTGCGTGCGCGGCATCAAGGGCGAGCCTGTCGGCATCGGCCGTCTGGAGCGCTTCGTCGCCGACTGGAACCGCGAAAACGCCGACGAGATGCCCGAAAAGATCCAGACCAACGGTCACCGCGTCGCGGTCATCGGCTCCGGTCCGTCCGGTCTCGCCTGCGCGAGCGATCTGGCCAAGCTCGGCTACGACGTGACCGTCTACGAGCACTTCCACAAGGCCGGCGGCGTGCTGGCTTACGGCATCCCCGAGTTCCGTCTGCCGAAGGCCATCGTGCAGAAGGAGATCGACAAGCTCGTGGCCATGGGCGTCAACATCGTGTGCGACGCGACCATCGGCAAGTGCATGAGCATCGACGAGCTGCTCGGCAAGGACGCCGACCACCTCCTCGGCGACGACAAGTACGAGGCCGTGTTCATCGGCTCGGGCGCCGGCCTGCCGAAGTTCCAGAACATCCCCGGTCTGAGCTACTGCGGCGTGTTCTCCGCCAACGAGTTCCTCACCCGCATCAACCTCATGCACGCTTACGACGAGCGCTACGACACCCCGCTCATGCCCATCCACGTGACGGCCGTCGTCGGTGCGGGCAACGTCGCCATGGACGCCGCGCGCTGCGCCAAGCGTCTGGGCGCGGACGTGACGGTCGTGTACCGCCGCGGCGAGGAGGAGATCCCCGCCCGCAAGGAAGAGTACGAGCACGCGAAGGAAGAGGGCATCAACTTCCACCTGCTGTGCAACCCGGTCGAGATCCTGGCCGATGACAAGGGCTGGGTGCGCGGCCTCAAGTGCATCCGCATGGAGCTCGGCGAGCCCGACGAGAAGGGCCGCCGCCGTCCGATCGAAGTGCCTGGCAGCGAGTTTGAGATGGCCTGCGACTCCGTCATCATGGCGCTGGGCACCTCCCCCAACCCGCTGCTGCGCAAGGCGACTCCGGACCTCGAATACAGCGACCGCGGCGGCATCGTCGTCAAGGACGACACCGTGACGACCATGAAGGACGGCGTGTTCGCCGGCGGCGACGCCGTCACCGGTGCGGCCACCGTCATCAAGGCGATGGGCGCCGGCAAGAAGGCCGCCGCTGCCATCGACGCATACATCAAGAGCAAGTAAGCACACATATAAAATCAGCGGGCATCCGTCGGATGCCCGCTGATTGCTTTTTAAACGGACGGCTTTCCCGGCAAGGGGAAGGCTGTTCCTTTATGCCTGCGCGGGGAGATTGAGCACGAGGGCCAGAAACTCCAGCGGCGTGTCGCCGTCGTTGCGCAAGAAATGACTCTCGCCGTCGCCCGTGAAGGTCACGGTGCCGGCGTCCACGGTCGTCGTCTCGCCGTTGCTGCGGTAAACACCGTGCCCGGAGAGGAAATAGTACACTTCGTAGTTGCCGTGGTGGGTGTGCTCGCCGACTTCGCAGCCGGGCTGCAGCACCATGCGGGCGCAGACCGTGCCGGCGCCGAGCATCTCCTCCGGAGAGAGGAGCGCATAGCGCTCGAGGTGGCCGGCGCCGCCCTTGAGGTGCTCAAGGCGCTCGGGCGTGTCGGGGAGCTTGCGGATGAATGCCATAGAGATCAGCCTCCTGTTTCGTTTCTGCTCTATTCGTAGCACACGGCCGCGAAAATTGCAACTGTTTTTCACGCGGAGGCCGGCTGGGAATCGCATTTAAATATAAAAAATCCACGCACATGGCGTGGCGTCATCCGGCTCTATGGCTTCTCACTTGCTGCTGGGCTGCCAGTTGCTGTCCGAGAAGATCAGATCGTCCAGGTCCTGGACTTGGTTGGTACGCATAACGTTATCACGCTCCTTTCTTTTTCAGTTACTTATAGTTTACCAGAGAAAATGCAAGATTACAAGCGAAGGTTTTCACAATTCCTACAGATTTTGCCTAAAATTTTGCAGCAAAACGCACAAATCCGGGGCGCTTCCTGCAGGAAGCGCCCCGGTCAGATTCATTTGTACAGGTCGAGGAACTCCTCGAGGCAGAGGCCGTTGCCCATGATGTACGCGGCCGCCTCCTTGCCGACGTAGCGGAAGTGCCACGGCTCATACATGACGCCGGTGATGTCCTGCTTGTCGGCGGGGTAGCGCAGGATGAAGCCGTAGTTCTGGCAGTGGGCGTACATCCACTGGTAGAGCGCGGTCTTTTCGAGCTCCTTCGTCTTGACCTCGTAGAACTTGTCCGTGATGTCGGCGCACAGGCCGAGCTGATGCTCGCTCGTGCCGGGACGGTTGACGATGCGGGCGGCCGCGGCCTCGTCGCCGCCGCACTGGCTGACCTTGCGGTTAAAGAGATACGTCTGCTCATTATAGCTGCGGTACGCGCTCGACAGGCACACGCTCAGCCCCTCGGCGCGCGCGCCGGCGATGAAATCTTTCAGCGCGTCCACGGCGCGGGCGTCAAAATACCGGCCGCCCTCGAGCTCGGCCAGATCCTCTGGCACGGCCTCGCCGATGGAGTTTTGCGCATTGACGAGCGTGAGCTCCCAGCTGCCGGTGTTGACCTTCGGCAGGCCGTTGTCCGGCTCGGGCGTGGGGGTGGGCACGACGGCCGCGGCCGCGGCCGGGGTAGGCGTGGCGGCGGCGGACTGCGCCGGGGCATTCATCGGCGGCAGCACGCGCAGCGCGATGACCACGGCCAACGCCAGCACAAGTGCGACGCACAAGACGGTTTTGAGAGCTTTTCGCATATCCCCACATCCTCGGTGACAGGTTTCGGCACATAGTGACCAAAAATATGGTATCACGTTTCCGGCGGCGGGTCAATCCCAAAACCACGGCAGCGGGCCGCGGCCCTTTCCAACGAGAACCCATCTCATTGGAAATATCATTCTCCAATATACGTGAAGCGGCGGACGGTCTGCCCACCGCGCTCGATCATCTCGCTCCACATGGCGGCGGGGCGCACCCACACGCCGCGCTCCCCGTAGAGCGCGCGGTAGACGACCATCGGCTCCAATGTTTCCGAGTGCGTGGCGACAAAGAGCAGCTCGTATTCCTTTCCCTTGAAGTGCCGGTAGCGGCCGGGGCGGAGCGTCTGCGCCGCGCTCATGCGTTGTCCTCCGGCAGGCCGAAGCTCTGGATGAGCAGGCGCGTGAGCGCGTGCGCCCCGTCGCGCGTGAGCATGATGCTGGCGACCTCGCCGACCGTCTTTTCCGGCATGTCGATCAGGCCCTTGGGCTGGGGCGTGTAATTGTGCTGCATATACATATGGTAAAAGCTCAGCGAGCACTCCGAGCGGTTGTCATTGACCGAGACGTTGAACACATTGGCAAACTGGGGCTTCATGATGCGCACCTCCTGCAGATTTTCTGCGCCCATTATACCACAGCGGCGACGGAAACGGGTGGGTAATTTTTGCACATTTTCGGGAAAGATGTTCAAAATCTATTGCGGTATGGGACAATTTCCTGTATAATGTGTCTACCAGTATGCGACTTTTTTAACATGGAGGGGAGAGCCGTTTGAAAGACCTGAAGTATCTTTACGAATTTGAAAAGCTGCTCGAGAGCGCGAACAACCCGCTCGTGCAGCAGGCGTGTGCCGAGGGGAAGCACGCGCTGGCCTACACCTGCTACCACATGCCCGAGGTGCTGCTCAACACCGGCGACTGCTTCTCGGTGCGGCTGCGCGCGCCGCTGACGGGGTCGCTGGACATCTCGTCGTACTACATGTCGAACTTCATCTGCGACTACTGCAAGTCGCTGCTCGAGCGCGGCATCGAGGGGGGCTACAACTTCCTGTCCGCCCTGCTTGCGACGGAGACCTGCTCGGAGATGAACCGCGCGCTCGAGCACTTCGAGCTGCTGCACCTCGTGGACAACGAGCAGTTTTTCGTGACCTTCCTCGACATGCCCTTCAAGGTCACGGACAATACCGTGCGCCACTATGTCGACCAGCTCCGGCGCAAGGTACTCGAGCCGCTGCACGAGGTCTACGGCGTGGACGTGTCGGACGACGCGCTGCGCAAGGCCGTGGCCGAGCACAACGAGGTCTGCCGCATCCTGACCGAGATCGGCCAGCTGCGCAAGGAGGAAAACCCGCGCATCACAGGCTATGAGTACCACATTCTCAACCTCGTGAGCTACTGCTGCCCGAAATACCTCATCGTCGACAAGCTGCGCGAGACGCTCGAGGAGCTGCGTCACCGCGAGCCCGACGCCAAGCCGAACTTCCGCGTGAAGATCGCCGTCGTCGGCAGCGAGATCGACGACCCCGGCTTTACCAAGCTCGTGGAGGAGGCGGGCGCGCTCGTCGTGGTCGACCGCTTCTGCTTCGGCTCGACGCCCGGCCGCGAGGAAATTCATCTCGACCCCGACCTGCCGGTGCTCGAGAGCATCGCCCGGCACTACCTCACTACGAGCCAGTGCCCGCGCTACATGCAGCGCGAGAAGGTGGAGGGCCGCTGGCGGCTCGTGCGCGACCTGTGCGAGGAGTACCACGCGCAGGGCGTGCTGTACGAACAGCTCAAGTTCTGCGAGTACTGGGGCTATGAGCGCGCGCTGGCGAGCCACGTCATCACGCACGACTACGGCATCCCGTCCGTCGCGGTCGACCGGCAGAACGCCACCGGCGGCAACGGCCAGCTGCGCACGCGCGTGCAGGCATTCGTCGAGAGTCTGGAGATCAAGCAGCTCCAGGCGCAGAGAGGAGGCAAGTGACCATGGCTGACAAGGAAAAACGCTCCCTGAGGGAATTTCTCCGCCACATCAATGACTATACTTACCGCTTCAACCCCGAGAAGGGCCAGTTTCGCTACCGCGAGCTGCGCGGCGTGCGCGACACGGCGTTCGATTTCTACATGTGGCTCAAGTGCTGGAAGGACATGGTCGCCTTTGTGGCCAAGTGCCCGGTGTCGGCCGTGCGCGCGCTGTTTCGCTACCAGTGGTTTGCGACCTATCTGACCTACCCGAACTTTGTCGACCGCGGCACGCTCGGTATGCGCGGCAACCAGCTGCGCATGGCCCGCGCGCAGTACGACCGCATCGTGAAAAAGGCCACCGACCTGCTGCGCATCTCGTTCGTGGCCGACGAGCACTTCCACCCCGGCAACAAGCTGTCCAAGAAAGTCGTGCTCTTTGACGAGCTCGTCCCCGGCGAGATCATGGCCGGCTTCCCGAACCTCATCTACCTGCCGGCGCAGGTGCTGCCGGTGTTTCTGTGCTCCATCCTCGACCAGCAGATCACCCCGCCGTACCTCGACGCGGCCGAAAACTTCGGCATCCCGGCCGACGTCTGCCCCCTGCCCTCGGCCGAGGCCGGCTGCGCCCTGCGCGACGAGTATCCCAAGGTCGGCACGTGCTTTGTCGCCTGCAACATGCCGTGCGACGGCAGCGTCGCCACGACGTCGTATCAGGACCGGTACTTCAACCTCCCGACGTACTACTTCGGCGTGCCCATCCGCTACAATGAGGAGGCCGTGCAGGACTACGCCGTCGAGGAGCTGCGGGGGCTCATCCGCTTCATCGAGGAGCAGACCGGTGAGACGTTCGACTGGGACGCCTTTTTCAGGGCCATGAAGGTCTACAATCAGGAGACGGAGTACGAGCTGCAGAAGTGGGAGGTCAACCGCACGCCCTACCCGCAGATGACGGGCGAGACGTTCTGGATCTACCGCATGTTTTTCTACCATCTCTCCGGCGGCATGGACCCGCATTTTCTCGACACCGACCGCCGCGTCAACCGCATCATGATGCGCGGCTACCAGCAGAAAAAGCCCTGCGCGCCCGCGATGCGCCACCGCTGCGTCGAGTGGTCGTGCCCGGCGAACTTCTACCCCGACTTCTCTGTCTGGGCGGAAAACTGCTGGGGCATCAACGTCGTGGCGAGCATGGAGTCGCTCATTTCCGACATCATCATCAATACGGAGGATCAAGATCAGGCGCTCGCCGACCTCGCCCGCAGCTACCAGCGCACCACCATGCGCAAGCACACGAAGGGCGGCTACGCGAACGTGCTCGACGAGCTGTGGATCGTCTGCAAACAGTACAACGCCGACATGGTGCTCATGTACGACCAGATCTCCTGCAAGGGCATGGACGGTCTGCGCGGCGTGTTCGAGGAGCAGGCGGCCGCGCGCGGCGTGCATATGCTCTGGGTGGCACAGGATCTGCTCGATTCGCGCACGATCTCCAAGCGTGACATGCGCCGGCAGGTCAACCTCTACATGCAGACCGTCATGGGCGAGGAGCCCGTGCGGCCCGACCTCGTGGACTTTGACGACGCGCTGACGTGGTAAGAACAGCTCCGCAGAGAACCGCTTCGCTGGGTTCCGCTGGCGATTGAAACAGGAAAACTCCCCGCCAGATGCGGTATCAGCGGAAAACAACAAATAAGTCGGATTCCGTACCGGAAAAGCGCGTCTCGGCAAAACACCGGGACGCGCTTTTTATGCTCTTCGATTAGCGAATGTTCCTGAGAGTTATAGCTGGAATTCTCGACATCCATGGAAAAGCACTTGCTTTTTATTCAAATAGCAGCTAAAATTTGTATTGAGATTTTATGGAACATGGAGGCTGGAATAATCACTCAAAACATAGGAGGATACAATGAGCTTTCTGAAATCAATATTCGGAATGAAAAGTGAAGAATCAAAGGCAGAGGTTACTGTTCAAATACACTCTAATCACGATGTTGAAACTCCTCAAAAAAGCACATCATCAAACATTCAGAATTTAGTGCTGCTATTTGTAGCCGAGCAATTTAAAGTTGGCGAGAAAAAATATCCCGATTATTTAAGATACCAATTTGGCATAGGCTTTCCAAACGAAAAACTTGATAAACTAGAAAAGGAAGGTTATATCAGGCCTACAACCGCGGCGGAAACCTTGCCTCGGTTAAAAATTGCAGAGCTAAAAACAATCGCGTCACAGTTCGGCCTGAAAGTGAGCGGAAAAAAGGTTGACCTTTGTGCCAGAATCGCCGAAAATGTACCGGAAGCCGATTTGGATAGAATCATAACAGAAAGATACTGGACAGTAACCGAAAAGGGCAAGACCTTTCTCGCTGAGAACCCATACATCAGCTTCTATTTGGAGCGCCATGCATATTCCTTAGAGGACATAGGGCTTGACATAAATACATACGCCAAACTATTCTCCGGCCGTCCCGGCTGTAACGTAAGAGATGTAATTTGGGGAGAGTTGAATCGCAGATCGTTAGATGGCTACAGCAAAGGGATAAGGAAAGGAGAATTCAGCGACTATTGCGAATTGCTTCGTACAATGGCACTGTTTCTGGAAGAAGAAAGCCGCCATATAGATGCACTGAATATGTATATGCGGTACATTTATTATAGGGCCAATTTTGAGGCAGGTATCTCCGCACTAAAACGTTATTCCTACTTAAAGAAGGTGGACAGTGCCGCCGACACGCTTTTTATGGATGCTGAAATATATCCCTTCATTGCCGATGAAATAATCAGCATGAGCGATGCATGCGAGTTTGATTCTCAGCAACTTCAGGCCTATATGAAAGAAACCTTTTCTAAAGAAACAGATACAGGGGCATTTTCTCCGGACGAACTCACCAGGTTTGTAATGTGCGGCTTAAACGGCGATCAAGATGGGCAGAAAAGGATTTGCAAAAGTGTCATGCAATCAGCAGTTAGAAAGCTACCTAAAAAATGAAAACTTTCCAGTGAGAAGAGCACTTAACGCAGCAACTCCCCGCCCGAAGGCGGGGAGTTTTTGCAGGCCGTTAAAAAGCCTCGCAGAGTTTGCGTCCGCAGGCGCAAGCTCTGCGAGGCTTTCTGCACTGCGGCAGCTCACAAACTCCGTGAGACCGTTTTAAAACAGGAAAATGCCCTGCCAGAAGGCAGGGCATTTTTGCATATTTTTCATGTCTGCGGCTGCTTTTTGATGTCAAACCGCCACACGGCGACGGCGTAGGACACGAAGGCGATGGCCTCGATGACCATGCACGAGTACGAGCGCGCGAGGATATCATACGTGAACCAGAACGGCGAATTCGTCAGGTAGAGCAGGCGCGTGCGGCGCATGTCGCGCGTCCAGAGCGCGACCGTCGTCATGCTCATGGCGATGCCGGGCAGCAGGCTCATCGGCCCCGCCCACGTGAGGACGGTATTGACGACGTACAGCGCCAGAAACGCCCACAGCCACGCGCGGCTCTGCGCCCACTTGCGGTCGTTGAAGTAAAACACGACGCTGCGCGCGAACGACAGGATGTTGATGGTCGCGGCGGTCGTCGCACCGAGCAGACCATAGTGCACGATCCACATCAGGCAGGCGGCAGCCTGCGCGGCGAGGATGACGCGGCGGTTATTGAATTGTACCGAAGCAAACACGATCAGGCTGCCGAGCAGACCCAGCGCCTGGTTGAGCCAGAAACCCATGTGCCCACACCCTTTCTTCCCGCGGGAAAGAGTATCATAACACAACCGCGCGGGAAAAACAACCCTCCGCGCGCGTTTTTTGCGCTTCCTCGTGGTACAGACCTTGACAACTGTCCCAAAAACGGCTACGCTATTTCTATATCCGCAAATTTTTCAGAAAGAAGAATGTCCATGTCCCCCGCGCCCCGCGGCCAGAACGCCAAAAAAATTGCCCTGCGCTACCTCTTTTTCACGCTCGGCCTGCTCATCAACTCGTTCGGCATCGGCACGGTCATGTCGGCGCTGATCGTCGGGCCGCTCGTGTCGCTGTTCGGCCGCGTGCTGCCGGGCCTCGGCCGCATCCGCGCGCTGGCCATCTCCTGAACATGCAAAAAAACACCCCGCCGCGACCGGCGGGGTGTTTCTATATTTAAATGGTATCGCTCAAAACCACGCGGCGATCTGCTGCCAGACCGGCAGGCTGACCAGCCAGCGGATGAGCGGCACGAACAGCAGCGCCGGCAAATAGTCCGCCACCTTGATCTTCGTCGCGCCGGTCTGATTGAGGCCGATGGCCGCCACGAGCAGCGACCCCGCGCACGTGAGGTCCGCGACCGCCGCCTCCGAGAGCAGCGGCGCGATCGCCCCGGCCAGCAGCGTGAGCGCCCCCTCGACCACGAACACCGCCGCGCCCGCGAGCATGACGCCCGCGCCGAGCGTTGTGGCCAGCATGGCGCAGAAGACAAGGTCGATCATCGACTTGGTGAGCAGGATGCTGTTGTCGCCGCGGATGCCGGCATCGAGCGAGCCGTTGACCGCCATCGCGCCGATGCAGCACAGGAGGCTCGCCGTCACGAAGCCCTCGGCCAGCGACGGGCCGCCCTCGTGCCGGTGAACGTGCGCCTCGACCCACGTGCCGAGGCGGTGGATCGCCCCGTCGATGTTCAGCAGCGCGCCCGCGGCCGCGCCGAGCGTCATGGCCACGATGACGATGAGAATGCTCTGGCACACAAACGCGCCCGAAATGCCGATATACAGCACGCACAGCCCGAGGCCGATCATGACCGTCTTGCTCACGCGCTCGGGGATGCCCCGCTGAAACAACAGACCGACCGCACCGCCGGCCACGATGGCCAGCGCGTTGACGATGGCGCCTGTCATGCTCATAAATGATCCGCTCCTTCCCGCCGTGTCCGCCTTATTTAAATAAGGTATCCATACCGGGCACGGCGCACCTGCAAATGTACCGCCCTACGATAGCACAACCGCCCGGCGGTGTAAACACCCAAATGCGGAAAATTCAGCCGCGCGGTGGGATCCTGGACGCCTTGAGCTCGCTCAAAAACAGCTGCCCGGCAGTGGACAGGCCAGTCTTCTGCTTATAGATGACGCCGATGGTGCGCTGCAGCTCCGGAGAGAGCCGGCGCGCGGTGAGGCGCTGGCCGCTGCGGCGCAGCACGGCCTCCGGCAGGATGGACACGCCGAGCCGGCTCTCAACCATGTTCAGGATCGTGTAGTCGTCGGCCACGCGGTACTGCACGTTGATCTGCGGATGGCGCGCGAGCAGCTCGCGGATGCAGCCGCCGCCGCGCCCCTCCTCGAGGAGGATGAAGGGCTCGGCCGCCAGCTCATCGATCTGGATGAAGATGTTCTCGCCCAGCGGATGGCCCTCGGGCAGGACGGCGAGCATGGTGTCCTGATAGATCGGCTCGCAGGCAAACGGCGTCGTGCGCGACATGTCCGTGAAGCCGAAATCGACCACGCCCTCGCGCACCCAGTCCTCGATCTCGTAATACAGGCCCTGGTAGAGCTCGAAGCGGATGCGGCTGTGCTGCCGGCGGAAGCGCTCCATGGCCGGCGGCAGCAGGAAGCTCGACACGCTCGTGAACGTGCCGAGGCGGATCGTGCCCTGCTCCAGCCCACTGAAGCCCGCCGCCTGCGACTGGAGCATGCGGTAGGCGTTGACCGTGTCGCGGATGTACGGCAGCAGGTGGCGGCCCTCGTAGGTGAGCGTCACGCCCGAGCGCGAACGCACCAGCAGTGTCACGCCCAGCTCCGCCTCCAGCGACTTGATCATCTGGCTGACGGCCGACTGCGTGTAGCCGAGATCGCGCGCCGCGTCCGAAAAACTGTTGCGCTCAAAGGCCTTCAAAAAGGCGATGTATCGGTTCATAAGCACCTCACAAATTAGAAACGCTAATTTAACTATCAGAAACATTTGCTTTACTTATCCATAAAGGCATTATATAATGGGCACTGTCAGATAGCAAGCGGGAATTTTCGTGACCGCACACGAGCCTCTCCGCCCGCTGACAAAACACGCAATCTCTCCCCCAAGCAACATGATAATTCCTTTTTCCAACTCCATTTCTCCTATGGAAACGTCCCTGCCGGTTTGTCCGTTCCGGCAGGGGCGTTTTCCGTTTTGCGGGAGATTTGCGTGGGCAAGTTATTTGTCAGATTTCCCCCGCACGACCGGCGCGCTGCCAATGCCTCCCCTGTGCAAGGGAAGATGGCAAAAATCTCCGATTTTTGACGGAGGGGTTGTGGATACCGGCTGCGGTGTAAGATTTTGACGTGTCAATCCCTCAGTCAGCCTGACGGCTGCCAGCTCCCTTTGCATAAGGGCGCCAAGGGTGCGGGACGGCCGCGCTTGGGAAAACGATAACACCGCTAACAGACAAAGCGGCCCTCCCGGATCGGGAGGGCCGCTTTTCACTTGAGATCATGCCACGGCGGTCAATCCACGACCGTGACGGCCACGGTGGTGGCCGCGGCGATGGCGTCCGCCTGCAGGGCGTCGGCCGTGACGGTCTGCAGCGGCAGACTGCCGAGCGCCGACCAGTCGAGCGTGCCGGAAACGCCGCGCACCGTCAGCTCCGTGAGCCCGGTGAAATCCTCCAGCCCGGATGTGCTGTCCAGCTCGCAGTCGGTGAGCGAGAGCGCCGTGAGCGCCCGCTCGCGGTCGAAGCTGCGGAAGAAATCGCCGCGCAGGTCGCACCCCACCAGCGTCAGGTGCGTGAGCGAGGACTTGTGCAGCACGATGAGCAGCTCGCGGCGCGTGCAGTGCGAGAGCGTGACGTCCTGCAGCTTCGTGAGCGCGCGCAGCTCGGACAGATCCGACACATTCGCGCCGTTGAGACTCAGCTTCCGCACGTTCAGGCAGCGGCCGAGGCCGGTGAGGTCGGTGACGGCGTTGCCGTCTGCCGTGAGGGCCGTGAGCTTCGGCAGCTGCTCGATGCCCGACAGGCTCGTGAGCCGGTTGGCGCTGACATCGAACACCTCCACACCGCAGGCGGGCAGGCTCTCGAGCGAGGTCAGCGACTGAAACTGCACCGAGACCGCCGTCAGGCTCGGAAAATACGCGAGGTCGGACAGGTCGCGGATGTCGCCGCGCCGCACGGTGACGGTCTGGCCGGAGGGGTCGATCATCTCCGCCGTCTCGACGCCGGCGGCCGCCGCGTCCACGCCCTGCTGCGGGGCGGCGAACCAGTACCGGTCGCCGCAGACGTACAGCGCCGTGAGGCCCTTGAGGTCCGCGACCGTGAGCTCGCCCGCGGGCTTGCCGGCATAGTCGCGCGCGGCCTGCTCGAGCAGCGGGTTCTGGAACTGGGCGACCGTGTCGTCCGCGAGCGTCTGCACCGCGACGGTCTTGACCGTGAAGCGGTAGAGCAGGCCCGTGAAGTGGCCGACGATGCCGGCCGCGATCAGGCAGCCGACGAGCACGACGGCGATGATCGCCGCCGCGAGGCCGCGGCGCCTTTTCTTCGGCCGCGCGGGCTTTGACGCTTTGGCAGGCTTTTCGCGCCTGGCCCGGCGGGGAGATTCGCCGCGGGGCGTTTTCTCCTTCGCCTTTTTCGCGGGCGCGTCCGGCAGCTCCGGCAGCTCCGGCGGCTCGCCGGCGAATTTGCCCGCATCGAGCAGCTCGGCCGAGAAGAGCTTGTCGTAGAAATATTCCTCGCTCGGATAGGTATACTTCATGAGCGCGAAGAGGTTGCCGATCTGCATCTCCATGCCGGGAGAGAGCTCCGTCGGCTCGAGGTAGACGTTGATGACGGGCTTGCGCTTGGTCAGGGCATAGTGCATCTCCTTGCGGCAGTTGTCCGAGCGCAGGTACGCCGGGGACAAAAACGCCAGCACGAGCTGCGCGCGCTCAAGATGCGACGCGATGCTCTCCGGCCACTCGCTGCCAGCCTCGATGCCCTCATCGTACCAGACGCGAAAGCCGCGCGACTGCAAGGTGCTGATGATCTCGAGCACGGCCGCGTCGTTCTTGTGCGCGTAGCTGACGAAGAGATACGGCAGCGTGCCCTCATAGGGGCGCAGAAGGGTTTTCACGAAACCACCTCCGGAAAAATTTCAAAAATGGACTGAATTCTGTTCGTGTATCACACACGTTCGTGCCCGGCAAGGGCTTTGAGCCCGGCGAGGTACGCATACGGCACGCGCAGCCCGCCCCGGCCGGAGCCGAGGGCGATGTCCGGCTTGCGCAGACCGTGGTAGTCCGAACCGCCGGAGGGCGCGAGGCCAAAGCGCGCGGCCAGCGCCTGCGCGATCTCCGTCTGCTCGGGCGTATAGGTCGTGTAGCGCACCTCGACGCCGAGCGCTCCGGCGTCCGCAGCAGCAGAGAGCATGGCGGTGCGCTGCGCATCGTCGAAGCGGTACTTGAAGATGTGCGCCACGACCGGCACGCCGCCCGCCGCGCGCAGGGCGCGGATGGAATCCTCCAGCGGGATGTTATAGCGCGGGACGTAAAACGCCTTGCCCCGGCCGAGCAGGCCGCGCATGCCGTCCGACACCGAGGGGATGCACCCGCGCTGCACGAGCAGCGCCGCGATGTGCGGCCGGCCGAGCACCGTCTGCCCCGGGAAGGCCGCGTGCAGGTCGTCCATCGTGATGGGGTAGCCCGCGTCGTGCAGGCGCTGCACCATGGTCTCGTTGCGGGCATTGCGCTCGTCGGTCGCGCGGGTCATGAGCGCGCGCAGCGCGGCATTGCCCGTGTCCATGAAGTAGCCGAGCAGGTGCACCTCCTCGCCGCCCCAGACGGTGGACAGCTCCACGCCGGGCACGACCTCGATGCCGCAGCGCTGCCCCGCCGCGAGGGCCTCCGGCAGGCCGGCGAACGTGTCGTGATCCGTGACGGCCACGGCCCGCAGGCCGAGCGCCGCCGCCTGCTGCACGACGGCGGCCGGCGTGTCCGACCCGTCGGACGCGAGCGTGTGCGTGTGCAGGTCAATCCGCTCCATGGCGCACCTCCAGCCCGTCCGGCAGCGCGTTGCCCTGCCAGAGGACAAAGACCGTGCCGTCCGTGACGCGCACCGTGGCCGCCGCGCCGGTGAACGAATTGCTCACGCCGAGCGGCATGGCGCACCGCAGCTCCGCGTCCGTGATCTCGTAGAGCAGGCCGCGCAGCGTAACGCCGCGCGCGGCATCGCCGCTGCTGAAGACGGACACCGTGCCCTCCATGCCGGCGGGAAAGGCCAGCGTGCCGTTTTGCACCGCCGTGACCACCCAGCCGCAGCCGATGAGCCAGCCCTGCGCGCCCGCGTCCGTGAGCCCGCGCAGCGTCTGAAAGCTCGCGATCGTCTGGTCGAGGCGGCCGCCGAGCGCGCCCGCGATCACAAACTTCCGGCGGCCGTGCGCCAGCGCCCAGCGCACGGCGAGGCCGAGGTCGGTGTCATCCTTCATGACCGGGTGCGTCTCCACGTTCGGGTGGTCCGGCCGGTAGCCGAGGGAGTCAAAGTCGCCCATGACGAAGTCCGGCTCGATGCCGCGCGCCTTCAGCGTGCGGTAGCCGCCGTCGGCCGCGATCACGTAGTCCCCCGGCCGGGGGCTCAGGCGCACGCCGTCAAGACTGGCCGCGCCGACGATATAGCAAATGTTTTCCAAATTCATTCCAGCTTTCCTGAATTTTCGTCCGATATTGTACCACATTCCGCGCGGCGAGAAAAGAATTGCATGTAAACAGTATTTGTTAGATTTTAAACTCGCCAAAAATCAAAAATTTTATTTCTATTGTTACTGATATATGATATAATTCCGACGTTGGCAGCACGCCGGATCTCCCCCGCGCCGCTGCCGCCCCCACCTCTGCGGCCCCGCCGCAGTCAGAAAGGAGACACGACCGTGTCAGAAAAGGTTTTCAACAAGGTCCTTGCCGCCAACCGCGGCGAGATCGCGGTGCGTATCTTCCGCGCGTGCTATGACCTCGGTATCCACACCGTGGCCATGTACTCCAAGGAAGACGAACTGAGTCTGTTCCGCACCCGCGCCGACGAGGCGTATCTCGTCGGTGAAAACAAGAGCCCTCTGGGTGCGTATCTCGACATCCCCGAGATCATCGACCTGGCCAAGCGCCGTGGCGTCGACGCCATCCATCCGGGCTACGGCTTCCTGTCCGAAAACGCGGACTTTGCCCGCGCCTGTGAAGAGGCCGGCATCACGTTCATCGGCCCGCCGAGCGACGTGCTCGGCAAAATGGGCGACAAGCTCTCGGCCAAGCAGATCGCCATGGAGTGCGGCGTGCCGGTCATCCCCGGCTGCTCCGAGCCCCTGCGCGACGGGCAGGAGGCACTCGAGAAGGCCATCAGCTTCGGCTTCCCCGTCATCCTCAAGGCGGCAGCCGGTGGCGGCGGCCGCGGCATGCGCCTGTGCGAGATGCCCGAGGATGTCATCCCCGCGTTCGAGCTCGTCAAGAACGAGGCGCGCAAGGCCTTCGGCAATGACGACATCTTCATCGAGAAATACCTCGTGCAGCCCAAGCACATCGAGGTGCAGATCCTCGCCGACCAGTACGGCAACGTGCGCCACCTCGGCGAGCGCGACTGCTCGCTGCAGCGCCGCTACCAGAAGGTCGTGGAGTTTGCGCCCGCGTGGAGCGTGCCCGAGAGCATCCGCGAGCAGCTGCACGCCGACGCCGTGAAGATCGCCGAGGCCGTCGGCTATGTCAACGCCGGCACGGTGGAGTTCCTCGTCGACCGCGACGGCAACCACTATTTCATCGAGATGAACCCCCGCATCCAGGTCGAGCACACCGTCACCGAGATGGTCACGAGCATCGACCTCGTGCGCGCGCAGATCCTCATCGCCGAGGGTCAGCCGATCAGCCATCCGGAGATCGGTCTCGGCGACCAGAACAACCTCAAGGTCAACGGCTACGCCATCCAGTGCCGCGTGACCACCGAGGACCCGGCCAACAACTTCGCGCCCGACAACGGCAAGATCGAGGCCTACCGCTCCGGTGGCGGCTTCGGCGTGCGTCTCGACGGCGGCAACGCCGGCACGGGCTCGATCATCTCGCCGTATTACGACTCGCTGCTCGTCAAGGTCACGAGCTGGGACTGCACCTTCCCCGCCGTCTGCCGCAAGGCCACCCGCGCCATCAATGAAGAGCACGTGCGCGGCGTCAAGACGAACATCCCCTTCGTGACCAACATCCTCACGCACCCGACCTTCGTCGCCGGCAAGTGCCATACGAAGTTCATCGACGAGACGCCGGAGCTGTTCGAGTTCACCGAATCGCGCGACCGCGCGACCCGCGTGCTCAAATACATCGCCAACATCCAGGTCAACAATCCCGACGCCGAGCGCCACCAGTACGACACGCCGCGCTTCCCGAAGGCGCAGCGCGAGATCACGAAGCAGGACGGGCTCAAGCTCCTGCTCGACACCGACGGCCCCGAGGCCGTCAAGGACTGGGTCCTCGGCCAGAAGAAGCTGCTCATCACCGACACGACGATGCGCGACGCGCACCAGTCCCTGCTGAGCACCCGCCTGCGCACCCGCGACATGCTCAAGGGCGCCGACGGCACGGCCGACATCCTCGCCGACTGCTTCTCGCTCGAGATGTGGGGCGGCGCGACGTTCGACACCGCCTACCGCTTCCTGCACGAGTCCCCATGGGAGCGTCTAGAGATGCTGCGCGAGAAGATCCCGAACATCCCGTTCCAGATGCTGCTGCGCGGCTCGAACCTCGTCGGCTACGCGAGCTATCCGGACAACCTTGTGCGTGCCTTCATCGCCGAGTCCGCCCGCGAGGGCATCGACGTGTTCCGCGTGTTCGACTCGCTCAACTGGCTGCCGAACATGGAGACCGCCATGGACGAGGTGTTGCGTCAGGGCAAGTTCCTCGAGGGCACCGTGTGCTACACCGGCGATATCCTCGACCCGACGCGCGACCGCTACACGCTCGAGTACTACGTCAACTTCGCCAAGGAGCTCGAGCGCCGCGGCGCGCACATGCTGGCCATCAAGGACATGTCCGGCCTGCTCAAGCCCTACGCCGCCAAGAAGCTCGTGAGCACCCTCAAGCAGGAGATTGGCATCCCCATCCACCTGCACACGCACAACACCACCGACAACCAGATCGCGACCTATCTCATGGCGGCCGAGGCCGGCGTGGATGTGGTCGACACCGCCATCGGCCCGCTGGCCAACCTCACGAGCCAGCCGTCGATGAACGCCGTCGTCGAGTCCCTGCGCGGTCAGGAGCGCGACACCGGCTTTGACCCGCAGCGCCTGCAGGAGCTGGCCGATTACTGGGCCGACGTGCGCCTGCGCTACGAGAGCTTCGACAAGGGCCTCAAAGTGCCCGTCACCGATATCTACCGCTACGAGATCCCCGGCGGCCAGTACACGAACCTGCAGCCGCAGGTCGAGTCGCTCGGCCTCGGCCACCGCTTCGCGGAGGTCAAGGAGATGTACCGCACCGTCAACCTCATGCTCGGCGACATCATCAAGGTCACGCCGTCGTCCAAAATGGTCGGCGACCTGGCGATCTTCATGGTGCAGAATGACCTCACGCCCGAAAACATCGTCGAGCGCGGCGAGACCCTCGCCTTCCCCGACAGCGTCGTGAGCTACTTCAAGGGCATGATGGGCCAGCCGCCCTGCGGCTTCCCGAAGGATCTGCAGCGCGTCGTGCTCAAGGGCGAGAAGCCGATCACCGGCCGCCCCGGCGACCTGCTGCCGCCCGTCGACTGGGATCAGCTGCGCAGCGAGATCCGCAAGTTCTATCCGAACTACGAGGAGCCGCGCTCCCTCATCTCCTACGCCATGTACCCCAAGGTCTATGAGGAGTACATCCGCCACCGCAAGGAGTATGGCTACATCATGCGCATGGGCAGCCACGTGTTCTTCAACGGCATGGCCGTCGGCGAGATGAACAAGATCAACATCGAGGACGGCAAGACCCTCATGATCAAGTACATCGGTCTCGGCGACCGCAACGACGACGGCACGCGCAACGTGCAGTTCGAGCTCAACGGCATGCGCCGTGAGGTCGCCGTGCCCGATCCGACCGCGACCGACACGGCCAAGACCGTCGTCATGGCCGACCCGAACGACAAGAGCCAGGCCGGCGCATCCATCCCCGGCATGGTGTCGAAGGTCAACGTCAAGCCCGGCGATCAGGTCAAGGTCAACGACGTGCTCGCCGTGATCGAGGCCATGAAGATGGAGACGAGCGTCGTCGCCCGCATGGACGGCACGATCGACGAGGTCTTTGTCAAGGGCGGCCAGACGGTCAAGGCCGGCGAGCTGCTGCTGACGATCAAGTAAATCCCCGGTTTTCCAAGCGGAGCGCACCGTCGTGCGCTCCGCTTTTGCGCGCGAAAAAACAAAGGCAGATGGCAGTTTTTCAAGCCTTCTCCTCAAAGGGGAAGGCTTGAAAAGGCACTCCGCTGTGTTTTTGTCCATTTTGCTGCTTTTGTCCCATCCGCGCCGGAAAGACTGGAAATGCCCGGACCATTATGTTATAATTTTTGAACCATCATGATGAGACTGGGGCAGTGTCGCCGCAGGCGCCCAGATCTGAGAGGAGTTTTTTCCGTGCTTGTGCCCTATTCCTGGTTCCAGATCCTCTGGTACTTCTACATCTATGGATTTCTCGGCTGGTGCTCAGAGGTGGCCTTCGCCGCCGTCGCGCACGGCAAGTTCGTCAACCGCGGCTTCGTCAACGGCCCGATCTGCTCCATCTACGGCTTCGGCGTGATGAGCGTACTGCTCGTGCTCGGGCCGCTCAAGAGCAGCTTCTGGCTGCTGTTCGGCGGCAGTGTGCTGTTCACGAGCGCCATCGAATACCTCACCGGCTGGGTGCTCGAAAAAGTGTTCCACGACAAGTGGTGGGACTACTCCAAGCGCCCGCTGAACATCAAGGGCTACGTGTGTCTGGAGTTTTCGGTGCTGTGGGGGCTGGCGTGCGTGTTCGTGGTCGATGTGTTCCAGCCGCTCGTGGCCAAGGTCGTCGACCTCATCCCGAAAAAGCTCGGCTGGGCGCTGCTCGGCATGTTCAGCGTCCTGTGGATCACGGACAACATCATCACCGCCATGGAGATCCGCAAGCTGCCGAAGAAGCTGCGCGCCCTGCAGGCCATCGAGGATTCGCTCACGGCCATCTCCGACGAGATCGGCGAGGAGATCTATATCCGCGCCTCGGACGCGAAGGACCGCAGCATGGAGGTTTACACTGACGCGAAGGAAAAAGGCGCGGAGATCGCCGAAAAGCGCGCCGAGAACTCGCTCATGCGCCGCAGCGAACTGCTGCAGCGCCGCGAGGAGCTGCTGGATCAGCGCAACATCGTGCACGAGCGTATCGCGCAGGCGTTCCCGGCGCTGCGCGAGGGCAAGACCAACGGCCCGGCCTTCACGCGTGTGCATGAGCACGCGCAGCGCCGCAAGCAGCTGGCCAAAGCCCTGAAGGCAAAGGCCAGAGAACTCAAGAACAAGGCCAAGGACCGCTCCTGACCTGACGCGGGAAAAGGAGATAACTGAAAACCATGAATCTCTATCTGATCGGACATGATTACCGCTACGCGGCGGAGCAGATGCTGCTGACGCTGTTTCCGGATGAGCGCCCGGTGTATCCGGACGGCCGGCCGACCGGCGACCGCGCGGAGCTGCGGCTCATGTCCGGCGCAAAGGTGACGACCGCGACGTGCGTGCTCGTCTATCAGGGCCGGACGGCCAACGGCCGCACGAGCGTGCCCAACGAGGAACTGACCGACCCCAACGAGACCGACCGGCGGCTGCAGGGTGCGGTCAAGCGCGCGTTTTACCGCGCGGCCATGGGCATCGGCCTGCCGCACCGGCCGTGGGGCATGCTCACGGGCGTGCGCCCCGGCAAGCTCATGACCCCCCTGCTCGCGCAGGGCATGGGCGATGTGCAGGCCGCGCGCTATTTTGAGCGGCACTACGACGTCGCGCCCGCGCGCGCCGCGCTCGTCGTGCGCACCGCCCACGCTACGCTGCGCGCCATGGACTCGCTCGGCGAAAAGGACGTGTGCCTGTACGTGGGCATCCCGTTTTGCCCGACGCGCTGCGCCTACTGCAGCTTTGTGAGCCAGTCGGTGGAAAAGAGCATGGCGCTCGTGCCGGAATTTCTGCAGGCGCTCGCGCGCGAGATCGCGGCGACCGCCGAGGCCGTGCACCGCGCCGGTCTGCGCGTCGTGTCGCTCTACATCGGCGGCGGCACGCCGACCACGCTCTCGGCGCGACAGCTCGACGCGCTGTGCACGCAGCTCGACGCGGCATTCGACCTCAGCGCCCTGCGCGAGTTCACCGTCGAGGCCGGCCGGCCCGACACCATCACGGCCGACAAGCTGCACGTGCTGCGCGCGCACCGGGTCGACCGCATCAGCGTCAACCCGCAGACGCTCGACGACCGCGTGCTCGAAACGATCGGCCGCCGCCACACGGCGCAGGACATCTATGACGCGCTGCAGCTCGTGCGCACGACCGGCGGCTTTGCCGTGAACATGGACCTGATCGCCGGCCTGCCCGGCGACACGCCGGACGGCTTTCGCACCACGCTCGAGCAAGTGCTCGCGCTCGCGCCCGAAAATATCACCGTGCACACGCTCTCGCGCAAGCGCGGGGCAGACCTCTCGCAGCAGACGGCGCCCGTCCCCGACGGGGCGCAGGTCGGCGAGATGCTCGACTTTGCCAATACCGCGCTCAACACGGCGGGCTACGCGCCGTATTACCTCTACCGGCAGAAGTTCATGTCCGGCGGATTTGAAAACGTCGGCTGGACGCGGCCGGGACAGGAGAATCTCTACAACATCTGCATCATGGAAGAGCTGTGCAGCATCCTCGCCATGGGCGGCGGCGCCTCGACGAAGCTCGTGTGCCCCGGCGGCCGGCTCGAGCGACACATCGACCCCAAATATCCCACGGAATACATCGCCAATATCGACCGCATCTGCGCGGCCAAGGCAAAACTGGAGGCATTTTTCCTATGAGCTATCAGATCCAGGAGATCAACCGCCGCATCCAGGCTGACCCCAAGGAATTCGTGGATGCGTGCGACGCGGCCTATGCCGAAAAGATCGAGCGCGCGGCCCGCGCCATCGCCGAGAATGTGCGCACGTGCCCGATCGTGCTGCTGTCCGGCCCGTCCGGCAGCGGCAAGACCACCACGGCCATGAAGATCGCCGAGGCTCTGCGCGGGATGGGCATCAGCAGCCAGAGCCTCGCCATGGACGACTATTTCCGCACCGTGAACCCGCGCACCGCGCCGCGCACGCCGGAGGGCGACATCGACTTCGAGTCCCCCGCGTGCCTGGACATGGACCTGCTCGGCAAGCACCTCAACGCGCTCGCCCGCGGCGAGGAGATCCACCTGCCACGCTACAATTTCGTCACGCGCGTGCAGTCCGGCCCGATCGGCCGGCCCATGCGTCTCGGCAAGGACGAGGTCGTCGTGTGCGAGGGCATCCACGCGCTCAATGACGACATCGCCGCCTACTGCCCGGATGCGTTCCGGCTGTATATCAGCGCGCGCTCCGTCGTCGTCGACGGTGACGGGCAGGAGATATTCAAGGGCACGTGGATGCGCCTGCTGCGCCGCCTCGTGCGCGACAGCAACTTCCGCGGCACGCCCGCCGCCGCGACGCTGGACATGTGGGCCAACGTCCGCCGCGGCGAGAAGCGCTTCATCTCCCCGTTCAAGGAGCGCGCGAACCTGATGTTCGACTCGTCGTTCCCGTGCGAGGTGTCCATTATGAAAAACTTTGCCGCGCCCCTGCTCGCGGCCGTGCCCGAGGGCGCGGAGCGCTACGCGGAGATCCGCAGCATCCTGCCGGCGCTCGAGCGCTTCGAGACGATCGACCCCGCCCTGCTCGCGCCCGAGAGCATGCTGCGCGAGTTCATCGGCGGCGGCGTGTACAGCTACTGAAACCAGAAACCAAACCACAGCAGCCCGGTTCAAGCGAACCGGGCTGCTGCTGCGTCAAGTGAGCCGCTGCACGAGCGCGTCCCACAGCTCCAGCAGCCGGAAGCGCACGACATAGCCGCCGTCGGACTCCGTGACGAGGCGCACATCGTCGTCCGAGAGCGCCTGCACCGCCTGCTCCGACAATCCCGCCGCCTGCGCGCACAGCGGCGGGAAGATGACGCACCACCAGTTGTGCCCCGCGCCCGCGCCGAGCGTCACGCGCAAGGAGGTGTACACCCCCGCCGGGAGGGCGAACGTGCCGTAGTCGCGCGTCGGGTAATGCTCGGGGCCCAGCGCCACGCGCACCGGCCGCTCCCCCGCCGCCGCCTGCGCCGCGCGGGCGATGCCGTCGAGGTCGCCCGCGATGAGCTGCTGCGCCGCGTCGACGTCCGTCACGCCCTGCAGCTGCGGCTCGAGATAGGCCAGCACCGCGTCGCGCACCTGCAGCTTCACGGCCTGCTCGGCGTCGTCGTCCGAGACGGCGATCACGTGCAGCCGCACGAGCCGGGCCGCGAGCAGCTGGCTGCGCGCCTGCGCCCACGTGCCGGTCAGCAGCGTCACGCACACGGCCAGCAGCAGCGCCAGCTCCCACGGGCGCAGCGCGCGGCCGGGATCGGAATTGATGGAGAGAGAATGGGTATGCATCGTATGTCCGCCTTTCTGTGATGAAAAAACTGCCGGTACCGGGCATCTGTGCTCAGTATCGGCAGTTTTGTTCGGTTTTAATCCGGGAACGCTCAGATCTCCAGGCGGCCGATGGTCTCGGTCAGGAAGCACTCGGCATAATCGCGCGCGAGCCGGCGCTTGGCATACGCCGCGCTGTCGGCATCGGCAAAGATGCCGAACACGGCCGAGCCCGTGCCGCTCATGACCGCACCGAGCGCGCCGCCGTCGAGCAGGCGGCTCTTGATGGCCGCAATCTCGCCCTCGCGGTGGGTGAGCACGTCCTCAAAGACGTTGTACATCCGGCGGGCGAGCCGGGGCATGTCCCCGTCGGCGAGCGCGGCGCAGATGCCCTCCGTGTCCGGGCGGCAGCGCGAGGTGCGCGCGTCCACGCGGTGGAACAGTTCCGGCGTCGAGATCGGAAAATCCGGCTTGCAGATCACGACCGGCATGCGCGGCATGGGCGTGACGGGCGTGAGCCGCTCGCCGCGGCCCTCGGCCAGCATCGTGCCGCCCGCGACGCAGTACGGCACGTCCGAGCCGACCTGCGCACCCATCTCCTCGAGCTCCGCGCGGGTGAAGCCCGCGCCGGTCAGCCGCTCGAGCGCGCGCAGCACGGCCGCCGCGTCCGACGAGCCGCCGCCCAGCCCCGCGCACACGGGGATGCGCTTGTGCAGCCGGATGTGCACGCCGCAGGTAAGCCCCGCGCGAGAGAGAAACACCTGCGCCGCGCGCACGGCCACATTGTCCGCCCCGCAGGGCAGATAGCTGCGGTTGGTCTCGGCGCGGCAGACGCCCGTGTCGTCGAGCGTGACAGTCACGTCGTCGTGCAGGTCAACGCTCTGCATGACCATGCGCAAGTCGTGAAACCCGTCGGAGCGCGCACCGAGCACGTCCAGCGACAGGTTCAGCTTCGCCCACGCGGCCTCCATCGTCGTGCCGGTCACAGTTTTTTCAGCTCGAAGAGCAGGTCCATCAGCTCCGCGCCGTCGTCGACGTACGGGCCCTTGCGGCCGTTGGCCTCGGAATACGGCAGGCCGGAGCCCTCGCTCACGCGGCTGTCATAGAGCACGAACGGCACGGGGTCGGCGCCGTGCGCGCCGTTGGCCATATACGTCATGTGGTCCGAGAGCAGCAGCAGGCGGAAGTCCTCGCCCGCGGCGCGCAGCGCCTCGGTCACGGGGGCGACGACGTCGGCGCTCAGGCGCTCGATGGAATAGATCTTGTGCTCGAGGTCGTGGTTGTGCGTAGCCTCGTCCGGGCCCTCGAGATGCAGGGCCACAAAGTCGTGCTTTTTGAGCACGCCCAGCGCGGCGGCGACCTTCGCGGCGTAGTCGGTGTCCCACTCGCCGGTCGCGGTCGGGACGGTGACGGCCTCAAGCCCCGTCAGGATGCCGATGCCGTGGCACAGCGGCACGGCCGAGACGACGCCGCCGTCCGAGCCGTAGTGCTCGGGGAAGTTCGGCAGCGCGGCCGCCGTGCCCTCGGCCCAGAACCAGACGCCGTTGGCCGGGAGCTTGCCGGCGGCGCGGCGCGCGACGTTGATCGGGTGCTGGTCGAGAATGTCGAACGCGCGGCGCATGAGCTCGCGCAGCACGTCGGCGTTCGGGCAGCCGGTGGGCAGGATGGGGCCGATCTCCTCGCCGAGGTGGTCGTGCGGCGGAGCGAGCTGAATGCCCTTGATGTCCACGTGGCTCTGCACCGCGAGGTGGCGGAACGACGAGCCCTTGTGGATGACCATGCCGGCCTGCTCGGCCAGCGGGCGGAAGTCGGGGTGGTCAAAGAGCATCGTCACGAGCTCGTCCGACTCGCGGCCCTCGATGCTGCCCGCGCTGTGGGAGAGGATGTGTTTGTGCTCGAACGGCACGTCCTCATCGGCATACGTGACCATGTTGCAGCGGTAGCACGCATCGCCGGGGGCGAGCCGGATGCCGGACGCCGCCGCCTCGAGCGGGGCGCGGCCGAAAAAGTACTTGCGCGGCGAGCAGCCGAAGATGGACATGATGGCCGTGTCGCTGCCGGGGGCGAAGCCCTCGGGCACGTTGCGCACGCTGCCGAGGATGCCGTGGCGCGCGAGGGCATCGATCGCGTCTTTTTTCGATGCTTCGAGCGGCGTGCGGCCGCCGAGCGTGTCGAGCGGATGGTCGGCCATGCCGTCGCCGATGACGAGAATGTATTTCATACTGTATCCCTCTTTTCGGAAGATTTTTCGCCGCGGGGTGCCCTGTGGGATGCCGGGACCCGCGGTTTTTTCTGCCCCACAGTATATACTATTTCCCCCGGTTTGTGAAGCGGCATGGCGCGTTCCGGGGCATTTTGCTGCTATTTGTAGAATTCAACAAAATTATTCAAATCATTAAATTAGGTATTGGCAATTTTTCGTCATCATGATATAGTAGAATACTGTTAAGTATCCGCTAAGTTTTCGCTAAGAAATTGCCCCGGCATTGCCGGGGTTTTCCGCAGATCGGGAGGGACAGCAAATGTCGATCGGACAATATCTGCTCGGCGGCGCGGCCGGACTGGTGTTCGGCCTGCTCGTGGCCGCCGGCAACACGCTGCTGACGCGCCGCAGCCTGCAGCGCGCCAAGCAGAGCCAGGCCACCGTCATGGGCACCAGCGGCCTGCGGCAGGTCATCAACCTCGCCGCGCTCGTGCTCGTGTACCTGCTGCGCAAGGTCGTGCCGCTGCCCCTGGCCGGCACGCTCATCGGCACGGCCGTCGGCCTGTCGGGCGGCAGCATCGCCGGCGTGTGGATCCTCGCGCGGAAAATGGACGACACCATCCCCGCCGAGGGCGTGGAAGTGCCGGACGCGGAGACGGCCGAGCTGCCCGAAAACACTGCACAGGAACGCACGCCGGATACCGACCCGGCGGACGAACGGAGGGACGACACCAATGGGTGAGACGAATGTACTGTTTTCCATCGGCCCGCTGGAAGTGACCGGCGCGGTCGTGACCATGTGGGTCATCATCGCCGTGCTGGCGCTGCTGTCGTGGCTGGCCACGCGCAGGCTGCGCGACGTGCCCGGCCCACTGCAGAACGCCGCCGAAATGGCCGTCGAAAAGCTGCAGGGCTTCTACGGCGGCATCCTCGGCCCGGCCAATGCCCGGCGCTACTTCCCGATGATGGCGACGTTTTTCATCTTCATCGTCGTGTCCAACTACATCGGGCTGCTGCCCGGCGCGGGGCAGGTGTTCACCGTGCCGACGGCCACGCTGTCCGTCACGGCGGGCCTGGCCATCATCGCCTTCTGCATGACGCACACCGTCGGCATCCAGCGCCGCGGGCTCAAGGGCTATCTCAAGAGCTTCATCAAGCCCTTCCTGCTCATGCTGCCGCTCAACCTCATCGAGCAGATCGTGCGGCCGTTTTCCCTCGCGCTGCGACTGTACGGCAACCTCTACGGCGAGGAAATGGTCACGCACGAGCTCGGCAACCTCTTCCCGCTCGTGCTGCCGCTGCTCATGCAGGTGCTGAGCCTGCTGTTCTGCCTGATCCAGGCCGTCGTGTTCACGATGCTGCTGTCGATCTATATCGAGGAAGCCATCGAAGAGTGACGCCCTGCATCCCATAACCACGCAAGGAAAGAAGATTCGATCGTTAAGAAACATTAGGAGGAAAAGAGTTATGTCAACCGGAATCATTGCGATCGCCGCCGCGCTCGCCATCGCCATCAGCACCATCGGCCCCGGCATCGGCCAGGGTCTTGCCGCCGCCCACGCCATGGACGCCATCGCGCGCCAGCCCGAGGCCGCCGGCACCATCCGCTCGAACATGATCATCGCCATGGGCCTGCTCGAATCGCTGACGATCTACGGCCTGCTGATCGCGTTTCTGCTGATCGGCAAGCTCGGCTGAGAAGCCCGGAACAAGGGAGGCACACGCTTTGAGCATCAACATCTCCGAACTGATCTGGACGGTGATCTGCTTTTTCGTGCTGCTGGTGGTTTTGAAAAAGCTGCTGTTTGACCCGCTGGTGTCGTTCATGGCCGCGCGCGACGCGCGCATTCAGGACGGGCTCAACGCCGGGCGCACCGCCCAGCAGCAGCTCGACGCGGCCGCGCGCGCGCGCAGCGAGGCGCAGCGCAAACAGGCCGCCGCGGCGGACGCGCTGCTGGCCGAGGCCAAGAGCGCGGCCGAGCGCGCGCGCGCCCAGGCGCTGCAGAGCGCGCACCAGGAGGCCGCGCAGGCCACGCGCGCCATGCGGGCGCGTGTGCGCGACGAAGAGACCGCCGCGGCCGCCGCCGTGGACGCGAAACTGCCCGAGCTCGTCACGGCGCTGACCGGCGGGCTGCTCGGCAGCGACGCAGCCGAGCGCAATGCCGCGCAGATCCGCCAATGGGTCGCCCCCGCGCATGAGGGCTGAACCATGAATGAAATGAATCGAAAGGGGGCGCCGACGCCATGGAATTTCTGAGAGCCATCGGCCCCGTCTTCAACTTCCTGTTGCTGGCAGGCGCGCTGTTTTTCCTGACGCGCAAGCGCATCCGCAAGCTCTTCCGCGACCGGAAAGAGCGCATTGCCGAGGCGCTCGGCCGCGCGGCCGACGCGCAGGATCAGGCCCGCCACACCGCCGAGGACATTGCCGAGGCGCAGCAGGCGGCCGACGCGCAGGCGCAGTGCCAGCTCGCGGACGCGCAGCGTCAGGCCGAGGCCAACACCGCGGCCGCCGACGCCGAGACCGCCCGTCAGGCCGAGGCCGTGCGCCGCAGCGCGCAGCAGACCGAGGCGCAGCTGCGCAGCGACATGGAGGACCGCGTGAGCGACGCGGCCATCGGCCGCATCACGGCGGCCGCCGCCGGCGTGCTGGCGCAGGATGCGTTCGCACCCGCGCGCGCAAACCTCGTTGACGACTTTCTCGCCCACATCGGCGAGCACCTGACCACCCAGCCGAGCGACGCGCTCGCCCTCGCCGAGACCGGCACGCTGACCGTGACGGTCGAATCGGCAGAGCCCCTGAGCGCCGCCACGCTCGACGCGCTCACCGACACGCTCACGCGCGCCTACGGCCACGTCACCGTCATGACGACCGTGCGCCCGGAGCTGATCGGCGGCGTGTGCCTGCGCATCGGCGACACGCACTATGACGGCACGCTGCGCCACGCGCTCGACCTGCTCGAGCAGGACGCGGCCAACAGCGTCCTGCACACCACGCAGGAAATGCCCGACCTCGCCGCGTGCATCCGCGCCAAGCTCGCGGACACACACGTCGGCATCGACGTGTTCCAGTCCGGCGTCGTCACGAGCCTGTCGGACGGCATCTGCCGCATCCGGGGCCTCGCCGACGCCATGGCCGGCGAGCTGCTGGCCTTTGACGGCACGCTGCGCGGCATGGTCATGGACCTCGGCCGCGAGGACATCGGCGTCGTCCTGCTCGGTCCCTACGGCCACCTGCAGGAGGGCGACCGCGTGCGCCGCACGGGGCAGATCATGTCCGTGCCCGTGGGCGAAGAAATGACCGGCCGCGTCGTCGACGCGCTCGGCCGGCCGATCGACGGCCTCGGCCCGATCCACACGACGGAGCGCCGCGCCATCGAGAGCCCCGCGCCCGGCGTCATCGCGCGCAAGGGCGTGAGCGTCCCACTGCAGACCGGCATCAAGGCCATCGACGCGCTCGTGCCCATCGGCCGCGGCCAGCGCGAGCTCATCATCGGCGACCGCCAGACCGGCAAGA
>OIZB01000204.1_pt1 | contig 56794 bp, 101 predicted proteins | sample 1588401 | NCBI WGS metagenome assembly OIZB01 (sample SAMN03283270) | human gut metagenome | biome: human-associated habitat; material: feces | host: Homo sapiens | place: USA | collected 2013
GAAACAATAGTGCCTTCATTGACAAATTCTTCTTTAGTCTCTAACTTGCCATTTACATCACTTAATCCCCCAGTGATAGTACCGTCACCAATAGTCGAAATATCGGTAGTTCCGATAAGTTCTATAAGTGATTTAAGGTTTTTTACAGCCAGTTTAATTTTTCCCAAAATAGATGATAACTTTTCTCCTGTCGTTAATTCATCTAAAGTTGTTGCTTCTTCAAACGCCGCAGTCAAATTACTACCATCACCAGTTTTGGTCAAATAGTTTGTCAAATCTGGTTTTGGAATTGCATCTATTTTTTCATCAACAGTGGTTTTGTCATAATAATTTGTCAAATCAGAAACTTTTTTTGTAATGTATCCAGCATCATTTTCTAATTCGCTAACTTTTGTAGGTATACCTCCTGTTTGCTGTTTTGCCTGCTCCATATAATACTTTGCGTTATCTGTATCTTCTCCTTCTCTTGTTCCGGTTCCACCTACGGCATAAGATTCAGCCAATACAGATTTTGCATTTGCGGATTGCGCATAAGCAGATGCATTTGCGGATTCTACTCTAATATCTGCTAAATAATTAGGCTGTAGCATAGCATCTGTTACTGATCCTGTTTTGATTGAAAAAGAATAAGTCTTATTCTTTCCAGTACCAGTCACGGATACAGCTATGGTTGCAGAATCTTCAAATGTCAACACCGGAATCATAGAACCAATATCAGCCTTAAACTGTGTTCCATCTTCTGTAGTCATGGTAATGATTCCGTCATCAGACATGGAAAATTCGACAGGTATTTTTTCAATATTAAGGTCAAAAATTACTTTTTCACCATTGTACTTTGTAATAGTAATAACACCGGTTGTTTCATCCATAGTCCAATCAGCAATATTTCCGTTTATTGCAGACTTGTCTACTTTTAAGGCATCCTGTGATATGATACGGTTGTCCAACGCATCAATAGCAGAATCCATCTGATTAAGATTGTATGCATCTAAATCCGTGTTTTCACTTGGATAATCTTCCCAGTTAATACTGGTATAAACCTTATTCAACGCCATCTGCAGATACCTCGCTTTCTTTTTCTCTGTTTCTTTCTGCCAACTCTACATTGATTTGATTATCTGCAGCTCTGTTAATCTGCCCGGCAATATCATTCACAATGAGCCGCTTAATCTCCATCGGTAGACCACATCCGTTAAAAAGATTTACAATAGACTGTTGAAATTCTCTGATTTCTAAGCTGTTCATATTCCTTCTCCTATCCTATGAGGTTGTATGCCTTAAGAGCATCTATCAAGCTGTTTAATGTGGTAGCAATACTGTATGTGCTGGTAGAACCTGGTGAAGTGATTTTGCTCACAGTCTTTTTTTGTGCACCACTGCTTCCAAAAAAGCCAACATTTCCGAAACTAGATGCTAATTTAACATTTCCTGCACTTGTTATTGCAAAAGCAGTTGTGTCAACTAAAAGTGTCCCATAAATTTTGTGCGTATGTCCCGTGGTAAGTTCTGTATCTCCACTTATTTTTACACCACTGCTAAAACCGATAGTACCTCTTGATGTCTTTGGATTTATTGTATCAAAGTATCCTTGAGGCGCATTTACACTTCCATTGGTTACAATTCCACTTGCTGTAAGAGTTGTACTGTTTGAACTGTATGTTGCTCTTACTCCTGCTCCATCCATTCCACAAGTATAAGAACCGTATTTCAGCACAATCGTACTATAATCTTGTGATGCTGACTGTAAATTGATAGTTCCTCCGGTTATATCAATGCTTTTTGCAGTAACTTTCCCATCAGCGGTAATAGAAAAGTTGGTAGAATCCAATACAAACCTATTCCCGGAAATACTTACCTGTCCGCTCTCAATGCTCAACTGCGAACTGACATCACCTTTTGAAACTTTCAACTTGATTTGGTCTGCTTGAACTGAGATTGCCGCCGCCAATTCTACTTCTGCATCTATTGCCCTTTTTGCTTCAAGTTCAATCTTCCCGGCTGTCTGTGTAATTTTTGTATCCAGTCCACTTTCTACATCCTTGATCTCAGATCGTGTTTCCTCAACAGTACGTTCTAACTCATTTGTTTTTCCACGGAGTTGAATTATACTTTTGTTAATTCCATTTACCTGTTCACTGTACTTTGGAGATTTTCCGCTTGCTGATATGGTGTCTGTCGGTTGTTGGATTCCTTTGTATGTTCTGCTCAACACATAGCTTTCTATGATTTCTTTAGCCGTATATACATTGACTGCTTCTCCAAGGCTCAAACAAGGATTTCCTATTTTTTCACAGTTATAAGGTCTATATTTTACAACTTTAATAACCTCATACAGATTTCTTGCAACCGTTTCTAGGGCATCTGCGGTCATTCCATAAACAAGGAAATTATCTTGCAAAATATAACTGTTGTCGTTCTCGGTAATCTCTGTATCTGGGTAAACTGCACCAATATCATTTTCTGATTGTCTTATCTGAACTTTTGTAACTTTTTGGCAGACAAAATCTTCATATTTAACTGATTTGTATTTTCCACCAGTAACCTTTTCTTTTTCAGAACCTTTTCTAGGGTATAATCCTTTCTGTGGATATAATCCTTTCTGTGGATATAAACCGGATATTATTTCTTTAAGGAAAACATATTCAAATTTTCCATCATGGTTAATGTGGCCAAAGCATCCATTTATTGAGCAGATTGCTTCCATGACCGTCTGGCCAGAAAGTTCGCTTGGTTTTATTGTTTCTGCCACTTCCATGCTGTCATTAGGTAATGTGGTTGCTACTTGCTCAACACCAAAATATGAAAAAAAACTGTCTCTGAACTGCTTTAAAGTCAGAGGAAACTTCAATCCGTTATACCAGGAAGATACTTCTGATTCTCCAATATCGTATATAGCGTCATATGCCGTCACATTCCTGTAACGCTTATCATCTGTTGGTTTATCGGAAACGACACGGTATTTGCCGAAAATGAACGGTGTTTCAGTATGTCCATTAATCACAACAGAAACATTTATCTGTTTCCCAATCATGCTTGTGAACACGTTGGAAATTTTGAATTTCAGCTGTGATGCATTGCACTGTCCAAATGTAAGGTAATCATCATCACATAGTATTTCTTTTAATTCAAACTGTTCAAAATGGATTTCGCTGTTGGTGATTTTTACAGACTTATCATCTGTTTCAATCGTGATTTCCTTTTTGGATGCGCTTTTATTAAACAAATCCGCATAGGTATAGTTACTCATTCGCTACACCTCCGACAAATGAAAACTCTATCTGATTGTATTTAATCTCTCCGTCATAAGTTCCGTAGATTGTAGGCTTTATATCAGCCATATATCCATATTGTGTGACATATTGACCTAAAAATGGAATGTATGCCGTGATATTACATCCCTGTTCCGTTGCATCAATAAAGTTTCTTCGTATCCCGGACAGTAACTCTTGCAAATCGTCATCCGTCAGCATCGCAGGCGTTGAAAAATCAACACTTAATGCTTTTAGCTCCACAGCATTTCTATGTACGTATCCATTTGCATCAGTCCACGGGTCTACATCTTGCATATTTACAGCTGGCTGATAACTTTCAGCGGCTATAAATCTTGACTGGTCAATAACGTAATCTCCAATTTTTAAAAGCCATCCTTGATATGCTGACATACGCTCACCGCCTCATTGCATAAAAATAGACAGCACCCATCCAGAGTGCTGTCTGTGTTAAAATACATATACATTCTTGTGTTTTTGGTTAAATTGCTCTTGACCGTATTGTCTTGCGGCAATTCCAATTTGATCTGTTGTTATTCCAAACTCTTTCTCAAGGATTCCTTGCAGTAGCTGATTATTCTGTTTCAGAAGTGCAATTTCCTGTTGTGCCGTGGAATTAATAGCATCTTTGATTCCAGTGATTTCAACTCCACCGGCAACCGCTGTCTTGCCGCCTACTGTTCCTGCAATCTCCGGTACACCGTTTTCTCCTGCCATAAACATTGTGTATCGACTTGGAACGTAACCACCAGTTTCAAATGTAGGTATTCTTCCAACACTAATGTGTTGTATATTATTCGGAACTGCGTCACCAATTTTAGGTATTAACCTTGCTGCAGACATCAAACCATTAATAAGGTCTATGGCATTGTTTATCATGGTTTCTATTCCACTTATTACAAGGTTCAAAGGAGCTATTGCAACATTAGCTGCTGTTTTAAATGCTGTTCTAAACGCCGTTGGAATGTTTTCAAGCAATTTATTCCATTTTGTTGGTCCAAACTGCTCTGAAATTTTTTTCCACCAATTTGAAAATCCTGTTTGGTTCCACCATGTTGTAAAAGAAGTCCATTTTTCAGAAAGTGATGACTCTATAGTTTGACCCATTCCTTGCCACTTTTCCTTTGTGAACCAAGGAGATACATTTTCATTAAACCAGTTTCCAACAAGTGGTGCTATATTGATAAGTGCAGATGATAGACCAAAAGTATCTGACATATCTACTTTTGTATTTTTTATTTTATCAATTAGCCAATCAATTTTATCTCCAAAATCATCAAGAGTGCTATGTTTTGGAAGCAACATTGTTCCTGTCAAAAATCTATACAAATCATTATCTGTTATATCTTTGTATAAATCATCCCACGCAGTTTTTAATGTGGTAAAATCAGTATTTTTTAATGTATCAAAAAAACCATTTTCACCAAACCACGTAAAATTGTCGTAGTACTCTGCGTCTTCTGGGAACAATGCTTTCCCTAAAGATTTTCCTACATTAAATCCAATCTCCCAAGTAACCACAGATATTGCAATTGTCGGAACTATTCCTATACTTGATCCTAGTACTGTGGCTGATAACTTATCCGATATTTTTCCCCATATGATATCTCCAACACCAGTAAACTTTAAAAGACCTATTGCTGTGATAATCGTGGTTTCAATCGGTGCAGCATCAAAACTTCCTTTCCACAAATCGATAGCCGCATCTATGGCAGTCTCTATGAATTTTCCGGCAGATGTAAACACAGCAGTCCAGTCAATACCAGCAAGAAACTGTCCTATGTTTTGCCCAATCTGATACCAATCTACAGATGCAATAGCATCGGACATCCAGTTAAATATTCCTGTGACAATACCGGATAAATCTTGTCCTGCTTCGAAGAAATCACCATTGAATAAATCTTTGAACAACTTTTTCACAGGTTCAAGAAGTTTTTCTATCTTATCCGCCCAGCCTAGAGCTGTATTCTGCATCTTGTCGAATGCTTCCTGCCATACTTTTTCGTACTCCGCAGTAGCATCCATGATTTCTTTGGTAAGGTCAATTCCTGCTCCACCAGCACCACTTCCGGAACCACTGGATTTTGGAGTTGAAATAACTTTCAATTTATCAAATGCTCTGATTCCGCTTTGAGCATTTTTTGCACTTGTACCAACTTTATCAAGTGCATCTGCAGTGCCTTCCAACTCTTCATTGTACCCGGATACACCTTGACCGAATGACGAAAAGTCAATCTTGATTCCCAGTAAATTTGCAACACTGACAAGCAGTCTCTTAATCGCAATTACCACACCGTTAATAACAGGAAGTACTTTCTGCAATACCGGAATAAACAACTGTCCCAGTACCATACCGGCTTCTTTTACGTTGTTGGTAAACTGACGGATCATATTACTTGGAGAATTAATTGTATTCGCCAAGTCTCCCCATGATACTTTGGACTGGTCTAAGATTGCCAGTAGACGCAACTGCTGTTTTTCTGCCTGTGACATTTCAGATACAGCCTTTTCAATGCCGTATTTGTAAGCATAGGTCTGTAAGGTGGCATTCGTTATATCAATACCATACTTATACAGTGCTCTTGACTGACCAATCAAACCGGACTGTAAGTTTGTTGCAACTGTACTGTAATCCACGTTAAACAGAGAGGAAATATCCCCGGCAAGCATTGTCATGGACTTTGAAATTGCTGTGGTGACTTCTCCGGTCTGCCCTAAAGAGTTGGTGATAGATGCAAGTTGTGAAGCGTACTGCGTAATCTCCTGTAAATTCAGTCCCAGGTTCTTCATTCCGCTTTCAGAAATCAATCCACCGTCTACATCTACTTTCAGACCGGACATTTTACCAAGCAGTTCATTTACACGGTTTCCAAAACTCTGCGCATAATCCTCTGCGTTGTCGTAACCGAATTTTTCAAAATCCTTGCCCCATTCCTTGCCGACTTTATTGAATGCTACCGTGTAGTAGTTGAATGCTTCGATATAGTCCGTGGTTCCCTCTATGGACTTCCACAGACTTTTAATTCCACGAATCACAAGGAAATAGGTTGCGTAGAATCTGCCGAAAGCCGCTGCAAGACTGAATGTGCTCTTCGTGGCTCTTTTTGCGCTTGCCGTATAGGTGTTCAGATTCCGTCCTAAAGAGTTTGCGGCTCTGCCGGATGCCGCACCAGTAGATGCCAGTCCTGCCAGTGCATTTGTCATGCGGATAATGTTCTCACTGACATTCGGAGCGGTTGAAAGAGTTGTAAATAACTGCTTCAAATTCTTTGCCAGTAAAGGAATGTTCGTGATTGCTCTGCCGGATGCCACACCACCAAGTCTTGAAATCGAAGATGCTATGCTCGCAATATCCCCTACTCCATCTACTTTTGTTCCTGCCATGTCAGCAGAAAAAGTCTTCAGTGCAGATGAAATTCTGCTTAATCCGCTTGTATCTATTTTCCCCATTCTGTTAATGGAATTTGTCAATGTGGAGATATTCTTAATACCGCTTGTATTCATGGAACTGGCGGCATTTGCGATACTCTGTATGCTATTAGAAATGCTTGTCAGTTTGGATGTATCAATGGACAAGCTTCTCTGAAAATTCGTAAGGCTGTTTGCTAACTTATTTAGTGCGTTACTTGCGTTATTCGCATCCGCTTTTATTTTAATCTGCAAAGAATCAATATCTGCCATACCGCACCGCCTTTACCGCAATAAAAAAGGAAGTGTCTGCCACTTCCAAGAAAAAGAGCGGTAAGCTGTGACACCTACCGCTCCTAAAATTACTTTTTGAGATATGCCCTTGTAACCGCACCGACTTTTCCATCTACAGTGATTCCAACACTCTTTTGGAATGCTTTTACTGCATCAGAAGTGGTTTTTCCAAAATATCCGTCAATGTTCGTCTTACCTTTCGCATTTACAGACGGCATAAAGCCTTTCCTTACAAGTTCGTACTGCACCCACTTGACATCATTTCCCTTCATCATTGCCAGACGCTTGTAATAAAGAAGTCTTTCCGGCTCTGTATAAGGGTTTCTATAGCTTGTAGAATCCTCATATACGGCATCTAACTCCTTGTACCATACATTCATGTCTACATTGCCTACAATGCCGCCTACACGACCTTTAGAAGTATACTGCCAGCCTACCATGTTCGGTACTTGCGGTTGATACTTCACATTACACTTGCCGTTATTCTTGCCGTACCGTGCGATCCACATGGGATAACTCACACCGCCATAAGGCTTAATGTATGTCTTGTAAAAACTTTCCCCAGTGTATACACCGAACTGTAATCCTGCATCGGTGATGACATTGCCGTAAGCATTGATAATAGGAATAATATTTTTGCCAAGGCCTTTCATCACGGCATCTTCAACATCAAGATATACTGTCACTTTTCTGCCATTAAGAATAGTAAGCACTCTTCTTGCATCAGATCGTGATTTTGCAACCGTTGTAATATATCCGTATTCATATACTCCGTGCACATGGACATTGTGCTCTTTACAACCTTTCCAGTTCTCCTCAAACTTCTTGTCCGGGTTCAAATCCTTACGGATGACTTTCAGAATAGCAAAATCAATACCGTTCTGTTTTACCGCCCACCAGTTAATCGTCCCCTGGTATGAAGACACATCAATTCCTGTTAAACTCATGTTTGTTTCTCCTTAATCCGGGCTTTCCGGCAGCCCTTGTTCTCTTAATGCTTTGATTCTCTGTTTCATTTCCCATATTGCAATTTCTTCGTTGGATTCCTTATATTTAGGCTCATTATCATGTGTTATCTTTTCTGAAATAGGCTTTTCAACATAAGTAGTTCTTGCTTTGTTTCCATTTAAGCAATGATCTATTGCAAAGATTAATGCAGATATTCCATAATCTCCCCACCTTTGCCATGAATTCCTATCTTCTTCCTCTTTTTTGAGTTTATATCCTTTGTAACACCACTCTAATTTCTTAGGATTCAGATGTTTGAACTCTTCTATCGAAATTCCCATGGAAAAAGCAAATGGAAAATATTCTTCCCATATTATTTTGTGCCAGTCGATTTCTTCTTGTGATCCTGTGGCATCTTTGTTACCTTGCTGTCCTCTTTCTCCATCTCTTCCTTGGTCTGCGTCATCATTTCCGTCAGACCCGACAGTTCGAAAAAACCGTCTTCTTTCATACAGTCTGTCAGTTCTTCGTACAGCTTCACAAAAGACAGACCGTTTGCTTTCATGTATTCTTTCATTAAAGCATTGGATTCATCCGGTGTAATACCTTCATGGTTTTCGATAAGACCAGCATAAAAAGCCGTTTTGCATACATGAGGAAATTCTGCAAGCATATATCCGCTACCATCTACAATTTCTTCTGGTGTGGGATTCTGTACATTTTTTGCTTTTTTAGCTACATAGCCACCGGAAAGCATAAGAAACATCTTTTGAATCAAATCCTTGCACTCCACAGCACCGAATCCAAACTCTAAAGTATATTCAACATTATTAACTAAAATCTTCTTCATAAAAACATATCCTTTCCCCAACATTTTGTTGGAAAGGAGCCGCCCGAAGACGGCTCTCTTTTGCTTAAATCAATGTTTCGTCTACCGCTTCATCATTGTCAGCCACGGCAGTGTTATTTGTTTCTGACTGACTTTCTATTTTTTTGTCAGTGTAATTGCTGTGGGATAACCGTTTTCGTCTTCGGTTACTGCAACAGTGTAATTATCTTCAATCCACTTCGGTACAGTAGCCTGTGCAATCGTAGCAGTTCCGGTCAGATGATCGTCTGTTGCTTCGTCCGGTGCAAAACTTTCTTGACCGATAAATGCGCAAATACCCTCTGAGCCTTTTCCGTCAGTTCCATACAGGATGATAAAATCGAGTTTCTTTCCCTCGTTTGTCACCATTTCATCCTTGTACTTTTTCTCAAATGCTCCTTGCACTTCCATACTGTTAGCGGCTCTACGACCCATTTCCTGCGTCTCTACCAAATCTTCCAGTGTAGAAGTATCCACCATGTTCTGACTTCCGAACGGTGAAGGAATACTTTTTGCTCTCATAAGCAATTTGTACGTTCCTGCCCAGTACTCACCAGTAGCGGCACTAGAACTAGGCTCTTTATAGGCAATTCTTGATTTTAAACCAGTAGCCATATTTACCTCCAATTTTGCATAAAAAATAGAGCCGTTAGGCTCTGACAATAGTTACAATATATCATCAGCATCTACGCTTCTTCTGAACCGTGCAGTGCTTCTGTATGTGTCCTGCGAAGTATTATTGAACTCAGGCATGGAAGTTATTTGAAATCGCAGACGTTTGAAAAGTCCGGCAACCGTAGCCATGATAGCTTCGGCTTCTTCTTGACTTTTGTTGGTTATCACATCGACCTGGTATGATGCTGTGATTCCATTAACAGAACGTGCTTCAAGGTCTTGTCCTGTCTCTGCGAACGGCATAGCATGAAAGTACACCGTAGGGAATGTAGGGTCTGACAAATCCTTGCTTTTGTCCGTCACATAAGCTTTAGGATGGCTCTGTGGTATCTTCATTTTTAAGTACGATGCAATCTTTACTTTGAAATCTGATACCCACTGATATTCATTATTTTCCATTTGATGACCTCCTTAATTCTCGAAGATCTCCTTGAAACAGAATCACATTAGGATCATTATACCCTCTGTAAATTCTAGCCATAATGGATTTTGGGTTTATCCCTAGCAGTTCTCCCCACTCTGTTGCGCATCTTGTTTCTCCATTTTTTGTAATCAAAACATTACTTGTCTTGTTTCTTGCTTGTTCTTTCATGGTTATAAAGGTACAGTTTTCAGGGCAATAATTTTTATGGACATCTATTCTTTCAATAGATAGTTTTGGATTCCATCCATTTTCCAAACACCAGTCAGCAAAAGAATGAAAATCATTCTTCCATTTTTCGCATATGCAAATACCTTTTTCTCCGTATGAATAATATCTTTCAGATTTGGGGTCATAGCATCTTTTTCGCATATTGCTCCAAACTCCGTATAGCTTTTCATAATCTTTTGAATGCATTCCATATGAATTTTTATTTAAGCATCCGCAGGATTTTGCTTTTTTAAGTTGATCGGTTCTTACATATTTTGTTTTCCCACAAACGCACTTTACTTTTACATATTTCCTGTTTTTTTCGTATTTTTCTTCTCCAATGATTACTACTTTTCCAAAACGCTGACCGATATAATAGTTCATAAATCTCTCCTTTTTTCTATAAAAAGAAAAAAGCAGGACTTATTGCTGTCTCACGACATGAGCCTACTTCTCATTAAAAATCTTTTCTGCTTCTGTTTTTACAACACTTAACAATTCCATAGATGTGTTATACATAAATGGTCTGCTGTCCATACCTTCGCACCAATAAACTTTCCCGTCTTTGCCTTTGTAAAACCATCCGTATTGACCGGATTTTAATTGCATGATGTGTGAACCACTGCCGTAATTCCATTGAACACCTTCCGGCAAAGGATATGGATATTCTTTCTTTCCACCCATGCTACCAAGAGTACCAAACTCTACGAAAGCCGCATGGTCTGTACCGGCAACCACCGCCCAAACACCGCCACCTTTTACGGATCCAACATATTCCGAATTGATGCTTTGCAAAAGTTCCGATGTAAAGATAGCATCAAGGTCAGCGATCTGCACTCTAGCAATCTCTACGCCCTTTTCTGCCAGTGTCTCGGCCAGTAGCCTACATTTATACTCTAAGCTATTTTCATAGTCTCTAAGAGCCTTTACAGCCGCTTGTATGGACTTTTGGTCAAACAGGTTGATATTGATTGTCTTTTCCATATCACTTCACCGTCTTTTGCAACAAAAACAAATCTGCTGTCAGTCCCTCGTCTGCAACACCTTTGACAACATAGTCCGCAGTCTTGTTGTCCACAAGTCCGTCATCGTCACGGCCTACTTCTGACTTCTTCCAGATAACGTCCCCTGCCTTAATCGGCAAATAGCCTTTGTCGGTCACAATCTGACAGTACGAACTGGAATCATCAATACCAAATTCTTTTACCAGTACTTCCGACAGCTTATTACTGATGTTGGCAGAAAAAAGGACGGGTTCAGAATATCCAGTAGTTTCTCTCAAAACCACTGGAATCCTTTCTCCGTCCATCTCGATGTACTTTATTTCTCCGTTTTCGTCCCGGTCATAAATCGTGACTTTTTCTCCCTGCCGTGAGTACTTCATTTCCTGCTTGTTAATGTCAAGCATCTTTCTTCACCTGCTTGTAAATCTGATTTACACCAGTGCTTGCCAAGCCGGAAACAATTCCTACCGCAATCGCATTCAGTACATCATTTGCCGGGAAATCCGGAATAACATACATTCCTACTACTCCGAGAATGCCACCGACAATGCCGACAACAACCGGGATGTAGTTATCCTTAATAACCGGAATCAGCTTCGCTCCAATACCGGCAAGATAACAGATAACCACGATTGCAACACAAGTTCCTACCTGTGAAAAATCCATCATTCCTTACCTCCGTTCTCTTTAATGTTAAGTCTTTCCTCAATTCCATCAAGTCTATGATGCGCAGATGCCGTACTGGCTTCAACCTTTGTCAGCTTCTGTTCATGCTCTGCAAGCTCTTTCTTCATCTCTGAACGCTCGCTTTTCATTTCATTGATAGTATCAAGGATGGTGTCCAGTTTCATGTTGATGCGTGTGTTTTCTTTCACACGTTCCTCAATATCCTTTGTGTCTGTTCTTTTGCTATTTTTCAGGCCAATGTAGACGGAAAAACCGAGTGATAACACGCTTATAATGATTGCTGTAGATAACTCTATAGTCACATCATATACCGCCTTCCTTGTTTGTTGGCACACCGCCCACCACCCTTAAAGTGTGCCGCCTGCAACCTTATTACTGGAATCAGTAACATGGTCACGCACAATCTTCTTTTAATTACAATACATTTGCAAATGGAAATACGCCAACAAACAGATCCTCACGGTCTCTCCATTTTCTCGACACTCCATTCTCTGAATAGCTTGCCATGAAGTTTTCACCGGCTTGCGATCTGTCATACACGACAAGATTAACCACAACGGACTGAAATTTTTTCATATCCGCAGCAATCTTCTCTTCCGTGTAGCTTTTCGGGTATATTCTCTTTGCTCTGATGTCGGCTTCTGCTTGACTGATAAGTTGTTCCAAAAGAGGATTTTCTTCCAAATGGTCAAACACGACCTCGGAACTTTCAGAATCAATATGAAATTGTTTCAGACGGATTTTTACTTGCTCCAAAGTCGTATATTCTGCCATGTGCTACCTCTTAAAGTTCAAACTTTTCAATCAGAATCTTTTTCAGTTCCGCACCGCTGATTTCTTCCGCACCTGAGACACCGTGTTCTGCGGCTAACTTCTGCAAGTCTGCCGTAGACATACGGTTGATTTCCGTCTTAGTATATGCGGTTTCCTCCGGGATTTCTTCTTTTACTTCGGTGACGGTTTCCTCCGGGATTTCTTCTCCCGGAAGATACCATTTGCCTTTGTATTTGACTTTGTAATCAAATTTCATCAGCATACCTCCGATTAGTAGCACTTAATTACATAGGTGCTATCCATTCTCTCGTAGGAAGGCAGTACGATTTCTGATACTGTAGTCTTGGTTTGTACGGGATCCTCTGTTACGCTGACAGCAACAGCAACACCAGTATTCACAAGTCTTACATCTGTGGCAGGATTACCCATGAGTGTACGCTCTTCGGGAGTAGTGCCGTACCATGTACTACCCAGTGCACCGTTAGGAATAAGGGTCGCAAATCCATCAGGATAAAACTTATGAGCAGTTCCGCTTTCATCCTTGTACTGCTTAGTGTATACAATGATGCTAATGCCAAGTTCGGTAGAGAAAAGTTCCTTTACTCTCGCATCGGTCATAAATACATTTGCGGTTGTATTCTGTGCAAGAACAGCACTCTTGATCTTTTTGTTCTGTTTTAAGTAGTTCATGGTCTTCTTAGAGACAATCATGATGGAAGGTCTCTCGCCAGTAGCTTCTTCTACGGCATCAATGGCTACGGAAACATCATCCATAGGATCAGAGTTCTCGGTATCAGACCACTTATCGGTCGTAGTTGTAAGTTCTGCAAAGTTGTTGGCTTTGTAGGTTCCGTTAGGGTCATAGTTATAAGCGTAGGTTACACCGTCAGCCTGAATGGAAATCTTAGGAGATCCGTCACTGGGTGCAAGCAGCTGCATAATCATACGTTCAGGAACTACATCAGCACCTTCCACAAGAGTATTTGCATCATCAAAAATTCTGCTTAATACTTCTGCTGCGTAAGGGTCTGTGCTGTCCTTAATACGCATGATTTCCTGTTCGTCCTGTTCTTTGATAATCATAGATTCACGGAAGAATGCCATTTCTGTCTCTTGCATCTTGAATCCTTCACGGCTTCTGATAGTGGAAACTGCATCAAAATTAGATGCTTTCAGGGTAACAGGAAGTCCATTAGAAGTCTTAATCCACTTCAAATCCAGTCCCATTTTCTTCTTGGCGGGGAATAAGCCGGAACCAAGATATGCAATTTTATTACTTGCAACTTCTGTATGCACAAGTGCGATTGCTTTCGCATTGTAGGCATCTCTAATGTTCATTATTTCCTCACTTTCTACCGCTATCTTTCAGCGGTCAGCGGCTACATCTGTCTGTAGTCGGTTTCAGTTATTCAAATACAATCAGTGATAATCCTGTCTTTACACCATCGGCAATGGTAATACCTGCATTTGCGTTAGCATTTGCTTCATTTACACAGGCAAAAGCCTTAATGATAGTTCCGTTGGGGTTGCTATCGTAAACATCGTTAAGCAAAATACCTACTGCTGCATCATCGGTGCTTCCGCCATTTACTTTCTTTCCTGTCGCACTAATAGGATTACCAGCCTTGCACACACCATTAGTGAAAGCACTTGCATCCAGTTTAATAGGAACAAATAATTCACCGCCCAGCTTTCTCTTAAGAATTTCTAACTGGGTAGTTACACTTGTTTCAGAGAATTTCATTTTGTGTACCTCCTTATAAGTACTGGCTAACTACAGCTTCGGCTTCTTTGTTTGTTCCAGCTAAAGTCTTGCCAATCTTTTCAGCCGCTTTTTCGGCTTCTGTTTTTTTGTCATCTTTTCCACCGCCAGCAATTCCACCTCCAGGATTAGTAGATCCGTTTGCAATCTCCTGCTCCTTGGCTTGTGCCGCAGCAGTCTCTTTATCAGAGATAATTTTTCCGAGAACATCAAAATCAAAACTGCCGTCATCCTTTACAACCTGTGCCGCCTGTTCTGATGTGATTTTGAATTTGTCAGCCGCACTTGTACGCTGAGTTGCTAAAGTCTGTGCTTTTTCCAACTCTGCGATACGATTATTTGCTTCCTCTAACTGCTTCGCTGCCTTTTCCTGTTCGGAAAGATTTTGGTCTTTCATGGCATTAAACTCTTTTTCAATGCCCTGTAACCGTTCCAGTTCAGCATTGTTTTTGTTTGCCTTTGCGTTTGCTGCCTGAACATCCTTGCTATTCTCAGCAATGATTTTTTCAATCTGTTCATCAGTCAAACCCATAGCTGTCAGTTCTTCTCTCTTCATAAATTACCTCCGTTATGTCCTACGAATTTTTATACGGTGCAACGACACCGGTTGACATTGCCGGTTTATACGCTCACGGCATTGCGAATTTTTATAAAATAAAAACAGCTACCTATTTCTAGGCAACTGTCTTATTTTGCATTTGTTTTACAATTTCTTGTGCTTTCGCCATCTGCTCTTCTATATTGATAATGTCAGCAGTTTTCCACAGAGCATCAAGGTAAGGTTTGGAAAGGTTGAAAGTCTTTTCGCAATCTCCCCAAAGTCCAACCGTCTTGATTGCAATAAGAGGATGAATACCACACTGCAGAAGTTGCAGTAATGTCTGCGACTTGGTATACATATTATCTTGTGGACTGTGGTTAATCTGCACATCAAAATCTCTAAGAGTGATTTTCAGATCCTCTTTCTTAATGCGGATAACATTCAGCGCAACCTTGGCCAGTCTCTTCTCTGCTGTCTTAACAACCGGATCCTTAAGCCTTGCTCTTGATTTTGAGAAATCCCATCCGTTTCTCAGCTCAACCGCACCCTGCGTATCACCGCCAGTGTTTCCTTGCTTGTTCGGTATTCCCAAAATTGAAAGTGCGCTGTCTGTTAAATCATCCTTGGAAACCTGTGTCTGCGTTTGGTCAAGTTCCTGCGACATGATATCCACATCAGACTTATTGTCTTTATTGATGGACTTTACAACCAACGCATGGTTCATCTTCATTTTTTTGAACTCTTCTTCGTCAATCTCGCAGTTTACAAATTTGTACCATGCCTGTATAAACTGCTCTATACCATCCATTCTGTTTGACTGCGTATTATTGATTGCATCCAACAGATCTATAACAAGTTCAATATCAGACAACCGCTCATGGTTGTTCGGAAATTCTACAATCGGAATACCACCAAATCCGTGAATTTTCCATGTATCAGTAACAAGCGCACTGTTTTTTATCTTACATTCATAAGATTCCGTGTAGCAGAGTTTGTACCACTCGCCATTTTCATCTTTTAATTCCTGTACCGCCAAAATCGGTTCTTCAGAACTGCGGTTGTAAATGACAAACGTGTTCAGAGGATTAGGTGCAACCACACGGATAGGCACATCTCCATTCACAATCTGAATAGCTTTGAATGATGTTCCGGTTGCCGACTGCCACTCACCAGCTTTTATGTCTTTCTCATGCTTATTTGCATCTGCTAAGTAATCGTTAAGTTCATCTACTGCCTTATTTACAGCTTTATCATCTTTTCTGCTGACAAACTGAATAGGCTCTCCGTAAGTCTGACCAACCTTGAACTGTACCCACTCATAAGCATGATTCTCAACGATTTTGTTCGTTATATCCTCATTTGACAGCTTTGTTCTGTATAGTACCGGTTGATCTCCTTTGTAGTACTCCCACAAGTACTTGATAACTGTCTTGTTGTAATTAAAAACACCGATGCAATCACCAATAACCTTTACAATGTTGTCTGCGGTTATCTGCTCTACATCCGTATATGCAATTTTTCTACCGTGACAACCCTTTACAAGGTCTTGAAATTTCATAGTGTTCATATTTTCACCTACATAAATGTAATTCCGCTGCTCTGGTCTCTTTTGGGAAGTTTCTTGATCTCACGTTCTCCGGTCTCCGTATGGTAAACAACCATCTTATCGCAATTCCGGCACTTATATGTCTTGTCAATGTGCGATTTTGAACTGCATTCACCGACCAACCGTCCGCATCCCGGACAGTACACTCTAATTTTTTGATTAAAAATCATAAATACCTCTTTTCTGCGCACAAAAATACCGCCCTTGCTGATAAGAGCGGTACTTCTGTAGTCTTCACATGATCTGAGGAGGAAATGAAAAATATCTTGGAATCTTTCTGCATCTTAATAGTATCACGGAAAAATCGGACATATCGGACAAGTTTATATGGAACTATACGATTTCGTATGTTTTTTCAAAAATATCAGGCTTGCAAGGGTAAAATTCTCCATTTACTCCTTTTATTATAAAATCATTTATAGATACGTTCATATATCCCTCTAAAGTTTCTATTTTCATGATTACATGAGGTGAAGATTTTCCTGCTCTCCAAGCATCATCGATAATTTCATATATAAGCGATTTCCCAACGAATGCTTTTATTTCATCTAAGTTAATGCCATTCCATCTAATAGCTTCAACAATAATAGGTATCTTTCTATATTTTGCCATTTTTATACCTCCGTATTGTTTTAATTTGCCATATAACGATCGAATGCTTTTCTTACGCTATCCTCTGTGTTCCCACCACCGATTCTATCAGCAACCTTGTTCCATGATAATTTTTCAACAAAACGTAAATTGATGATCCGTCTTATACGGCTGTCCTGAACGCTTGCAATAAATTCTTCGACTTCATTATTTTTTTGCAGTAAATCGTCCTCTAAAAGCTGTAAAGTAGCCTTTCTGGAATAAAGCAGTGTCCGTTTTCTGCTGTACTCAGGATAGGGAAATCCTTCAATACGAAAATATTCAGTTCCACCGCATCCACCTGATACGCTGTCAACAACATTCCCATCCGATTCAATTTTTCTGATATCAGATTCAAGTTTTTTAATCTTCTGCTGTACTTCTTTTATTTCTTCTTGCAAATCTATGTATTGAGACAAAACATCTTTAGTCACCATAATCAATACCTCCGTCCGAAAGAGAATGGGTTTTGAATTGCTTCTACTTTTGCTACCCTGTTTCCGTTTGTAATTCGCAATGCAAAGTTTGAAAATACATCAGGTACATCATCTAACTGTTTTTTTCCTGAAACAGAATACCTTTTCAGTAACGACATCATTACACCGTATGGTTCGTTAGGCTTATACAATGATGGATCTTTGAATATTACGTGTTGCAAAATCCAGTTAGAGCACTGGAAAATTCTTGCTTCTTTGTTTGTCTCTGTCGGTGTGTCTGTGATGTTGCATATCCATCCTTTACTCTCTACACGCTTATTTACTTCCATTGCCACACGGTCACCGCCGGAATTACGCTCAAATTCGCACTCTTGCACTTTATTATTAACAAGTACATTTGCCGCATTTTCATACTGTATCTCATAATCCGCAGTATTGTCACAAACAGCATCCACGCAGTAATAATCTTCTCCGTACTTTTGCAATACTGGAAGAACAAAAAAGTCGGTTCCTTTTCCCTTGGTATCGCATTGCCCGGTAATAATTTCCGGTTCTCCATGTGGCAGATTAAGATAACGTCTGATTTTTTCTTCCGGGAATAACAATCCCTCACGTTCAATAGGCTCCTGTTTGTAAAGACACCTATAAGAGATTTCATCCATAAGTAATTGTTGATCTTCAAAAAAAGCAACCGTAAATCCGGAAAATTCGTAGTCAAAATTGCTTAATCCTGTTTTTGGGTCAATATCCGGAACTGCAATTACTTTTACTCTCGGATTCCCTTCATACATATTTTGGATCCGACCGATTACATCGTTTACGCTCCATCTGGTAGCAATATGGATTTCTTTGCAATTCTTTCCGTCAGTATCTTGTGTTTTTCTTTGTCTTGCATCTACCGCATACTTGTCCCACAGTTTATCCAAAATTATAGGATTCATAGCTTCTTCAATGCCACCGATCATGTCATCTACGAACAAAAACTTAGATGCACGTACTTTACCAGCGTTTTTACTTCCTACGGATGTGCACTGAACAGATGGAAATGGTTTATATTTGCCGATGTTAAACTGCTCCATTTTTGCGTTAGTACTGGTAACAGAAAGATTTGGGAAAATTTCATTCCAAGTGTACTCGTCAGAATTTGTACAAATATCGTACACACCGTCATAGTACATACGTGTAATATCTCCACTGTGGGAGTAAAAAAGGTTAAAATCTCTCGGAAACCATCCTGCTACCAACGCATTCAGCATTTTCTCGACCGTGGTTTTTCCAGCACCAGGGATAAGAGACACGCATAGAATGTCGTATTTATCATCAATCATGCCTTGAATGGCATCCATAAGACCGATTTTAAGAAATTGCTTTCTACGTGGCATATAGAACCGCTCTCCAGGTTCTCTTTTCTTCTCCAAATAGCGGTACGCACTGTCCACAACTTTAATTTGTGCTTCTAGTAAAAGAACATCGTACAATTTATCTGTCAGAGAATAATGTGTCTTGTTTGCGAAGGAATACTTTTCTAAATCCCATATGGTTCCTCCGGTTCTTTCCATGCAGAAACGCTCTACAATGCCTTTAGAACGGTTTGTTATATGTAAGCCATAAGTTATATCCTTTTCACCGTTTATAGCCACTCTGCAGGCTTCTATATACGCATCAATGACCTGTTCATCAATTCCCTTTCGCTGTATGTAATTGTCATAACTGTTTACTGCCGATATAAGGCTCTGACTTGCCAAAAGAAAAAGCACCTCCACGCTGTCGCAGAGATGCTTATAGACCTCTGCCTATAATTGTTCTAGGTTAGCACCGCAAGTCTTTTATGCGGCGGTTTTGATATTTTATGATTGTTCTCCGTAATAAAATCCAGTCAATTCATAAAATTTTTTAGGATAAATTATGTAACTGTACTGGCTACTTCCAGGTCTTTTATAAGCTATTCCCCAATCAACAAGCTTATTCTGCAATAACAAACGTACTGTCTGAGCATCAACGTTCAGAGCCTTTGCAGCAACTGCCACTGGAATATTAGCTTTCTTAAATACAAGATTGTCCATCGCTGGTTTTCCTTTCCCTTTCTGAAAGAATCTTTTTGTAAGAATCTTCGTCTGTCTCTTGCTCAGATTTTAAAAAATCACATATGTATGCAAAATCACGCAAAAATCTTCCATTGTTTCTATATGATACATATGATTTGTTCTTTGTCAAATCATAAATTTTTGTAACTAATAAACCTTGGATTTTACTGTATACTTGTCTATATTGTTTTTCTGAAAGATTTGGAAAATATTCCCTTAACATTTTAAATGCGCATTCGTAATAACTTTCATTTGCAATACTCTTATATTTTTCAGCGTTTTTTTTGCTATTCTTTTTATGTAACATTTAACAATAAATTTCTCAAATTTTTCTATAATCATATCAAATTTCTTCCTTTCAAATTGTGTAAGTCTTGTCTTTTGGCTTGACTTTCCCTTTTTCTTTTCCTTTTTCGTAGTTTTTTATAAACGTAATTTTTCCACTCTTATAATGTCTGTAATGTCCTCTAACGCTCCAGCAAGGACATTTTATCTTATGGCTGTTATTTTTAATGCTACATAATCCGTTTTCGTTGACATAATCAACAATTTCATCAAGTAAATAAATCTTATTTTCTCTTCTTACTTTACTTTCGGCTTTTTGTGTGTTAGGAATTTTAGTGTTTTTCGGTCTTTCTGTTCTTTCTCTCGGTGTGTTCATTATGTACAGCATTGTCCTCAAAACAATTCCACCAAGTTCATGTCCGATTTCAAGATATTTATTTTCAATTTTATTACAGTATACATTGTATCCGCAATTCATCTTATCGTTCAATTCTATTCGATATACAACGTCTTGTATCCATTCTCCAAAATAATTCACAAGATAAAATTCTAATTTTTCAACAAAATGGTCGAAAAATACTGTAAATCCAAGAATTATGTTATTGCTTTCTGTATACATGAGTGCAAATTCATCATAAATAAAATTTTCTAATGAACCTTCAAATTCTTCATTAAACATTTTATGGTCAGACGGTATCTGAATTATATTCATTCTATTGCTCCTAAACCGATAATCCTCTACATTTAACTTTCTAGATTAGCGGCTGAATCGGTATTCAGTCGGTCAATTTAATTTTGTTATCATGACTATTTAATTCTTCGCATAAACACTTAGCAACATCTATAAAAGGTTGTGGATGTTCCACTCTGGCTAATGCTTCCTCGAATGTGTAATTTCCTTTGTAGTCCATAATAATTCCGACAGCTTCATACTTATTAAGGTTAACTCCTAAAAATCTATCGCTAACCGTATTCCATATTGCATATAAACTGTCTACATCATCTTGCAAGGCAACTATCAACATTATTTCACCCCGATTCTATTAATTTTCCCACATTTTGGGCATTTGATTTCAGCCTGTCCGTTGAATTTGCCTAAAAGGCGGTTGCATTTTCTACAACGATGTTCGGACAGTTTTACATAAAAACATTTTTTCAAAGCTTCCTCGTCTTCCTTTGTATCTGCCACGACAATCGGGTCTTCTCCCAGTGTTGTACATTCAATTTTTACATTTTCAATATTCCCGATGTTTTTAGGTGTGACCTGTCGAAACGCATCACGTTCTATGCTCTCAATTACTGCCGTCATACTCATTTTTTCATCCACCTACTTTCATATCAAGCATATATAATATTTCCTGTTCGGATACTTCTTTTGCTCCTTCTCTAACATGAAACAGTATTTCCATTAGTTGTTGATTATCTTTATCCGTCATTCTGTTTTTATCAATTGTTTCATCGATGCAGTAATATAAACAATTCCCATATCCAACACCTAAACGACTTCCATAAAATGATTTTCCAACAATATCATAATTTTCAGTTTTTAAAATATCGTGCTGATAATCTAAATCGCACCACTTTTTATTATCTTCCAGTTTCTTTTGAAGATATTTTAAGAAATCTACAACTCTTTCTTCTCTATCACTGATGTATAATATCGTGTCTTTCATTTTATTTCACAATCCTTCTGCTTTCTTCCATCACTTTACAATTCCTTGCAAAATCTCTTTCAATAAAACTTTGCGGTATTCTTCCAAAATTTTCCAAAGCGTACTTATCTACCGCTTCTTTTGAAACATCTATACCAAAATTTCGTAATGCTTCTGTTTGTGGTTGATAATCTTTCAATCCATTCATCCTCATATCCTACGTAACCCATGCAGACGGAATCGAACCGCCAACACACATCCTATGCGGATGCCGCTCTGCCACTGGAGCTATACATGGGAATCGCACCGTAAAAACCTTTTATGGCTTGCGCTTGCCATAACCAAATGTGCACCGCCTACTTGTCACTGACTATCCACACAATCTCACAGTCTTGTTTTTTTCTCTACTTCATAGGCTTGGTTTTCGCTAAACATATGTGGCTTACGTTTTAGTCAGGGAATAGTTGCCGTGGGAGTTGAACCCACCCGACCCAAACAATGTACGACTACTTTTGAATCTGCAAATTCTACTCGCAGAAGTGTTTTTCGTTGACCGATAATGAGCAACTACTATCCATACATCTCCCATCGACCGGAACTATTGCAGTAGTACCCGGCTAAGTGGAGATAAAGATAAAGTTGGGATGATGGGACTTGAACCCACAGCCTATGCCGTAGAAGGACACTGCTCTTTCCATTTGCGCTACATCCCAATGTGCGTTTCCATAAGCTGTATGCCTACATTTAAGGCGCTGACACAGCGCAACACTTATAGCTATTTTTATTTTCGCAGGGCATCCGCCAGTTACCTGCTAGTCGGTTGCGATCCGACATCGTGGGGAAAGAAGGAGTCGAACCTTCGGTGTTTCTAATGTCACGGTTTTACAGACCGCTGCAATCGCCACTATGCATATTTCCCCAAAACCTGTGCCGTATAACCACAGATGAACTTCTGGCATATCTATCTGCTACCTACCGACTATTGCAATCACGGTATCGTCTTATCACCGCAGATAAAGTTTTCACCGCTATATGGTTGCAAGGCTTCAAGCGGTTACGTGGAAAACCCTCACGAGCCTTGCGACGGCTCTTAACAGCATTCCGCTATGAGGGGAAAGGAGTATTCCATGTAGGTGGAATATTCGCAGATGGCAAAGACCGAAAGAAGAAAACATCTGCGAAACAGGACTACCAGGATTCGGACCTGGGAATGCAGCAGTCAAAGTGCTGTGCCTTACCGCTTGGCGATAGTCCTAAACTCCGGGAGAGAGACCATCTGCTCCCGGATTATTTTCGTGAAACACCCTATATTGCTTTATCTAAAAAATTTTCTCGCCTGTGTACAGTACTTTGAAAAACTTGGTGTTGTCGAACGCATATTTCCATTTTTCGTTTCCCACACACAGGCTACATACACTCTTGATGCCTTGATTTCTCTGCCACATATCCAATGCCAACACAACACCGGATATTCGGCAACAACAATGGCTTTATGAATTTAACCCATTCAAAATTGTGATATGGGATAATTCGCATAATCTCCGGTAACCACATAGGCTATACCCACATGAAAGTTATTCCAAATGCAAGAAACATTGCAGTTGCAAAGAAGAATACTCCGTCTGATGCCGTTTTCTGCTTTGGAGCATATAATGCACTTGCTATTGCGAAAAACGCCATTACTGCAGTTGTCACAATTTTCAAAATTATGAATAAAATCATGTTAACTCTACCTCCCACACAAAGTAATTTGCAATCATAAATATCAGTCCGAACGCAATGCGCAGCACTCTTGAAATCGTATCTGCACTAGAATCCCGTGCAATCTGAAAACAACTTCCGCAAATAGTAAGTAATGCTGTTGAAGAACATACTTTTAAGAATTTTCTGATTATCTTTTTCATTTTTTCTTCGTCCTTCCTTCAATTTCATCGATCATTGCCATTACCAGTGCTTTAGCAAACTGGCTATTGTTATGTATTTTAATCAGCAAATTGCCCTGCCGGATAAGATACGACCAGTCATCATCCGTTTTCGGATTAGCACACTCTTTATGTATTTTCCAAACCTCTGTGTAGATCTCTTTAATCTCCGGTGGCAATTCACATTTCTCCTTAACTGGCAAATCTTCTTTAGGCTCTTTATCAAGTCTGCTCTTTTGGTGCTTCATCTGACAGCTAACCATTTCTGTAACGTTCTCACGGTCTCTCTTGATTCCGTGACCTTGCAGAAACAACTCACATTGCAGGACTTCACCGCATTTTGAACATTCGTCTTTTATCTCTTTCCCAAATATCTGCATACACTTAATCTCTACCAGTGACTACCGCTCTTAAAAATACTCCGATGATGAACAGGATATACACCCATGCAGGAGCATGTAATTGAAACAGTATCCATGCTAAAACTATGTAAATGAAAATCATGTGGTACACCTCCTAAGGGTCTTTTTTATTTTTGAGGAAATTTGAGGGACTAAGTAGGGGCTGTGCGCTGGTCCTGTCAGACCCCCTCCCCCCCGGTGTGCTATGCGGCTTTTCAACTATGCGTTAAACTAATCTTTCACGCATTCTTTATTGACACGTCTTTAACTATCCCATATTTCCGCACGTTTCCGTAGTTGTTGCTACTAATTCGCATCTGCTGTATTATCTCCATACGCTCCGGAATCGGTCAACATTGATGTATTTTGTCCAAAATTTGTGTCTAATCGTGGGAGCTGGTCGGCTGTCCTGGTTATTTTGTGCACAATCTCTTGCTGTGTGGTCTGTTTCCTTCCGTGGTCGTTGTTTAATCGTTCCGTTGCTCCCAGCGCATTCCGCAGATTAAAAGCAACAAGCTGATCACAATCTGCATCATCTAACCAATTTACAAAAGCTTTTCTGACCTCGTCCATGCTCGATGTACTTGATTTAGTCCTCCATGCACTCAAAGCCTGTTTAGATATCCCTGTTAATATCTTAAATGTATCAGCTGTAGCAGTCATATCATAAGCGTTGGCTAACTCTCTAAGATATAAATAAACCTCATACAACAGATCTATGTTGTACGCATTGTAGTTAGTTAGCATTTGGTTGATACTATTATCCACTACGTTTTGGGGTATATCTTTTAATACATTACTAGGTCTTATATAATTGTTATATATATATTGCATGGCACCATTAAAAACCGGTTGCCGTTGTGATCTCATGTCATCGATGCCATAAGCTGCGCAATAATCGTCAAAGTATTTACGGATATTTTTTTTAATCTCGTCAATGTTTGGAATCTCTCTGACGTCCTGCACCGCTCTGCACCTCCTAAAAATCTGCAATAAAAAAATCACTAAGCATCACTCAATAAACCTATGTCTTTTGATCTCCTCCACAGATCATGTAAAAACATAAATTTACAAAAGTGACAAGCTAGTGACTTCTTGTCGGTTCCGGTCTGTCGGCTCCGGTGGTCTTGGTTACAATCTGGGCGGCTGCATATCCAGAGGGGGGTTGGATTTACACCGCTGTCACTCGCACCGTGTTAACGTCGGCTCCCTAACTGCTTTTATCATAACACAAGACCTATTTATAAATCCACAACAACCTTTTACGTATTTGATGATTTGTTGTTGTGGTATGTCTGCCGGTGATCCTGAGTATATAAAAATCATATGCTTAAAAAATATCATCCGGTTAAATTTGACAAATGGGATTTTTTGACAGACAGATAGGTAATTTTTGCAGATGGGTACATGGTGGCAGATGGTCAGCTCTAGTATTTATATATACTTGGTTATACAATGTCTTTCTGCACTTATTTATTTTTATTTTATCTAACCTTTATTTTATCTAATCTCCTTTTATTTAATCTGCGTCTACAAAATGTCTACAATTTGTCTACAAAATTTAGCACGTTAAAATGTCGCAGTGAAAATAGATCAAGAAAAGCAGGCTGTTACACCTGCTTATAGATTACGGTATTTTGATTTTAATATGTTTATAAAATCATCTGTTAATAGTCCGGATTCTTTTGCTTTTTGTGCATCCTCTCTTGCCGATTTTGCAACATTTATGTTTGATGTGGTCACAATCTTAATTTGTCTGTGATTAACAGATACGCAAGCAATCCATTTATTTTTTACAGTGTCCCAATTGACACCAGGGATGCCGCTATTTTTATGTATTCCGGTTGCTTGCTTTTTATCGTTGTATAATTTTTTTGATTTTTTTACTTTTACTTGATTATTTTTATTCCAGACTAAAGACTGTTTATTATCAATTATTTTTAAATGCTTTTTAGCACATTGCTTGCAAAATCTTTGCAAGCAATGTGCTTAATTATATCGCATCCGCAAGACTCGCACTGTATAATAGACCCAAGCGGAGTTGTAGATCCATTCTTGTTGCGCTCTTTATATCTTTTGCTTTGTTCTTTTTTTCGTTCCTGTCTGCATTCAGGACAGTAAAACGCCCTCGGGCCACCAAAAAAGCTAATTCCGCACGTTTTACAAATTCTCGGTAGTACATTATCTTTCATTTTTTTACTCCAATGCAAAAAAGCGGAGCCTTTGCGCTCCGCTGAATATTTAATAGCACGGGTTTTCTTTTGCCAGCTCCCAAACCTCGTTGAATTTTTGCTCGTGTCGTTTTACATACTCATCAAAAAATTGCTGATCTGTGCACGGTGCAAGATCTCCGTGTATCTCCTCTCGCAAATCATCATCCATCATGGATACCGCCAAATCATAATCAACGTTTACTCCATACTCATTTACGACTGTCTTTCTCATATTCTCCACCTTTTAACCTTTCTTTTTTAAGCTATTTGTTTACTTGTTCTTCTGATCCGTTCCGCTCTCGCTGTGATCCGGTCAATTAACGCCCTGTCACCGTATGCGGTCTTGCTGGCTAATAACTCCGGGTCTGTCATGTTCTCCAGTGCTTGGAGCGTTTCCGCTTGCACCGTCTCCAGTGCTTGGAGTTCTGCCCGGTTAAATTCTTTTAAAGCCGGCTTTTCCGTCTGCTCCAGTTGCTCCCGGTAGTACTGGAAGAACTGCCGGACGTTTGATCGGATCCGAGCGGCTTTCTTTGCTGTGATCTGCTCCGGTGTTCCTTTCATGTCGTTTGCTCCTTTTCTCTTTGTATTCGTTCAATACCTTGCTTATAAATTTCTTCCGCTTCTTTCCTCTTGCGTTCTACCCATTCAACATTGCTTTCGTCTGGCCGCTGTCCTGGTAAGCCTGCCCATTTCGGAGGATGTTTTATAACTGGTTTAACTTCTCCGTGCTCTCTAACGGCTCTTTCTGCCGCTGTTTTGGCTTGTAAAGCGTGTAGCCGTTCATTTGCCTGCATGAGTGCGATTTTCTCGTTTAAGGGGCTTCTAAAGCCTGTCACGGGCGTTTCTTTCGGTTGCTCTGTCACTGTCTGCGGTTGTACTGGTTGCAATGCTGTGATCACGGCACCTATAACAAACTGGTTTACACTTACACCGTTCTTTTCTGCCTGCGCTTTGATCTGCGGTTCTAGGTCTTTCGGGAATCTAATCATTTGGTTAAATGTTTCCGACATTTTAGCACCTCCTTTTCTTGTGATATCATTAATGTGATATCATTAGTTTTTTATGATATCATTTGTGTGATATCATTGCTGTGATATCATGATATCACTATAACATTTTGTGCCTTATGTGTCAATATGTTTTTGTGCCTTATTTTAATATTTTTTCGTCATGCTCCAGTTTTTCCGCAACAGCTAATTTTATAAAATCATTTACACTCTTATAACCTAATTTATTAATACGGTCTTTTGTGCCAGTTGCAAAACGGCAATTCACCCGTTCAAATTTGTTGTCGTATTTGTAAATTGCTTTTCTTGTTGCGTCTGTTGTTTTTCGCTCCATTGTTTGCGCCTCCTTATATAAATGTATCTTTATTATATTTGTTTGTGCCTTATATGTCAATATTATTTTTTATCTACTATAATATAATCATGTTTCTTTTTGTGCCTTATACATTATGTACAACAAAAGTGCTTATTTGTGCCTTATATTTGTATATTATTGCGTCTTGTTTTTGTGCCTTATATCTGTTATAGTTATCTCAACAAATAAATAAAGCCGGTGACCACCTACCAAGCGAACACCGGCACCCAAAAAGAAAGGCACCCAAATTATAACACGGGTGAAAAGGTAAATCAATATGTATAACTATTTAGAAGCAATGAAAGAAGATATCAAAGAGTACATCAACAACGAGATTAATTTAGAAGATTTTGCAGACCGTGACGAGCTGGAAAGCTACTTAAATGATGAGCTTTTTACAGAAGACAGCGTAACCGGAAACGCAAGCGGCTCTTACACTTTTAGCAGAGCACAGGCGCAGGAATATGTTAAAGATAACATTGATCTTTTAAAAGATGCTTGCGAAGAGTTCGGAACAGATGCCGCAACGGTTGGAGAATGGTTTTTATCTGAGGACTGGGAAAAAATGGACGTAACAATTAGATGTTATCTGTTAGGGCAGGCAATCGCCGAAGTTTTGGACGATATGGGGGAAGAATAAGAGCATGGAGAATTTTATATTACTAATTTGTGCAATGCTTGCCGGGTATGTGCTCCGGTATTATAAAGAGTTTAGCAAGTAAGACAGGCTTACACCGGGGATCATGTCCCGGCTTGCTTTTACCCGGAAACGGGAAAAATTGAAAATGTGGAGGAACAAGAAAATGAAAATTATAGAAATTTCGGCAATGCCTGACGGCACAGAAATACAACTAGAGGATTGGCACGACAAAAACACAAAAGATTATAATGATTTATACGGTTATGTAATAGGTGTATATCCAGTTGCTAAAAATTCCGGTCGTTTTGGTTGGGTAAAATCCGGAGAAAAATTTAGAATATCAATTAATTATAATAAATATGCAAATTATACTGATGAAATGGTGTTGAATGATTTTGAAGCGTTAAAAAATGGAGAAAAAACATTATCAGATTTAAAAGATCATTTTTTTAATAACTTTAAAGATCAATTTTATTTAGGAATTATAGATTTTGAACCTTGACAGCCATTGCAGAGGATGCCAGCCGGGAGCGATGCCCGGCAATGGCTTTATGGGTGGATCACACCCAAAAATTGAAAAAGGAGGTTGCCAGGATGAAAGAAAAGAACCTTGAAAGACTTTACAAGCTGTTAGAGCGTGCGGAACGAGAGCACGACACGGAGACAGCCGCCGCCCTGCGGTGGGCAATTTTTGAACTTGAAAACAGATAAAAGACGGCTTGCAACCGTCCTTTTGTCGTGTTCCGTTGGATCTTCTGCCGTCTGGCGGTCTATTTGTGTTACTCTTCCACCGGATCCGGTCAGATCCTGCGCCAGGATATATTGACGGCTTGCGCTGTATTGGTGTACAATCAAATATTACAAAGGGGATTATACAAAATGCGAAAAGTGGGAATTGGTCATGTATATGACATCATGGAAAGCGTATCGGATGCCGGGGAACGGTTGGAAATAGTTATACGGGTTGAGACTGCCGCCGGTGGTCTGTCTCCGGAATCTGCGGAGCTGTTGCGTTCTGCGTATGATTCCATGCTTTCGGCAGTCGGAGACCTTGCGAAAGCTGCGACACGGTGACACGTCCAAAACGTGCACTGCAGAAGTGCGCAGATGTTACACACTTTGAATCGGTCTGAAAAAATCTGCGAAAAAACTCTGAAAACGGATTTTTCAGCTTGAAAAGTGCTACCTCGGGGGGGGTATTTTGAAAAAAGCATTATATTTTGACGAAAAATTTTTCTTTCAAAAACCTCTGAAAACGAGATTTTCGGTTGAAAATGCAGACCTACGGGGGTATCAAAATAAACACATTAAAATTTTTTCAATACTTCACATCTATTTATCGACAGAATACCACAAATGTGTTAAAATTTTATAAAATTCAAAATGAAAGGGGTAATTACTCTATGAAACAAAGTCCTTTAGGAATCACTTCAATGGTGCTTGGTATTATAAGCATCCTCACAGCTTGTATAGCTTTTGGCATTGTGCCAGGTATTATCGGCTTGATACTCGCTATTATTGCTCTGTGTCAAAAAGACAGAAAGCACGGAACAGCTATCGCAGGTCTTGTGTGCTCTGTTATCGGAATTGTAATTTTTGCCATTGTGGTATTGTTTGTAAATGGTGTATCCGATAGCAACAAGGAATCTACTGGAAAACAGACATCGGTTTCTGCAACAACGGAAAGTTCTGCCGCAGTATCAGAAATCACACCGGAATCTAAAGTTGAAGAAGCGGAAGTACCTAGTGGTACTGTTATTTCTCCCGGTTACACATTCGATGCGGACGGCTTGCAAGTTACAATAAATGATTTTGACCTTGACTACACTGATTATGAGGATGAATACGGTTGGAACGCTCCTGCTGATGGAACAAAATACATTATGATTGATGTTTCCTATCAGAACAACAGTAAAGATGATAAGTATGTAAGCATCTACGATTTCCAGTGCTACGCAGACGATACAGATTGTGAACAAAATTACAGTGTTGTTGATAGTTCTTCGTTGAATGCAAATCTTTCAAGTGGCAGAAAAACATCTTACAAGATTGCATTTGTAGTTCCGCAGGATGCGCAGAGCATTGAACTGGAATATGAAACAAGCATTTGGACTGGAAACAAAGAAGTACTCAAATTACAATAGAATATAGGATTTTAAGGGCATCCGAAAGGGTGCTCTTATTTTTATGTTGCGAACCTACGTTTTTCATGATATAATATGTGTCAGTTAGGAAGTCTTGCACCACGTCCGGAGAGTGAAAGCTGATTAGACAGCCTAGATTGTAACCAAGACCCGGAATAAAGACAGACCAAAAAAGATTGGAAGTTCGCTACTCCAACAGTAACAGGGGTAGTGGGCTTATTTTTATGCTCTTCTTCCCTCTCATATAAGACTACGGGAGGTAATGAAAATGAATGAACTGGAAGTATTTAAGAATGAAGACTTTGGAGAAGTGAGAACTGTTTTGGTTGATGGTGAACCTATGTTTTGTCTGGCTGATGTATGCAGAATATTGGATATTTCCAACAGTAGGAATGTAAAGGAACGTCTTAATCAGAAGGGTGTATGCAGTATGGACACCCTTACAAATGGTGGTATGCAGGAAATGACTTTCATAAGCGAAAGCAATTTGTATAAAACAATTTTCCAAAGTAGAAAGCCGGAAGCCGAAAAATTCTCTGAATGGGTAACTGATGAAGTTCTCCCATCTATCCGCAAGACCGGCACATATTCTGTGGAGCAGTCTACACCGAATGTACCTATGACTTATCGTGATGCTGTGGCACAACTTTTGGAAAGCCTTGACCGGGAAGAGGAATTGAAAGCACAGCTTGATACTTCCAAGGACTGGTACTCTATTAAACGTGTAGCGGCTCTGAATGGTGTGTCATGGAAACGTTTTGACTGGCGAAAGCTGAAAGCTACCGGAATTACAATGGGATATGAAGTAAAAAAGATATTCGATGCAAATTATGGCGAAGTGAACACTTATCACAAGTCCGTATGGGAAAAGGCATATCCGCAGTATGAATTGTAAAATAGAAATTCTCTTTAGAAATAGGGCTGAAACGGCTCTATTTTTATTTTTCTAAAAAAACTCTTGACTTGTAACTCGTAACGCTATATAATGTAACTCGTAATAAGGAGGTGATAATCATAGCACCTAAGAGCAGAGCCGATTACATGAAAAAGCGGAGGGAGAATACCAAAAACTTTAGTGTCGAAATTGAAAAAGAGAAGTTTGACAAGTTAGAAGAAAAACTCTCTGAAAAAGGAATCACTAAAAAGGAATGGTTTAATACCAAAGTTGATGAAGAAATCGGTAACAATTAAAAAGTGATTGCCAGTCCGCAAAAAACTTTAGCAATCACTCTTCTGCACCACTCTCAAAGAGATGGTAAATCTATAATACCATTTTTCCGAGAGAGAATCAACAGAGATTTCGGTAACTGTATGCCGTGTCCAAATAACGTATTTGGTAGTGATTAAATAGCGAAAAATGCCACTGAAAACGGCACAGTGGCAAAAATTTGAAATCTCTGCAATCATAGGGCACAACTTATCTCCCCACCCCATAACAGATAGGTTGTGTCCTATTTTCAAAGAAAAGGAGAAATGTCTTATGAAAAGTTTTATGCTGATTTCCATTCCAAAGGAACGATACGACCACATGGTAGAATCATACAGTGCCGTGGTAGCTGAAAATGAAAGACTGAAAGATAAATTGAAACGAATTGAAAGGTTGGTGAAATAATATGACGGAACTGGTAAACGTTGAGGGAACAGAACTGGCTGTCAGAGAATGGAATATATACAGTTTCAAAGAATATATCAAAATCAAAGAAGAAAAGCCATTCACTAACATGGGAACTGGTTATTTATACATTATTGAATACAAAAATGATGTAAAAATAGGTAAGACTCGAAGACCTTATAATAGAATAAAAGACTTGTCGAAGCAATGCGAATTTTACAGCAAAGGTAAGACTGGAAGAGTTGCAATTTCTTGTTCTCACAGTAATTTTGATTATAATGAAAAGAAATTGCATGAATATTTTGAAAAATATAGGATTTCAAACGGAGAATTGTTCAAGATGAAATTTGAATACGCAATGGAAGAAATAAAAAATGCGAATCTATATTTTTCAAATATTGTTCCACAAGATAGCAACGAAAATTTATATAAAATGGTAAATATGCTTCATGGATATACAAAGGTTAGCCAATCTGAAAGAGAATATTTTTTCGAAAAGCAGTCAAAGTATAGATTTTTAGAATCTCTTGCTGAATTTTCAAAAGAAAAAGGCATTTTTTACACCTTATTTTCCTATATCTATCATCATGTTAGTCAATATTTCAATTTGGATTATCTGTGGGAATCTTATGTAAGTAGTGAACACATATTACCGGATCATAAACCAATATATCTTTATCAAATATTTTGGTTCTACCCTGATGTGATGGAAAAGATTTATGATTACTTGTTTGGGTATCAAACCGAAATAATGTTTAAAGAGTTTATAAATTTTAAGTCTGCGGAGCAAATACATTTTGAAGAAGAAAGAAAAGCATGGGCTAAAGAGTGTTTAAATAGGAAAAAATCAAAAGAAGAGACCCCATAACAGGGGTCTTTTCTATGCCATTATTTCCATGTATCCGCTTATCAATTCATCAGCCAACGCAAACACTTCTCTTCCGTAGGTAGCCAAAAAGTCGGCAACAATCTCTTCTGTCTGAATATCCATAGTCAAATTGTAGGACAGGCAGAACGCATGGCACAATTCATGGCACAGCACACGGTCATAGAAATTACCATGAATCATATTTGATATGTAAATGTCTCTTGTGTTTCTATCAGTCATGCCAAACGTATATGTACCATCAGAACGCATCAGCATAGGGCTGTGACTTCCTACAAGCCTTAAATTCCAGTCCATTCCATTTATCGTGAACAACTTACCACCTCCAACATAAAAGGGGCTAAATAAGCCCCTTAAGTGTTTTAACCGATTTTTGTTACCAGTGCAGACAGCTTGTTTCGCAGTACAGTCTTTTCTTCCGGTGTTGCATCGTTGATGATCTCCGTCATGTCGTTTGCAAGTTCGGTCATGTAGGTGTTCAGGTCACGGACTTTTGCTTCTTTGTCCTGCTGTGTATTCGCCTTATGCAGTTCCTTATTTTCCATGTAGGTTCTGCGGCTCATGCCACTCCTGCCCTCTCTTGCATCACGCATACCGGATGAAGAAGTTTCCGTGTAGTACATACGCCCCATGTCTCTGTCCATGTCACGGTGATACATTTCTGGGGTCATGTGGTAATAGGGTGGCTCTTCATAACCTCTGCGGTAGGTTCCACGACCTTTAGGTGCAAATCTGCCGTCAGCATAGCGGTAATGGTCATAAAAACGTTTACCACCGTCACCGTAACATTCAAACATTTCCATGACTTCGTCCGGATCATATTCCTGCATGGTTTTTGTCAGCTCACGGTAGTACATGGCTTCTGACAAATCTTTCATCATATCAACGACTTTTCCCATTTCGCAAGTATCTACTTTGTCAATTCCTTTGTCAAACTGCGCTTTAGCGCATTCAGAAAGTTTTTCAATCATTTCATGCATTCTCTTAACATCCATGATTTTTCACCTCCTACGCTTCACGAACGGCAATCAAATTGCTGTTCTGCACTTCAATAGCTTGCGTAGAAGTGTTCTGAACGGCTACCGTACTGCAGCATCCACGAGGAACATCAATGTAAGCCTGCGCAGATACATTGAAGAAATTCTCTACTGCTGCCGGAGTTACAATCATTCTTGTGGACTGTAAAGGTTCCCCGTCTACCGCCAGTGCAAGGGAAATTTCCCCAACAGTTCCACCAGTGGGAATCTGAATGTTTCCGGAATAACTTACAAGGAATCTTGCACGACACTGATTAGTGATACCTCTTAACTTTACAATTCCGGATCCCTCTCTGTGAGTGATACAACCACTTCCATTTACGGCAGTTTCGGTAAAAGCAACGTCTGCTCCTGCTGCCACAGTCTGTAATGCTACTGCTGTATATTCAGCCATAATAAATACCTCTCTTTCAAAATCAAAGGGGCAAACCATATAGTCTGCCCCATGTTGTCAGTAATTCTGCATAGCAGACATAATCGAGTTAACTCAATTAAGATACTCAATTATTCAATTTTAGCAATTACAGCCGGTATTGCAACCGCAGCCATAAGCGTAAGCGTTAGGATTAGACACAATATAAGCTGGAATAGCTGTAGGATTTACAGAGTTGACAATCTGCTGTGTCTGTGCTGTCATTGCAGTAGTCAGAAGCGCATTCTGTCTATCCTGTGAAGCAGAAAGTTCAAGTTTTTGCACCTTATCTCTCAAATCCGCATTTTCTTTTGCACATAAGTAATCAAGAATTGCTCTAGTGCCGGCATTCTGATTATCAATGATATCCCTTGTGTTGTTATTCATTGTGTTCTGCAATGCGCAAGTATTCGTTGCCATATTGTAGTTTACACCCTGGATAGCTTCACGGGTATCGCAGCAGCACTGTGCTAACTGCGCCTGTAAAGCGTTAGCATTCTGCATTCCTGCTACGGTGTCGGCATTGATAGCCTGTTGGATGCCATAGCCAGTCTGTAAAATGTTGGTATTTACGCCATTAAATCCGGTAAGCATACCGTTGTTTACAGCGTAGAATCCGTCACACAGACCGTTGTTGATTCCGTCCAGTTTACCGATGATAGACTGGGTGTCGAACCCTCTTTGCAATGCAGAATCGGTGTAGTAACTGGAATTAGAGCCATTACCGCCCCATCCATTACCGCCCCATCCGCCAAAAGCGAAGAAAAGGACGAAAATAATAATCCACCATGCACCATCGTCACCCCATGCACCGTTGTTTCCATATCCGCTGTTGGCAGGCATAACAGGCATGGTAAAGGGAGTATTGTTACTCTCAAACATAATTTTTACCTCCATATAAGATTTTTTATACTTAATCTTGCAAGAATTTAGTATCTACTTCATGGGAAATTGACGCTTGAATTTTTCAAATTCTGAATCAAAATCCATACCACGTTCCTTGGCAATATTTCTTCCTAACTGCTCTACTCCGGCAAAATCTCCTTTTTGAGCCATACCCATTATATTTTTAGCCATAGGGTTAGACATGATCTGGCTGTTCCCCATCATATTTTGGATAAACTGCCGGGGACTTCCCATTCCTCTAAGCATCTGCATAGGATTCATCATATTCATTCTGCATCATCCTTTCTTTGCGATTGTGGAGTTTTTCTTTGCGATTGCGAAGATTTCAACTGCTCAATCTTTTGCTCCAGTTCATCGAAACGCTTCATAAATACCGCTGTGGCTTCGTCTGATAGGTCAAATTTCGCCTTTTCTGTGTCAGACGGTAAACTATTAGGGTCTGCATCTAAAACAGGCTTGTAGAGCCTTGTATAGATTTTCCCATCTGCTCCCCAAGATTTAGCATAGATCTCCGACAAATCCTGCTTGGGAAAGAATGCTGTGTTGCCATCCATAGGAACCTCATTCGGTGCTATGCACTCTTGCGTCGGTACAATACGACCGTACATCTGTACTGCGTTTTGCTGTGGCTGTTGCATAAACTGCTGTGGTTGGAATTGTTCCTGTTGTGGCATAAACTGTCCGTACATAGGTGTTCTATACTGCGGATTGAAATAGTTCGGATTCATAATCGGCTGCGGCATGGCTGTTTTCCCTTTCTTCCATTGATTCTATCTGTTTCGCAATTTCAACTTCATCAAGTGTCTGATATTTCGGCTTGTTCATAAGTCCCAACGGACTGAAATTCATAAGCATTACCCGTTTCTCCTAAAACTTCCTCGATCACATGAACCATGATTGATTGATACTTAATCGGCACTTCCCTTGTACGTTCTTTGCTGAATATATGTTCCAGTGTTTCATCTGAAAATTTGAATTTTCCCATAAGGTCATCCCTCCTTATGATTAAATTTTGGCATAAAAAAAGAGAGTGAAAATATCATTTTCCTCTCGTTAAAATATCATTTGCATAAGGCTTTTCTATGTACCAATCATGTACCAATTTTTATTAAATTATAAAGAATTATGTTAAATTACGTTAAAGACTAAAATGTCGAAAATACTGATAAACACTGCATCTGTAAGGTTTTGTAAGATTATAAGAAAATACGTGAAATATGGCAAAATATAACGATACCTAATTTCATATTTTTCCATCACCTCTTAAATGCCTTGATTTTACGGCATTTCTTTCTTTGAAATTTGTATTTATGTACCAATTATGTACCACTTTAGATCAAATTACTTTCAAAGCATCTGCAACCATACTTATTTCTTTCTGCTTCTGGTCGTCTGTTGTGTGCACATAAAGATTCATTGTTATGCCTATATTTGAGTGTCCCAAAAGTGTCTGTAATGTTTTTGGCATCATTCCTGCTTCAATACATCTCGTTGCAAAAGTATGTCTTAATATGTGCATTGCAATTTTTCGTATACCTGCTTTTTCACATACTTTAAAAAGCATCGTGTCGTATGTGCTATTTTTAACTGGCGTACCTTTTCTACAAACGAATACTGCATCTTTCCACTCCAAAGATATAAAAGGCAATGACTGATTTTTCTTTTTCTGTAATTTCAACAATCGAATTGCTTCATCTGTCAATGGAATAGTACGATACCCAGATTTACTTTTCGGTTCTCCTTTTCTCCACTCTTTAGTAGAATGTCGGTACTCCATAGTTTTAGAAATAGTCATTGTTTTTTTGCAAAAATCAATATCTTTCCATTCCAACCCAACCATTTCACCTGTTCTTAATCCTGTTTGTAATATAAAAAGATATTGATATTCATAAGGGCAACCAACTATTTCATGGCAGAATTTCTTTTGCTCTTCAATAGTAAGTGCTTCTTTCTTTTCCGACGGTTTTCCTATGTCGTACTTTACCATTTTAGTACATGGGTTTTTAGAAATTATTTCATTTTGATAGGCATAATCAAGCATATTATAAAGTGCTATCCTTGCTTGATATATTGTAGTGGTCTTATAACCGTAATCTGACATATTGTTCATAATTTGTTGACAATGCATTGTGTTTACTTCTTTCAGCAACTTATGTCCTATAACAGGAGCAATGTTTTTAATATATCTTTCTCTGTAATTTCTTACCGTATTCGGTCTTACTGTTTTCTCTTTTATAGAAATCCAGTAATCGTACCATGCGTTTACAATCATGTCTTGTGGAAAGTCAATATTGCTATGCGCATCCGAATACTGGTTATCTGCAAGCCACTTTTGACAATCTTTTACCTTTAAAAATAATTTTTGAATACGCTTTCCATTTTTTGAAGTGTATCTTCCCACATAATATCCGTCTTTTCTTTGACTTATTCCTTGTCCCAATTCCTTTCCTTTTAGGTCTTTCCCCAAAACTTTACACTCCTTTCCAATTATGAGAAAAGCCTTATGCAATCTGATATTTTATCACATAAGGCTTTAATTGTCTACAATTCCACATTATCAGAGATAAACTTTTCAAATTCTTTGCGCTTTATTAAACGTTTTTTCCCTACAAAAATTACAAAATTGCATCTTGGATTGTTGGAAATTTCTCTGATTTTATTTATTCCTATATTGCTGTATTCGGCAGCTTCATCAAGTGTTAGTGTTACTTTTTCCCATACAGGAACTGTTTTATTCAAAACTTCTTCACCTCCGATTTTATCTTTTATACTTTTTACTCTTCTATTTACTGTTGCTATTGGAAGAAAAGTTTTTGCAGATATCTGCTCTAAACTCTTACCTCGTGCAAGCAACCAAAACACTTTCTCTTCCTCTTCCGTGAAATTGGCGTTCCGGAAGATTTCTTCAAGTTCTGGCTTAGTCAGTTTTGACAACTTCATAAGCCATTCTCCTTCGCTAAATTTCAGTTTTGTTGTGTAACGTTACACATAATTACACAAATAATCAACCAAACAATTTCCGAAATGCGCAATCAGAAGAACTTATAACCCTGTCCCAGTCAAGTTCACATTTGCAGTAAGGACAGCAGGCATATTCCCGGGCAACTCCCATGCCGCATTCCACACAGCGGAAATCTTCGTCTACTCTGTTTCCTGCACTGTCATACGTTCTTGCCACGCTCTCCGGTGCTGATACCTTAACAAGCCGTATTCTTCTTCTCATACCTCACCTCCGATAAATATACATCCAGCGCCTGCCGGATCACCCAGGAGATAGGTCTGTCCTGCTGCCGGCAGTAATCCATTAATCTCTCATACTGCTCTGGATCCATGCTGATATCCTTTCGGATGTTCTTCTTACCTTCTTTCTTCGGTCTCGCCATACCTATCTCCTTTCGTTACACAATTTTTCCGATATTTCAGTTTAGATGTTCATAACACCAGACTTCCATCCTGCTTTTTTAGCCTCTTCTGAAAGAATCTCATTTTCTTCAGCTATAGCCATTTTTCTTTGTTGTTTTTCTAAACAATATATTGATAAAATTTCATCCACCAACTCATTAATACTACATAGCATATCTCCGTCAACCTCTTCGGTTCGTTCTGCATCATTTAAAATATTTTTTATATCTTCTGCACATTCATGTATTTTTCTCATACAAATGCCTCCATAAATCTTAATATTTCAGTTTACCTAAGCATTCGACACTATCTCTTTGACCTTTTTCTCGTAAAATTCATCCGAAATATACTTATTTCCGTAAGGGAATTCGCTGTCGGTCAGAACAGCATAGGCTTCCGCCCAAGACAGACCTCCTCTGGCTGCTAATCTGTCTAATGTCTGACCGCAGTGGTTTTTTAATGCCTGCTCTTCATGCGGTTTGATAATATCATAGGGAATGTATTCTTTTCCATTTTTCGTCATAATTGGGAATTCTTTCATACTGCTTCTTTCCTCCAATTCTTCCGGACTGTATTTTCGATAGCTGATTCCGTAATTTGTAAATCCACCGGACTGATATGTTATAAGTCGTGACATTTTATACCATCTTTCAGTTTAATCAAATCTCTTATCGTATTTTTCATCTTCTACAAGGTCAACATCTGTATAATTATCAAGGCATTTCTCATAATGCCCCTCTTGCTTAGTAATTCCTGAATATGTTTCATACGGATTAGGAAGATTATGTTTTTTACAACATTCATAGCAGATTACAAAACTTCTAGTTTTTTCTCTATTTCCATACGGTTCATTATCTGTATGATACCTTGCAAAATTTTGAAAAGGTGTCATAGACAGTAGCGCTGCTGTTCTATCACAATCCTTACCACAAAAATCACATATAGCGTGTATCATGCTCATTACCTCTCTTTCTACGCTAAATCCTAAGACTTTAAGACCAAAGTTCCATTATTCCTTTCGACAGTATCCATTAAATGCATTGCTGCGTTTAGTGACTCCTTCTCTGCCAGAGATAATTCATCTGCAAACTTATCAAATATGCAGGAAAGATTATTTATATGCTCCCGTGTTTCCGCATTATATATTTTCATCCTATTCCTCCACTAAATCCTAAGTTACATACTTAATTTCTTACCTTATCCAGGTATTCCTTGCATTTCCGATACACTTCCGGATCAAATTCTTTCCGTTCGTGTTCATACGCACTGTATTCCGCAGGATCGCATCCGGCAATCTGTGCCATCTTAAACATGGACACTTTCGCATCTCTTCTGAGTGCTGCAATGTAGCCTGCATAAATCCCTTTGTCTCCGTTGGCTGACTGTATTCTTTCCATTTCCTGAATATCTTTCTATGCAGATGCTTCCATTATTTGCTTTATATCACATTCTTCGTTGTGGCAACCATAAAGGCAACCGTGGATTCCATTCTTTCCATCGAAAAAGCCAACCACATATTTCGTTGGTTCCTTGCAATCATTACATTTTGCATTTATAACCATCTCACTTCATCTCCTTCTTATTTCCCCCGTATTACCGGGGGATTTTAACTTGCTTTTGAGTTGTTGAGTGGGAACTCAAATAGAAACTCAAATTTTTTAGTTCCTGATTTCACTTTCTTGCTCAATATTTAAGTTTTTGAACATTGCACACATCACATCAACCACGATGCTGTTACCAAACTGCTTGTAAAGCTGTGTGTTGCTGTTGACCGCTGCCATCTTGGAGATATCTTCATCAGATACTCCCATCAGACGTCCGCATTCTCTCGGTGTCAGCTTTCGGATACGGTACTGTGTTGCAATGTGGCTATTTGCATACCCATGTGTGCCGGCTACAAAATTAGCTGTTATGCCATTATCAGGATTTCTGCCACTCATGGCAACTATACACATATTGTCCTTATGTGCCCCTATCCCTTTGTAATACCGTGATGTTACCGTACTCGCTGTTGGTGTATCGACATCACATATTTTGGCATTATCAAGGCTATCTAAATAACCATCCGGCATTTTATCTAATTTGTATGGAACCTGATTTTCCACAATTACTTTTGGCTCTTTATTACCACCTTGCATTGTACTCAATGTTGGACTACACCCCCCCCACATCATAAATTCTGTTAGTGCTTTCAAATTTGCTTTCAAGTGAACCTATAACTTTAACTTCTTGCATTCAACCACTCCTGTATTTAATGATGCATATTTTCCTATTGTATTTCCATCTTTTGAAATATGAGACAAAATGCAATTAGCAATAATCTTTTCTTTTGGATTGTTAATTGACAAATCAACCGCTTTCAACAACACAGTTTCCTTCTGACCGTAAGTTGCTAATTCCTGCGTCATATCTTGCAGTGATGCAGTTTGCAAAGTCTCTCTGTTGTGGATTGCAGATTGTTCCGTCAATGCAAGTCTGCTATGCTCTGTTCTGCTCTCAGTATTGTGCTGTGGCAGCGTTCCGTTGTCAATAAGCTGTTTTATTAGCTTTTCAGCCTTTTCATTTTTGATGTAATACTTCTCGTCAACATTATCTTCAAGGTAATCTTTCAACTTCTTTTTCAACGGTATCGGCTGTGGAAAATGGTAGTTATATTCTCCCAAAAATGAAAACATGAAGCATCTTTCACGGTTCTGCGCCACTCCGTAGTTCTTTGCGTTTAAGTCCTGCCAGTAACTTACATATCCAAGACTTGTCAGAAAATCGATCCAGTTTTGAAAATCTACCATGTTTGCATCGGCATGGACTTGTGGCACGTTCTCCATGAACAGAATCTGCGGTAACTCACCTCCACCATCTCTTATCTCTTTCAGAATCCGTTCAACTTCCCACAAAAGACCGGACCGTGTTCCACTACCTTTTTTCATTCCTGCTTGCTTCCCGGCAACAGATAAATCAGTGCACGGAAACGAGTAAGTAAGTAAGTAAGTAAAGGCTTCAGTATCGCAGATATTCAAATCATCCGCATGAACCTTTGTTATGTCCATTGTAGGAAAATCTGTGCCATGCACCGCATTGTAGCTTGCTACGGCATACTTATCAAACTCAACAACTCTGTAATGCTCAAATTTTGCACCGATTCTTTCCAGTGCCATTGCCTGCGAACCATATCCGGCAAACAGTTCTATCAGCCTTATAGGCTTTGTAATACGTATCGGTTCACGTATCATGTCAAAAATGCTCATCTGATTCTGACATTCGTAATCAAACTTGTCTAAATCACTCATTTTTAATCGGAGTAAAGACGTCTTTCACGCTGGCCAGCAAACCTCTTACTCCTTTCTGATTTATTTAACTACTGTCTCACTCTGCTCCTTGTACATCCTGCCCGCCATCTGCACCAGATAGTGCTGTAATGCTTCATCCACGCTGACACGATGCTTGGTACAGTAGCGGTCAACGTACCGCTTAAAGTCGTTATTTTTTTGATAAAGTACTTCATATTCATCAAACTTAACCTCGATATTTTCAATGTTGGTACAATCAACTCGTTCCATCTGCATCACACTCCTTCCGGCTTCTCGCACCGTTCAAATTCGATAACCCACACCCACGGATTAGCTCCCCAACCGTAGCGGTCAATGTCGGATTTTTTTACAGTTGAATCCCATAAGATCTCAAACTTCTCTAAACTAAAATCATGATTTCTATTTAAAGTTTCTCCATCTGTCACAGCACTTGTTTCAATATTTATGCCCTCTCTGTGACAACCATCCACTGTGATCTCCTGCAACCGCTCCACTCTTACATCCGTAACTTTCAGCCAGATACGAGCTGCTTCTTTCGGCATGTGGATAGATGGGTGCCACCTTGCATCTCCATATATTTCATCTGTTGCCCGGTACATATAACAGCCATAGCTTTTATTCAAGACGTTCTGTTGTGGTTCTTGGTAACAATTTCCATGTTCGTCTCCCTCGCAACAACAACAATCAAAATGTTCCCATGTCTCGCGAATATACAGAACATCCCCCGGACAGATAGGACAAGTTCTTTCTGCTATGCTTAACTGCTCCGTATGTTTCTTATCTGCAAAGTTATGTACTGCATAAGTTCTCTTGTCGGCATTGTAAAATTCCATATCCGGTACGGTATACTCATTTGCATCTTTGCATATACGCCGGGTGCAGGTCTTCAGCCCGTCCAGAATTGCCCGAACCATTTCTGTATTGAATAAAATCGGTTTAATTGCCATCTGTTCCACCTGCCTTTACAATCTCCAACAAATCATCTACTAAATCCTTGACCTCATACATCATCATAGTGTCGTAGGATTTTAACTGCTGCTCTGCTGTTTTATTTCCATACTTCGTACAGTCTTTAAGGAATGCTGTGCGTTCTTCCAACTGATGCAAAACTCTGTCCGGGTCGTAGGCGGTCGGGGCATCCTCAATTTCTGAATAAGGGACATATGTGACCTCTGTTCCATCTTCTCGAATATCCGTTACCGTCATTAATTCGCCTTCGTCAATCAGTCTTCCCATCGTTCGCCCTCCAATCAATGTGCTGTCCACAATACTTGCAATACAGTTCATCGTCACACACATGGAATATATGTTGATTGCAATTAGGACATTTATAACATTTTTGCAACTGGCAACCATCATAAATATGTTTTCCGTTATTCATAAATCTTGTATCTACAAATTCCGGTCTCTTCGCTGTCTGCTTCTCCACAGCTTCACGGCATTCCTCCACCGTGCCGATCTTGCGGTACTTCTGTACCTCTTCCAGTGCCTGGATTGCAACCTCTGTCCAATCTTCTACTTCTCCGATAAGCACAAGGTTCTTACTGATTCTTTCAAGCTGTTCTATTGCTTTTTCATTCTCCGTCATTGCTACTCTCCTTAACTCCATTTAAAATCCTCACAAGGTCTCATTCTCCGCTGATTCTTACCTCTTTTATTGCATATTCCCCAACCACCGTAATGACAATCTTCGCAGGTAATCGGATATTGATTTAAATTTTCCTCAATACATTTCTTGCACTGGTAAGAATTTTGATTATACTCATACCGACAATTACGATTTTTGCGTTTGCATGTCGCCATATTACTCCTCCAACAGTTCCGGATTGTCAAATTTGTTTCCGATAACCTCATAAATACAATCCCTGTTTATACGTGGCTTTGATAATCCATACTCATTACTTGTCCGATAAAATTCAGCATAATTTTCATCCCAAAGTACAGTGCCAGTGCAATAATTTTCTGGATGTGCTCCATCATTGTAATGTTTAACAATATCATTCTCCCAAATCAGCTTGCCGTTCTTGTCCTTAAGTCCGGTACACTGGCAGATAGTGTTCGGGTCTATCTCGTAGAAATTTATACCAGTAACATTCCAATCATCGCAAGCAGTTCCATTGTATTTTTCAATAACAATTCCGCCAATAAATACTCTTCCATTTTCAAATCCATCATCAAACAAGTAACCATGTACCCATTCTCCATTATCAATCCGCTTTCCACGGAATAAATATCTATCTTGCATCCTCATTCCTCGCTTTCTGCCCTGAGCCATTCATTCATCTCGTAGGTTCCCGATATGCTCTGGTCGTGATAACCGTATGTTTCTACTGTCACTAAAAAATCTGCCAGCTCATCGTCAGTCATGCTCCTGATCCGGTCTGCGTTGGTCATAGGGGAGTAGTGCTCGCAATCTCTTTCTATGTCCTCATGCGGACAGTCATCTATCAATGAGCACCACTTAAAAGATTCTTTTGTGTGATTATACATGGTACACAGATGTTTACAATTCTTGCACTTCACCATCTCATACCTCACTTTCCCGGTACGGCTCCGGCAGTGGCATCCAGGCTACAACCACATGATCTGTATTGTATAAAGTTTCGCCTTCGTTCATTCTCGTCCACCATTCTTTGCTGTCACGTCGGTAAACTCCAATGCACACTTCCCCAGTATCAAGAGTAACCATATTTATCGGATAGTCTCCGCTATCTTTTCCCGGCAGTCTCTCGCTTACCGGAATCCACACCGGCTGATTCTGTAAGGCAGTGATTGCCATTTCCATAAGTTCTTTCCAATATTCTTCATTTACAAATTCATCCCAATGAGGATTAAACCTAATAATGTCCAAATCCTTGATAGCTTCTTCTCTCTTCATTCCGCACCTTCCATTTCTGCCAGTTTGGCTTCGGCTTCCGCTTGTGTGAAGAATACCGTTTTACCAAAATCGCATTCTCTAAAATATGCTCCTATAAAATGATTTGTTACCTTAGAGTAAATTCTATATTGTTCTCCGCTTTCATAAAATGATACACTAGAAACATAAGCTTCATAGACTTCGTCTTTCATGTTCTCATCATATTCAATATCATCAAACACATTAAATGGAGAAGTGACTACATAAACGGTATCTCCCACCTTGCACGGCAACCGTATGAGCAATCCCTGCTCCTCGGTATCCTCATAGTCTGCTAATTTTGTAAGTACTTTTGATGCATAATCACTTACCGTAGGATATCCTTCTCTGTCTATCATTGACTTTTTGCTTATAGCAGTGCCATTAAAATTTCTTTTTCTTTCTGTCAGTCTCTCCATCCTTGCTCCTTTCTTGAATCCTCGGTCTCTCTGCAAATTGAGGATAGCTGCAGTCATATGGTATATGATTCCAGTGGTCAAAATATCCTACTGCAGAGCTGTTTTGCATACTATATAATTCATCTTCGCTATGAAATCATATGCTCACGATTTTACACTCCTTTTCCGTATGTACTTGCGATTCTGTATACATTGCAAATTTCTCTGTAATATATTTCCTGTGCATGGATATGAGCATCCACACGGTCAAGTTCCTTCTCACACCACTTTGCAAATTCTTCTGTGGACAATGGTGTCTCTGAAACATCGAATTTCTCTCTGTTGTCAATCACAAAACACACCATATCAACCGGGATGTGGTTCAAATCCGCAAGAATCTGAATCTGTTTGTCCTTGTCCTCTGCTTTTTCATAGTTCGCCAACAGTTCATATCCTGTCATCTGCATTTATATCACCTCTTATCAAGTTTGATTTCTTTGTCGTAACAACTCTTTTTCGGATTTCCCTCTACTGGGGAAACCATCTTTTTAGGGTCTGTAGTGTATGATCCGTTTAGTTTCACACCTATTTTGCTTTTTTCGTCCATATAGCATGACGGCTTGTAACGATCCGGTGGAATGTAGTTGTGAATGCGCCAGTGTTTTACAAGCATAACACCACTATCGAAAGATAAAAGGAATCTATTGTCTATCAAGGATTTCAAATCATCTTCTGAAGCACCGCACATCCTTATGATTTTCCGTGGGTTGTTTACAAATCCGTCATCATCAGCGTTCATACAGATATGGAAATAAAGCATTTGAGCCGTAGCAGGAATATCCAAAAAAGCATCACTCTCAATTATTTTTGCGCTGAACATTCTTTTTTCTGCCATTTAGAACTCCTTACTCAAAAATAGGCTTCTCAATATAGATCCCGGTGTTTTCCACCAGTTCTCTCCACAAGTCCATGAAATCCTTTCCGTTGCACTTGTCTCCGGCTTTGTCCATGTGGTCAGAAAACTTATCCTTGAAATTCGTCAGCTTCTTCTTACTAAATCCATCTTCCATAAGAATTACCATTCCATATAGGATGTACCTTGTGGACAACTCATTGATAAGATTGTTACATCTGACCTGTTCCTGGATGCATTTCTGCGCTACAACCGACTTGTAATGTGGATAATCAGCTTCGGTAAATTCCTTGTACTCAATCGTCCAGTCTGCAAAATCGTTAAGCCTGCTCTGTAACTCCGTATAAGGCTCATTCTCGTACTTTTCATTGTATTCGGTGAATTTACCGCAAAAGTCGGAAAGTCTCGTCTGTGAGTACTTGTAGTCTTTCCACAAGGTATAGCAGAACAGTGTCAGTATTCCGGTGAATGGACTTCTCTCCGCAGACTGCTTCAAAAGTTCTGTCTGCCGCATGATTTTCAAAATTTCCTGCGGATTGTCATATCGTTTTGGCATTTTATGTATCACCTCTTTTCAAGTTCTGGCTCTTTCCTTTTGCAATGAGTAGCACCGTATTCTGATTTTCCTACATATTCGTAGCAATCAACACATTTCCATCTACCACTTTGATACGGTTTGTGAGTACGTCCGTTGATTGAGTGCATTGTGTTTGGGTACTCATTCCAACAGCTACAATCGTAATTTTTTTCGCTCATGTAATCTTCTCAAATTGCTTTAACAGGCATTCCTTACAAAACTGTACACCGTCAAACTCGTAAAGTTCCTCTACCTCTTCCTTACAATCATCGCAATACAAATGTTTCACATTTATGTTCGGGCACCTATTGCCGAGACATGGATAAGCTTCCGTTGCGCATCCGCAGCATTCACCTTCGTATTTCACCATTTTCTGAAAAACTCCTTTAATTTATTGCATACTTGCTGAAATCTATACTTAAACAAATACTTTTTAAAAGATTCAGTTCCGTATTGATAGCAAAGATACATAATTTGTTTTTGAGTAGAAAGAGATTCATAAAACTCCTTGTCAGTTTCTTCAACATATTGTAAAAGTACTTCATAGTCTGTTTTATTCATTACTTTCACCGTCCTTTTCTCCATGCAAAAGTTCCATAAACTTCTGATACTGTTTCTGTGAAACTGAATTGTTCTGCTTCTCAGGCTTCAAACTGATGACCAAATGTTTATCTGCAATGTTCGATAGTTCCCTTGCAAGATTGATTCTGCCTTGTGCCAGTCCATCACGGTAACCTTTTCCCGGCTTCATTACACCAGTTACCATTTTCCCTTGTCCTTGGCTTCCTGCTGTAATGTTGTACATTTGTATTCCTTGGTCACCAAACATTTTAATGTACTTTACTTCCTCTTCATCTAAATGTTCTTTATCAACTAAGTGATACCAAATATTCCAACCGGACGGATTATCTTCTGTACAAAGTCCATGTTTTTTAAGGCTAAGTGCTATATGATCATATTCAAGCAAATGAGAAGCGCACCTGTCACACAAGGCAACTGCCTGTCCGCAGTATCCCCTTTTTATTCCTGCTTCGTCCGTTCTGTAAAAAAGATAGATTCCACTATCGTTAGGTATTGTAGGGCAAGTTTTTTTGATGCGTTTCACTGCTTCTGCTTTTTTAGCGTATATCTTCTTCCAGTCACTCAAAACGGACACTCCTTTCCATTCCGTAAAATCCATTCCTTGCCTGCCGCCACATAGTCCACATTCGCCAATGGAGCAATCTTTTTTACCTCTGCGACACATTCATCAGCATCGGTTGTATCACCGCCTAAATGGCACAATATGATGTTTTGCAAGGCATCTGATTTGTTTGCTTCTACAATTCCTTTGCAAGTCTCCAGTTCGCAGTGACCTTTTACCTTGTGAACGTAATTAGGTGCATCAATGTCAACATATTTCTTCTGATAGTTGCACTCGATTAGCATATGGTCTAACCGCTGTTTTTTGAACACATACGGGCAATATTCAAGGTCTGTCAGATACAGAAGTTTCTGACCATCAACCATAATCAAAAATCCGTAGTTCTCTGTGCCGTTGTGTGGCACTTGAAAGCAGAATATGTGGAATTTTCCCATCTGTATTTCACGTACTGAATGGTCTAACTGCGGTTGCCACACCTTTATTCCCATGTGTTTAAGGTCTGATACGGATAATGAGTGGTCTTTGTGCGTATGGGTGCATATCGCACCCACAACACACTTAATATTCCAGTTAAGACCACGTTTTATGTCCATGATGGGAAGTCCTGCATCCAGTAAAAGCGTTTCACCGTTATCTGCCGTTAGAAGATAGCAGTTACCGGAAGAACCGGAACCTAAACATTTTAGCTTCATATTGCTTTTCCTTTCTTTGCTTCCAAACGGCACCAACAATCAATAAATCTTTCTTCGTCCTCTTCCTTTGATACAAGATATTTTCTATATTTTGAAATCAGTGGCTTCATAGAATCTTTGTAAACATCTGTATTTATATAGTTCCATATATCCATATAAATAGTATTAAATTTACAAGATGGCATATATTCCCATACATCTTCATTTACAATTTCAACCTTATTATTCAATGGAAGTTGATCTTTTACTAAAGCTATAACTTCTTCTGATTTCTCAACAACAATAATCCTTTCAACATTACTTTTATCTTGTATTGCCAAAAGAATCATTCCAATTCCAAGACCACCAATAAGAACATTGCCATGAGCGTTTATGACAAATTTGGAATTTGTACGCTTTTCCATATATGTGTCAGACATTACAACTTCATTTTTATGTAAAAGACGTACATATTTTCCAACACTAATTCCATGAATAACCGCATACAAATTATTAGGAGTTATTTCAAATTTTTCAATTCGGAAATCTCCACACTGTCCTTCTTTTAAAACTCTATACATATCTGTATACATATTATTCAACCTCTACTTAAAGCAATCCGGTGTCTCTGCGCTGGCAATGTCCGTCTCTGCGGTCTGCGGTACTTCCTCAAATGTTGCGTCAGGAAACTCGATAGTGTTTGCATTTGCCTGTACCTCTTCTGCCACAACTTTTTCCACATCAAGTTTCACATCGGAAACATCAGGAAATTCTTCCTGCGCATACAAACCTTGGAATTTATCCGGAAAAGCTTCTCTTAATGCCTGTACAACAGCAACTTTTCTTATCATTGTTGCAGGCTTTTTAGACCATTGACCGTTGATTGTTCCATCTTTTTTTCTTCCAACATATTCATCGAAAGATACTGACTGGTACTCCGGTGTCTCTCTTCCTTTGATAAACACTTTAGCCCAACCTCCTACAATAGATTCGTCCTTAAGGACAAAAGAACCTTCTCTTTCTTCAACGGAGCCATCTTTCTTCTGAACAATAATTCCTGCTTTTTTTCCTGCATAATTCGGATTTGCATCGGCTCTTTTTGTAAAAACATCTTTTCCGGTAACAATAGTAGCAGGATCATTGTTTCCAAACTTAATGAGGTATGCTTCTTTCAAAAAAGGATTAAGATGCTGATATCTGCAAAGAGACATAAACATCATTACTTCCTGATCCGATACGTTTCCACCACCGCTTACAAGGTACTTTCTTACCGTTGTTGTGGAAATTTTTACAATTTCCCCATTTGATTCGTATTCCACAATTCCTGTGTTTTCCTGCTTCTTTTCGTCTGCCATATTTCTACCTACCTTTCTACTTTCTTAAGTCCTTTAATGTTAATGATGAATACCTGGCTTGTCTTGGGATTCTGAATAAGCGCAAGAGTACGTTCAAGAATATAATCGTGTTCTTTAATTCTTAAAACTTTGTATTCATCTTCATTTTTAACATCAGAACCTATTACAAAATTCTGTTCGTATCCTAAAAGACCACTCCATGTGCCGTATAAGTTGTACTGCTTACCGGTATCCTTGACTTTTACGGTATCTCCCACGCAGATTTCGTCTTTCTTCTCTGGTTCTTTCTCCGGTTTGTAGTTTTCAAGGACAACGTACTCGCTGTGCCATAAACCAACATTTTCCTCAGATTTTTTGCAAATACATCCTGATGTCGTAACGCAATTTACTTTGAAAATATCTCCGTTTTTATAAGGAATCAAACAAGGCATCGCACAAACAACCTTGATGTACTCACCGACTTTAGCTTTTCTCTTCACCTCCCGTACACCGTTATCAGGCTTCACATCCTCGCCCATCAGCCGATTAAAAGCCAACTTAGCACCAGTACGGAAATCAAATTCATCAGCAGGATTGCAGTTTGCTTCTGCTTTCTCGCCAGTGGATTTGTCCAGTGCAACTACTTTGTTGTCCTTGCGGTAGATTACGATGGTTTCATTCTGAGTTTTAACTAAATCAAGCGCATCTTCTGCGTGATTCCATCCGTGCCCTTCTTTGGCGAATCCATTGCAATCATGACCGCCTACAAATTCGTCAAACTCAACCGAGCAGTAATTATCCGTCAATAGTTCTTTGACTGTTCCGCATTTCCCCACAGTTCTTCTGTTGAGCGTAACAATATCCTTTTTTACTTTTACTCTGTCTCCAACCTTAAATTTATGTTTTTCCATATTATTCTTCCTCACTTTCCGGCTCATTCATAAATCCACTTGCAACTCCCTGATGCACTGTCACATCAGCTTTGTAAATCTCCTTGATGCTTCTAGGCATCACATGGAATGTCACATCCGTATCGGCAATCTTACCTTTGAATTTCAAAGCTCCACGGTCTGAAAGTCCCAAGTACACACCCACGCAACACTTGTCATCAAAATTGAATATCACTGTGTCACCGGCATTGATTGTTTCTCCGCTTGTTGTCAGAACAGAAATGACTGTTTCTTTCTTAATCTGCATTTTCCGCAGCTCCTTTCTTTATCTCATCGTCAAATATCTTGTCAGTAATTTTTGCTCCAAATTTGGAAAAAAACATTAACATAAATGGTTCTTTTTCAATTAAAGAATCAAACGGTTCTTCTGTCATTACTTTTGCAATTACTCTGCACATTTCATTAAAAGAAATCTCAACTTTTATATCTTTACCATAATCATTATTAGGCATTAGCTACTTCCTCCACTTTCAAACTCGCATCATCACTTCTGCGGAACATAATCAACTGACTGTCAACATCAGGAATCTTCCAAGGATCAAGGCTCTCGGTATCGTCAACCATGATAGGCAATTCCACACCACACCGCTTCTGAAACGCATTGCAAATGTCAATCTCCGTCAGAATCCTTGCTCCGTGGTTCATGTTCCGGCTGTAAGGCTCTCCACGGTATGTAAAGTCACAGCATTCTTCCGTGTCACCATTCACAAGAGGTCTGAACATCCGCACAGTACAGAAAGAAAGATACTTATTCACATCAGCTTCCAACAGTTCGTTCTTCTTCCGGCTGAATTTCTTTAACAGGTCAAGCTGTGCCTGCACATCCGTAATCTTCTGTGCAATGTTCTTGCGCTCCTGTTCCAGTTCTGTGATACGCTTATCCACACTCTCGTTAATGCTTACACTCGCCAAAGACTTATCAACCACAGAAATATCATTGCGGATCTGCTCTTCATCACCTTTTAACTGGATTCTGAGAAGATTCATGTCAGTGAATTTGTTCATGGAAGCTTCTTTCTCAGCAATCTGTGACTGGATAGCTTTGTATTCTTCTGTGTTGGAAATATCCACGCTTGCCGGAATGGAATTTAATGCATTATCGGCAATGGCAATCTCTTTTTCCAACCGCTCCACTTCATCCTCGGTCTTTTTCAGTTCCTCACGCTTATGCTCCAGTTCTGCCTGATCCGCTTTGATATGTTCAGCGCAGGAAGAACCCTCTTTAGTAATAAGTTCCAATTCATGTGCCTTATGCGTATCAAACTCCGTTCTTAACTGCTCTTTCTTCTCTTCCGGATATTCCTGTCCACAGTAGGGGCAAATCAGAGAATTTTCATCAAATTTAAGGCTTTTATTCAAATCCCAACTCTTCTTCAATTCCTGTCTCTTCTGCTCATACTGTGCGATACGCTTTTCCAGTTCCGTTATCTCTTCACGAATGGTATCTGCCTTAAGCAACTCTTTCTGATGCTCATTCTGAATCTGATTCAGTGTTGTGCGCTTATCTCTTCTGTCCGCATCCAGTTTTTCATTTGCTTTCTGCTGTAATGCACTCAACTGACCTTTTAACTCAATAATTCCATCAGAAAGCTTATCGTAGGACTTCATACTGTTCTGCGTATCTGTCTGCTGCTTAATGTTCTCTGACAGCTTATCCATTAAAGCTTTCTTTTTCAGTTCCAGATCCGCAAGGTCAATATCCACTCTCTGACGGCTCACCTCGTCAATACGGCTCGGAATTTCATCTAACAGGTCATGCAAGCCCTTGGTTCCATTTCTTCCCCTTGTGCCGTACAACTGCGTATTGCAACGCTTTTTCAGTTCATCAACCGTGCCGTCCTGCAGAACAGTCCTTAATGCTTCAAACTCCGGAAACTGATTGCAAATGTCATCATTACTGTGCTGGCCAAACATATCAGTGAGAAGTGCTCTCTGATCCGTGCCACCTTTCAGCAGAAGTGTCATGGCATTGATGCAAAGTGAAAACTTATCTTTTCCACATACACTCTCTTCTAAAAATGCTTCAAAATCTGCTGCCTTTTTTGGAATATCATTCACATAGTAATCCGTGACATTGCCGGTAAACTCGCCTTTCTTATTGAAGTTCTGACGGCATACTTTTTTCAGAACCTTGTCTGTACCGTCAATCTCCACGGTAACTTCTGCGGTAATATCTCCGTCAATGTCATTGCCGTCCTTATCGTGCGGTCTGATTCCGGTGATTTCTCTGCCGTTCTCGTCACGGCATCCAAAAATATACTGAATTGCTCTTTTGATCGTGGACTTACCGGTTCCATTTACACCGGAAACCTCTGTACGGTCGTATAAATCGGTGTCCACTACGTTAGAACCATAGAATTTGCAGAAATTCTGCAAAAAGATGTGCTTAATCCTCATTTTTCCTATCCTCCCAAAGATATAAATACAGTGAATTAACAAACATATAGATTGATACCGGCTTGTCTGTCTCGTTGATTTTCTTGTACAACTCTGTGGTTGGGTTCATCTTATCTACAACCCACTTGATCGCCTGATACACGCTTTTTTCATTAGTGCTGTGTTCCTCTCCGATAATCCGGTAGATTTCAGAAAGTCTTCTGTTCCGGTTCTCAAACATCAGCGTTTCAACCTCTATGATGTACTGGAATCCGGGCAAGTACTGTTTCAGACCCAGCTCTACCAAGATTTTTCTTATCTTCCTTTCCATTTCCTCAATCCTCCGGCTTTCAGTCTTCTGTTACGTGGATCACGTTGTCTTCTCCGATATACAAGATTCCTGCATCTAACAGTCTTGCAATCAGAATCTCATTCGCACGGACGATGGGGATAATCTGTCGTTTCTGCATAAAAATACTCCTTTCCTAACCATTTTTTCTTCCCGGTATTGCGGTTTACAATTCTGTAATAGAATGCTGTTTCACGGTCAACTTCCCACTCTTTCGGACTGTAAAATATCTTTCCGATGCACCCTTTGACGGTAAACCGCTTTTTGGCACTCATACGGTGTCCTCCGCAAGTTTTCCTTGATTCCACCATGAGAAATCACAAACGCTGTCCCTTGAAAAAGAAGTAGCACCATTAGTCCATGTAAATATTTCCCCACCTTCAAATTTTGCAAAATATCTAGGTTTCCAAGGGTCACTATCGGAATTTCTTACGTACACTTTCGTGTCCACAGGCACTTTCGACCAGTCAACAGGTGGTTCAACATATTCCTGCTCTGCCCATTCTTTGAACCTTTCCCTGCATCTGCTTTTATCACTCCATGCGCAATCGGAACAAAGTATTACATTGCAATCACATAACTTTCCTTCTTTGTCCACAGCTATCTCTATACTATCAAGTGCCATGTCAATAATCTGTTCCGCATACTTCTCTCTGTTCGTCATTTTCCATTCATCCTTTCCAGTTCTGCGCTCCTGGTTAATATCCAGTCTGCGTAATCACTTAATTCTGTCTTTGTAGATGCGTTCTTCTCTCCGTGGTAAACCATGAGTACAATTCCTACATCACAGTACTTTTCAAACAATTCCGACAAGTAGTCGGCTCCCACATGAATATTTCCGTCCACAGAGTAGATGTCCGTCACTCCCAAACGTTCCATGCGGTCTTTATGCCATCTGTCAGAAATCTGCATCAGACCTTTGCAACCGCCACTTTCCACATCCGGTCTGCCGGAAGATTCTTTCTCGATCATTGCCATGAGCATTTCCGGGCAGATGCCGTATTCCTCACCGTACTTTACACACGTTTCCTGTGCTTCCTCGGAGATAAAACTGCCGGATGGCTGTGCCGTGGAAGTAAATGTGATGGAGAGTGCTATTATAATAGGAAGAAACAGCTTTAATGTTGTTCTCATAAAATCCAAAATCTCCTTTTCATATCAAATATTTTATTGCTAACTGGACTATTAAACTGGTTATAGTAGAAACAAATATCGTCCATAGAATTTCCTCGTTTCTAATAAACCAAAACTTTATTTTGATTTTTAAAGGAGCTGATTTACAATGGTTCTTATTTCTCTTCTTTAATATTCTTTTGTCTCTATATAACATAGAGTAGAATCACCCCCGTGAATATTCCTAATAGCCAGAAGAAAACCATAAGGACAACATCAACTATTTTTCTCATACGCAATACCTCATAGCATATCTCCTTACGATATTCTCAAAGATTACTCTCAGTCTTACATTGTCAAAAATAACCGCAATCTTTGTAGTTCCCTCTTTGATAGCTGTTTTTGTGTTGCCTGCATCTTCCATACGCTTGATTTTATTGCCCTGAAGCCTTGCTAAAACACAATGTGCTTCATTTTCCAATTCACCATACATCTGATTGTAAAGTGTCTGATAGTCAATACCGCTCTTTGCGGAAATATTGCGTACCTTTGCATTAATGTCTGCTTTCCAGTCTCCGATAGGCTCTGTGAAAATTTCTTTCATGTTGGTGACTGTACTTTCCAACTTCTGAACCTGTTCAGCTTGTTTCTTCTGTTCCAGTTCCTGTCGTGCCATGCTCTCAGCCAGCGACATAACCATTTGCATCTGTGGCGACAACTGGGAACGGTTAATAACTATTTCTTTTGCTTTTTCCTCAACCCTTGTAAAATATTCTCTTGCCTGTTCTGCTTTCTCTCCACTTCCTTTCATGGAAAGTTTCTTCGCAAAATGAGCGGAAAGTCTATAATCATCTCTCTTCACTCTTCCGCCAGTAGGTGTCTCGACATCAATGTCGAATCGCACCCAATCCTCGTTTTCTGTGGCGAATTCATTTTCTGTAATGTTCGTTTTCGCCCACCGTGAAAATTGCCCCTGTGCTAACTCTAAAAAATCGTATAACGCTCTTGCAGTAGTCATTCCGTTTTCATCAATCCCCAGTGCAATCTCAATGGGTGTTTTCATGTTTGATGTTTGTAATTCGTTCATTGTTCTCCTTTCTGTGGTATAATGTTCTAAAAAACTGGAGGTTTCATATGCTTCTCAAAATCGAAAGAAAAGTACTTAGGAAAACTGTAAAATCTTCTGAATGTTCCATTTCATTGTCTGAAATAGGGAATTACAATGGTGAAGATGTTTACCAAGCATTTTTGTCCTTAAAGGAAAAGGGATATTTCACCATAGTTAGTTCATCCATAAATCGTGAAAAGTTCACATTTACTTTGTCTTCAAAAGGAAGATTCTATAAAGAACATTTATTTCTCTCATTTTTGAGAAATATACTCATACCGTTTGTTGTAGCTTTAATAACTGCAACTGCCACATACCACTTAGAAAAAGTAGCAGATAGCTATTCCGACAGCCGCCCCAGCCAATGCACTTATGAGTTGAACCAATGCAGTGATCCAAGGTTCTAATTTGTCAAGAAGATCTCTCTTCTGGCGGTAAGTCCATTTTTTCATTCATGTTCTCCTTTCGGTTCATGAGAAACAGCATTACAAATGATCGTAAGCTTTTTCTCTTCATCATTCATGGACTTCTCAATTCTTTTCAGAGTACCGTCAATGCTCTTTAAGGTTTTGAGAAGTTCTCTCTCAAATTGGTTTTGCATTTTCTTCCCCCTGCTTCTTAACAGATTCCTCTGCCATCTTCTCTGTCTTGCCGAGAATATATCCCTTGTCGAAATCGGACATATTCGGAATGGCTCTCTTTAACTTCTCAACGATTTTTTTCTCTTTTTCACTCATTCAATTCACTTCCTTTTTGTGATATACTCTCCTTATCTTTTTAATAAGGAGGTGAAATAATTTGGATTCTAAAGAATACGCATCCGCTTATGCTATTGCTAAAATCTGTGGATATACCGGAAGTTTTGATGATTTTAAGAACCTGTACTACCAATACTATTCAGAAATCGTCAATTCTTTGCCGGAAGAAAAACCACAATTAGCAATAGCAGCGGCAACTAACAATCCTTTCCATATCCAGAGCCGTTCCTAAAAGGCGAAATGGCGGTAAGTACTTTGATAGACAAATCAATATTTGTTTCTTCGATTTTCTTATCGCCATCTATAATGCTTTTGTAATCTTCGATAATGTCAAACGCAATGTGCTGTGCCATCTCGTCAATTCCAACAAAACGTGAATCAGCTTTCTGAACTATATTTGCTTTACC